>Ga0136614_10000153_pt1 | contig 29112 bp, 32 predicted proteins | sample AntDrymUQ2792106_2_FD_106643 | JGI IMG/M metagenome (GOLD analysis project Ga0136614, IMG submission 106643) | Polar desert sand microbial communities from Dry Valleys, Antarctica - metaG UQ279 (21.06) | ecosystem: Environmental > Terrestrial > Soil > Desert | place: Antarctica: Dry Valley... | reverse complement strand
GCCCCACCCGAGCTGGGCACGCGCGATGGCCTGGCGTACGCCCTGTTCGTCCCCGAGGGGGAGCCGCGAGCGGGGGTGGTGATCTGCCACGGCGCCGGCTCGGCCAAGGAGAGCCACTTCGACTTCGCCCGCGGATGCCGGGACGACGGCATGGCCGCCATCGCGTTCGACGCCCGCGGCCACGGGCGCTCGGAGGGCGTGTTCGGGCCGTCGGCGATCGACGACGCGCTCAAGATCCTGGACCTGATGGCCGCCTACGCGCCGCGGTTGGCGCTGCGAGGGTCGAGTATGGGCGGGTTCGTGGCGCTGCATGCGGCGGCACGCGACCGCGAGGTCTGCGCGGTGGTGGCGATCTGCCCGGCCCCGGAAGACATGCTGCTGCGCGCGGTGCGCTCGCAGGCGCCGGAGCGGTTCGCGTGCGACGTGCCGGCCACCGAGAGGTGGCTGAGATCGGTCGACGTCTACGAGGCCGCCGCGGACCTTGACGAGGGCACCGCCCTGCTGCTGATGCACGCGCGCGGGGACGAGCAGATCCCCCATGCCGTCAGCGAGCAGCTGTTCCAAGCCGCACATGAGCCCAAGCGCCTGCTGGTGCTGCCCGGCGGCCACCACCGCTCGCTTCAGCACGACATGGAGCTTCAGGCCGTGTCCCGGCGGTTCATCCAGGACGCCGCCGGGCGTCACTGATCTCCACCGTAGTCCGGTCGCCCGATCTCGCCTCGAACATCCGTCCATCGGCGCAAGAGCCGAGCGACGCGGCGCGTTGGTGACTACCGGGCGGCGGCCGGACGCAGTGCGCTGCGCCGCGCGACGATGATCGCGGCGCCCAACGCAGCCACCGCGATGCTCACGAGCTGGGGCAGGGTCAGGCCGGCCGCCACCGAGTCGTTGCGCCGGATCAGCTCGATCAGGAAGCGCTCCACGCCCACGATCACCAGATAGAGGCCGAACAGAACTCCGGGGGCGAAGCGGTCGCGCAGCCGCCAGAGGACCAGCGCGGCAAGCGCCATCGTCACCGTCTCGTAGACGGGCGTGGGGTGCACCTCGTCGGTGGTCGGCACCGTCCCCTCGGGATAGGCCATGCCCCACGGCAGGTCGGTCTCGGTCCCGTAGTCGCCGTCCCCGGAAAGCTGGCAGCCCACGCGCCCGACCGCGTACCCGACCGTGATCGGCACGGCCGCCGCGTCGGCGAGCGTCCACGAGAGCGCGCCCTTCCGGACGGCCCAGATGATCACCCCGATCGCCCCTCCGGCAAGGCCACCGAAGAACACGAGCCCCGAGCCCGAGAAGATGTTGCCCAGCAGGTCGCCGGACACCTGATCCCAGTTCTGGATCAGGTAGTCGATACGCGATCCCACCAGCCCGCCGATCAGGGCGGCGAACACCATCTCGTAGACCCAGTCCACCGGGTGACCGAGCTCCTTTAGCCGGCGCGCCATCGTCGCCGCGGAGGCCACGAAAGACAGGGCGAAGCAGACGCCGAAGGTCTGGATATCCAGTGGCCCGATGTGGATTTCCGGCAGCACCGCAGCGGACCCTAGTGGTCTCCGCCGCCACGTCCCTACCATGGCGGGGATGCTGAGCCGGGTGTTGGGAGGGGTGATCTGCGCGGCGGCTTTCGCGGCCGCGCCCGCCACCGCGACGGCCGGGATCGGTGATTCGTGGGGGCTGAGGGCGGCCGAGCGTCTGGAGGCCCGGCCCGCCACCGGGGATCCGCTGCGGATGCCGCTGCCCGCGCGGGAGTCCGGCGCGCCCGCCGAGCTGGCCGCCCTCAACGCGGCCCGGCGCCCGGTTCGCGCCCTGGTGGGAGCGAATAGCCACGCTGCGGTCCCGGAGCTCCGCTCGACCCTCGAGCGGCTCGGCGCCCGGGTGAGAACCTTCGAGGCCACCGGAATCCTCGCCGTGCGCGCCCCCTCTGGCGCCACACTGGTGCGCGCTCTGCACGGCGACCCACGGGTCGCCTATGTCGAGCGCGACCGGACCGTGCGCGCGGCCGCCGACCCCTACGACACCGCCGACACCAACGCCGGCGGCTCCGGAATCAAGTTCACGTGGTTCTACGACGAGGTCAACGCCGCGACCGCCCTGGCGGCCGCGGGCGGGGGCTCGCGGCGCCGGGTGGGAATCATCGACACCGGCGCGGACCTGAGCCACCCCGAGCTGGCGGGGCGCGTGGCCCGCAGCTACGACGTCTTCTCTCGCGGCTCCGAGGTGTCGGACATCCCGGGCCACGGCACCTACGTGGCCGGCCTGATCTCGGGCGTCGACGGCAACGGCGTGGGTGCGAAGGGCGTGGCCGGCACCACCGGCCTCGTGGTGGTCCGCGCCTCCCTCGACGGCAACTTCGCGATCAGCGATGTGGTGCTCGGCATCGAGGGGGCGATCCGCCGCGGCGCCGACATCCTCAACATGAGCCTGGCCGGCGACTCCTTCACGCGCAGCCAGGCGCGCGCTCTCGTGGCGGCCTTTCTCAACGACGTGCTTCCGATCGCCGCGGCCGGTAACCAGGGCGCCAACGGCAACCCGCTCGAGTTCCCCGCCGCGCTGCTGGGAGGCCGGCGCGGTGCGCGGGGGATCGGCCTTTCGGTGGGCGCCACCCGCCCCGGCGGCCAGCCGGCGTCGTTCACCGCACACAACGACTACGTGAGCCTGGCCGCACCCGGCGCCGGGGGCAGCGGCTGCTCGCACGGCGTGTTCTCGATCCTCCCCCGCACGAGCAGCGCGACGGAGTGGGACGATCTGGAGTCGTGCTCCACGGTGTTCGCGCAGCCGGGACTGCGGTTCGCCTACGCCGAGGGCACGAGCTTCTCCGCCCCGATCGCCGCGGGCATCGCCGCGCTGGCCTGGCAGGTCGAGCGGAGGCTCACCAGCGATCAGGTGGCCCATGTGCTCACGCGGGCCGCGCGCGGCACGGGCTGGAACCGGTACACGGGCCACGGCGTGGTGGATGGCGCCGCGGCCACTGCGCTCGCCCGTACCTACGACGTGACCGCCCCCCGGGTACGCGGCAAGGCGCGGCGCCGCGGCCCCCGCAGCGTCGGTGTGCGCCTGCCCAGGACGAGGGATCGCACGGAGGCCGGGCGGGAGAGGGCCGGACGGGTGCAATACAGGATCTACGCCTCCCGCAACGGCGGCGGGTACTCCCTGGTCGCGCGCTCGCGGAAACCGTTCAAGCGCACGGTCAGCCTCAAGGGCCGACGAGCCAACCGCCTGGCTGCGGTGGTCTGTGATGGCAACGGCAACTGCGACGCCAAGCGGCTCGGCCGCTTTATCCCGCGCTGACGTGAGCCTCACGCCGCACGCGCGCCGGATGGCCGAGCTGGAGGGCCTGCGGCGCCTGATCGCCGAACTCGACGCCTACATAGGGGCGGGCCGGACGGTCCCGACCGACCGTCTGGCCGCGACGCTGGACAAGCATGCCGCCGGGCTCCCGTCCGACGCCCCGCTCAAGGACCAGCTGGCCGGACTGGCCAGGCGGCTGCGCCGCGATACGGCCACGGCGATCGCCGAGTCGCGGCTCCGAGCCGTGGTCGCCCGCCTGCGCAAGCGCGCGGACGCTCTCGCGCTCTGGCTCGAGGTGCGCGACGCCAGGCTCTCCGACCGCCGCTGATGCGACGCCTTGCGCCGGCGGTGCTGGCTCTGCTCTTGGTGGGATGCGGGGGCGAGAAGCAGGGTCCCTACGCGACCGGGCAGGACCTCTGCTCGGTGTCCTCGGTCAGGCAGGTGGCCGAGGAGTACGGCGGACAGGCCGGCGACCCCGAGTCCGTGGCGCGGGCCTACGCGGCGGACGCGTTCGACGGTGAGGCCCGCACGGACGCGCGGCGCGGCTGCCTGGCGGCCTTCGAGCGGGCGGAGTGACGGAACGGTGCTACAGGTAGCCCATCGGGTCGACCGGCGACCCGTTCAGGCGCGTCTCGAAGTGCAGGTGATCCCCGAAGCAGTGGCCCGTGCAGCCCACCGAGCCGATCACCTGGCCCTGGCTGACGGCGGCACCATTGGAGGTGCTGAAGCTCGACTGGTGCGCGTAGCAGCTGGACAGGCTGCCCGTGTGCTGGATGCAGGTGTAGTTGCCGTAGCCGCCGACCCAGCCCAACAGCACCACGCGTCCCGAGTCCGCCGCGCGGATCGGCGTGCCTGCCGGTACCGCGAGGTCGACCCCGGCGTGCAATCGGCCCCAGCGCATGCCGAACGGCGAGACCAGAGGACCGCTTACCGGCCACACGAGCTGTCCGCTGCCCTGCTGAATCGGGCCGGCGAACGCGCGCCCTCCGGCGCCCTGGAGCGCCGACGCCACGCGGGCCTGCTCGGCCTCGAGTGCGGCCAGATCGCCCTCGAGCGACTGACGGCCGTCGCGCACCTGCGCCAGCGCCCCGCGGCGGTCGCTGCGGGCCGAGGCCAGCTGGTCGCGCGACGACACTAGCTGCTGCTGGGCCGCCGCGATCTGGTCGCGCTCGCGCAGGATTCGCTCGGCGGCGAGCTGCTCGCGCCGCTCGAGGTCGGCCAGCTGGTCGGCCTGGTCCTCGGCACGGTCGCGCAGGCCGCGCACCTCGTCGGTGACCTCACGGTCCTGATCGGAGATGCGGTCGAGGAACTCGGCGCGCTCCAGTAGGTCCCCGAAGCCGTCGGCCTCGAGCACCACCGTGAGGGCGTCCGGGGGGTCGGCCTTATAGATCTCCACGAGCCGGGCGGCCAGCACCTTGCGGGCGGTGGCCAGCTCCGAGCGCAGGCGCTCCAGGCGGTCGCGCGCGGCCTCGAGGCGGTCGCGCACCTCCAGCAGCTCATCCTTCTGCTCGTCCAGGCTGGACTGCACCCGCCCGAGGCGGCTCTCGGTGGCGCGAATCTCCCCCTTGAGGCCTTCGATGCGTGTGGAGTAGCTCTCGATAGTGGTCGTGAGCACGCCCTCCTTCTGCTTGGCCTGGCCGATCTCCGAGCGCTTCCTCTCGATCCGCTCGGACAGCGGCGCGGAAAGCCCGGGCATAGGCAGCAGCAGGAAGGCCGCTAGGCCGAGCGTGATGGGCACCCAGAAGCTCTTTCGCATGGTGGCGTCCGGCGGGCGCTTACGGGGTTAGCTGACGGGCTCGCGGAGCAGACCGCTACGCCGCACTCGAGACGGCGACTCGCCCCAGGCCTACCTGGCCTTTTTGGGTCCCCCGTTTTCGCGTCGATGCAGGGAAATTCAGCGCGTCGGGACGCGGGCACTGTATCAGGGGCGTCGCGGCGGGACGTCGTTCTCCTCGGTCTGCAAGTGGGCGTGCAGGGCCGCGCGCACTCACTACAGTTCGTCTCGATGGCTGCCCAGCGCGCGATATTCCCCCGCGATTGGGGACTGCAGTCCCGGATGCTGCTCACCATGTTCCTGCTCGGCCTGGTCTACGTGGCGTTCGTCGGGGTGCTCATCACGGCGGGTGCGGGCGCAGTCACGATGGTCGTGATCATCGGCGCGCTCACCTTCGCCCAGCTGTTCTTGTCGGACAAGCTCGGGCTGGCGGCCATGGGCGCGAAGGAGGTCTCCCCCGAGGAGGCTCCGGGCCTTCACGCGATGATCGAGCGCCTCTGCATCCAGGCCGACATCCCGAAGCCCAAGATCGCCGTGGCCGACACCGACGTGCCCAACGCGTTCGCCATGGGGCGCTCCCAGAAGAGCGCCACGGTGTGCGCGACGACCGGCATCATGCGGACGCTCTCTCCCTCCGAGCTGGAGGGTGTCATGGCCCACGAGCTGGCCCACGTCAAGAACCGCGACGTGCTCGTCATGACGGTGGCCAGCTTCTTCGCATCGATCGCCGCGATGATGCTCCAGTTCTCGTTCTTCTTCGGCGGCGGCGACGGGGACGACGACGGCGCACCGGCAGCCATCGTGATCCTGCTCGTCTCGGGCCTCGTCTACGTCATCAGCTTCGTCCTGATGCTGGCCCTGTCGCGCTACCGCGAGTTCTCGGCCGACCGCGGCGCGGCGATCGTGACCGGCCGTCCCAGTGCCCTGGCCTCGGCGCTGGTGAAGATCTCTGGCGCGATGCAGCAGGTGCCGACCCAGGACCTTCGCGAGGCCGAGCGGATGAACGCCTTCTTCATCATCCCGGCCAGCGTCAAGGGCTCACTCAAGAGCCTGTTCTCGACGCACCCGCCGATGGAGAAGCGCATCGAGCGCCTTCAGCAGCTCGAGGCACAGCTTCAGGGCACCGCCTAGCCGGCGTGGGCTTCCTGGACGCACTGCTCGGCGGGAAGGACAAGAACCTCAAGGCGCCTGCGCCGGACCGCCTGTTCGCGATGACCACCGCGGACATCACGCTCCAGACATCGCTCGGGCTCAAGCACCGCGGGGTCGCGGGGATCGTCTTCCAGCCCCTCGGAACCGGCGACTTCCAGCAGATCGTCACCGACGCGGAGGAGCTGCTGAAGAGCAGCGCAAAGGACACCGGCAGCACGGTGGAGACGGCCGACGACGAGTTCGGCTACCGCTGGCTGGTCCTGCGCGACGACGACTTCGACGATCTGGTCGTGTCGCTGAACCTGGTATCGAGCGAGCTCCAAGCCGGCGGGTACGGAGATCGGCTCTTGTGTTGCGTGTTCTCCTACGAGGAGGGCACCAAGCCGCTCTACATCATCTACAACTTCAAGCGCGGCACCTACTATCCGTTCGTGCCCTCAGGCGGCAGCCAGCAGCGGAACTCCGAGCGGGAGATGCGCCTGAAGGCCCAGATCGGCGCCGAGCTGCCCTTCGAGGAGGACATCGCGCGCTGGTTCCCGCTCTGGGAGATCCCGCTGTAGGACGGCCGGGCACGCGCGGGCACATTTTCCTGCAACATGGGCAAATCCGGCGAGGGCACAATGCCCGCCTGTGACCGCCCTGGCTCGATCAGATGTACCCGTTTGGTACCTCAGACGCGGTGTCTGTCCGCGGTCGTCCATAGCCGAGCTGCTTCAGCGCGCAGTGTGCAGCAGCCGCCTGCACCGAAAGCTGGTCGACCAAGTCGTGCGAGGGTTCGAGTCCTCCAGGGTCCGTCCGGTCGTGTCTCCAACACTTCTGGATCGGCGCAACGCACCGACGGGCCGTTTCAGCCGGCGGAGTAGGCGGGCACCCTGTTCCCCACGACGCCACGTTCAGGAGCACCACGTCGTCGTCGTGAAGGGCAGACGCCTCGACCGGGTGGCGGCGGGACGTGCGCGACCACGGCTGGCGGGACGCGAAGACCAGGGACCGAGGCCCGTAATCGACCTCGAGGGACAGCCTGCGTGCGGAGGCGCTCACGTGGACGCGAGAGCCGGCATGACTCCCGCCGCGCGGGCGCGGCTCGGTGTTGAACTTGCTCACGCCACGCGGAGCGACCCGCTGCCCCAACATGAACGAGAGATGATGTTCCACCCCTCTGTCCGAGCCGAGGGGCGGGAGCTCGTGCGTTCCGCTGCTCGGGCACGAGCAGAGGCGAGCACTCGGCCCGCCGGAGTCGATGTGGGAGGCGCGCCCGACCGTCCGCCTGCGATCCCGTCACGCCGCACGTCTCGTAGCCGCTACGAGCAGCGCCGCCTTCGAGTGGGGCGACCACCGGCGCCGCGCTGCAAGAAGATGGCTTTCGTGACGGCGTCGATTCCCACACCCTCTCAGGTGCAGACTGTCCCGCAGGAACAAGCAATCGGCCGGGTCAGCTCTGCCATCAGCGCGCACGGTTCCGTGTCCTCCGTGCTGGGCTCTCTTTTTCGGTTTCCTATGCCGCCGAGTCCAGACTTTCCCGGGGACGTGGCGATCGTGTGCAGGCTCCAGGACGGGAGCCACGATCCTTTAGCTCCTCACACCGCCGACGCTCTAACGGCCGTCCTGGAGGAGCAGGAAACGAGAGGCGTGGTCGTCGGTTGGACACGTCCGCTGACAGCCGTCGTGATGCATCGCGGCTTCTTGATCCGTGTCGAGCTGTCTGAGCAGAGCTTCATGGCGCTCGCCCGTGAAGCCTTCGACCTGCTGAGTGCGAGCTGCGTGCGCGCGGCGCTCGCCGCGTTTCCGGAATCGGAAGTAGTCCCTAGTTCCACACAGGCGTGGAACGAACGACTCGAAGCGTTGTTCGCCGACCCGCCAGACGCAGACGCTCCGCCCTTCCCGGACAAGCGTGCCGCCGCCGCCGAGATCGCCCGCGTCCTGAAGCCCGGCGCCCGTTTCGCGCTGTCGGACATGGTCGCCGAGTCGCAGCGGCTGCCCGCCGAGCTGCGCACGCTCGAGGCGTGGGTGTCGTGCTTCGCCGATGCCCGCCCGCTCGAGGAGGTCGCGGGCCTGCTCGCTGACGTCGGTCTCGAGCCCGAGCTCCTCGAGCGCCACGACGGCGCGCTCGCGGGGATGCTCGACCGCGTCGAGGCGCGCCTGCGCGCCGCACGGCTGCTCGGAGCCGGCGCACCGGCGGCGCTTGTCCAGAACGTCGACCGCGGACTCGCGCTCGCCGCCGCCGCACGCGAGTCCGTCTCCGACGGGGCGCTCGGATACGGCGTCGTCGTCGCGCGGCGGGCGTGAGCCGCCGCTACGACCTCGTCGTCGTCGGCCTCGGGTCGGGCGGCATCGTCGCAGCCGAGTTCGCGGCGCGCATCGGGCTGCGGGTGGCGGCAGTCGAGCGCGACCGGGTGGGGGGCGACTGCCTCTGGACCGGCTGCGTGCCGAGCAAGGCCGTGATCGCCTCGGCCCGCACAGCACAGGGGATGCGGACCGCCGCTAGGGTCGGCCTGCAGCCGGTCGAGCCCGATATCGACCTCGCGGCGGTATGGAGGCGGATGCGCTCGGTGCAGGAGCGGATGGCCGAGACCGACGACAACCCCGACCGCTTCCGCGCGATGGGGGTCGAGGTGTTCGAGGGCGAGGCTCGGCTGCTCGACGGCCACACCGTCGAGGCCGCCGGGACCCGGCTCGACACCCGCTTCATCCTGCTGTGCACCGGCAGCCGGCCCACGATCCCGCCGATCGACGGCCTCGAGGAAGCGGGCTACCTCACGAACGAGACGCTGTTCGCGCTCGAGCGCCCGCCGCAGAGCCTGGTCGTGCTGGGCGGCGGACCGACCGGCGTCGAGATGGCGCAGGCCTGCAACCGACTAGGGATCGGCGTCACCTTGCTCGAGCTGGGCCCCTCGCTGCTGCCGCAGGACGAGCCAAAGCTCGTCGAGATCCTGACGAGACGGCTGGTCGCGGAGGGGGTCGAGGTGCGGGTCGACACGGAGGTCGAGCGAGTTCGCACGGACGGTGCGCGGAAGTTCGTCGAGGCTCCGGCCGTGACCGCGGTTGCGGACGACATCCTGGTCGCGACGGGGCGCAGACCGAACGTCGGCGGGCTCGGGGGCGAGGAGCTCGGCATCAAGCTGGCGGATAAAGGCATCGGAGTCGACTCTCGCCTGCGCACGAGCGTCCGCTCGGTCTACGCGGCGGGCGACGTCGCCGGCCGCTTCCTCTTCACCCACTCGGCCGGGCACGAGGCGGCGCAGGCGGTGCGCAACATGTTCTTCCCTTGGCGTGCGAGGGCGATCAGCTTCGTGCCGTGGTGCACGTTCAGCGACCCGGAGCTGGCTCATGCCGGGCTCACCGGGGCCCAGGCGCGGGCGAAATACGGCGCCGAGAAGGTCCGCGTGCACGAGCTGCCGCTCGAGCGATCCGACCGCGCCCGCACCGACGCCGAGGAGGAAGGAATGCTGATCCTCGTAACCGCTCCCGAGCGCCTCGTCGGCGCGCACGCACTCGGGCCCGCGGCTGGCGAGCTGATCCACGAGCTCGCGTTCGCGATTCGCCAGAAGGCCAAGCTGCATGAGCTGAGCGAGCACGTGCACGTCTACCCGACTGGGTCCACATCGATTGTGATGATGGCCGCCGAGGCGGCGTACGAGCGGGCGAAGCGGTTCGCGTGGCTGATCCGGCGCCGCTGACCGACGGCGAGCTCTGGTCGCGCGAGCTGCTCGCAGACCTGCGTTCCGAGAACTACCGCCCGCACGCGTGGCTCGGGTTCCTCGCGCGCTCGTTCGAGCGCGCCGGACGTGCGCGTCGGGCGAGGCCGGCGCTCGCACGCCAGGCCCGCAGCTGGGGGATCGCCGGCGCGATCATCACGGTTCGAGCGGGCCGCGCGGCCGGCGTGTCCGCCTCCGCCTGCCTCGCCTGGTGGGGGTTGTGCTGGGCGATGCTCGATTGGCACCTCGGCATGGTCGAGGGGCCCGGTGGGCAGCGGCGCGAGCGGCTCTCGCTGGCGGACGCACTCACGCTCGGCCGGCTCGCGCTCGTCCCGCTCGTCGCGGCGCCCGCCCGGCGGCCTGTCTGGTCGGTTGTCGTCGCGGCCGGCGGGGCATCTGACGTACTCGACGGTCGCCTTGCGCGCCGTGCCGGCACGACGCGGCTCGGCCGTGAGCTCGACAGCGCCGCGGACTCAGCCTTCTTCTCAGCAGCGGCGGTCGGCGCCGCCCGCGCCGGGTGGGCCTCTCCGGCGGCGGCGCTCGCGCCCGTGGCGCGTCACGCGGCCGGGGTGGCGTTCGTCGCACTGGGGTGGTTTGCCCGCGGGTCGTTGCCCGATCTCGAGGACAGGACGACCCGTTGGCTGGCGGCTCCGAGCGCGGCCGGGCTGCTCCTCGCCGCTGCGGGCACGCGACGAGCAGCCGACGCGACCTTGACGGTCGCTTCGGTCGCCGCGCTGGCGACGCAGGCCCGGTCGATCGCCCGCGCCCGCCCGAAGAGCGGGGGCGCTGTCTCGATCCGCGTGGCCAGATGAACCTGGGCGCGCCGCCGGCAGGGTCTGACCGGTGAGCAAGCGACGAGAGGAGAGACCAGGGGCCCCGCACAGAGGATGCGCAACGCCCTGCAGCCGACGCCCGACTACCGGCAGGTGCTGGCGGCCCGGGCGGCGAGAGCCGGGACGCCTGAGGCACGCCCGCTCGACCGTGTGCTGGCGGCGTTGCGAGCGACGCCGCACGACCCGACAACCGGGTCCGACGCGCCGGCGGCTGACGCGACGCGAGTGCGGAGCGCCATGTCCCGGAGGCCCGCGACGAGCGCCAGAGTCCCGGCACGTACCGCCTCCAGCGCCTCGACGACGGCCTGGCGGCCGACCTTCGCCGTACTCACTCGACGCGGAGCTTCATCGACATGTCGGCGGCGCCATGGATCGTGCAGACGATCGTGTAGGTGCTGCGCTTCCTCATGCGCCGTGAGAAGCGGCCGCTCGTCTTCGTGCGCGACCTGAACTTCTTCGGGCCGCGGGTCACGACCACGTTGTGCGGCGCGCTCCCGTGCCAGCGCCAGGTGACTGTCGTCCCCCTGTCCACGCTCACCACGGGCACGCCGCTCGCTCTGACGAAGTAGTTGTCGCCGACCCGCACCGACTTACGCCCCGCCTGCGCCGGACCGGCCACCAGGGCCAACAGCACCGCGCTAAGTGCCGCACTCAGTCTCCTTCGGGTCAGAGAGCGCCCCGCGGCTCTGTGGCCGCGGGGCGCCAGGAGGGGTTCTGCAGCAGCTACGACCCCGAGGTCACCCGATCGGTTCAGGCCGCCGCCGGCGCCGCAGCCTGCAGGCCGAGCAGCGACTCGAAATGCTCGTAGCACACGACGCCGACGACCGCCGCGCCCGGCACGCCGTCGTCAAAGCGGATCAGAGTGGGCACGGTTCTGATGTCGTACTGGGCGGCGATTTCGGGCGCCTCATCGACGTTGAGCTTCCCCACGTGGACCTCCGCAAACCTCCGACGCGGCGAACCCGCGAGGTCAGGCCGCTGCCGCCCCGGACCGTGGAGGGCCTCCGAAGGTACATGCTCAGTCAGGGTCGGGTCCGCGACGCCACGCTCGTCTCACTCCTCGCCTACGCTGGGCTCAGGCCCGGGGAGGCGCTGGCCCTCACCTGGGGCGACGTTCGACAGCGAACGATCTCGGTGGAGCGCAGCGCGTCGATGGGCGTGATCAAGGACACGAAGACCCGCCGCTCGCGCACCGTGCCACTCCTCGGCCCCCTCGCGCAGGACCTCGCTGCATGGCGGCTCGCTTCGGGCAGGCCAGATGACCGGAAACTGCTCTTCATAGGCAAGGACGGGGGGCCGCTCACCGAGGGGCAGTGGAACCGCTGGCAGGAAGGCATCTTCCGACAGAGCGCTCGGGCAGCCGGCGCTGAGGGGGCCCGTGCCTACGACCTTCGCCACTCGTTCGTGTCACTCCTCATCAACGAGGGCATCTCGATCCTTGAGGTGGCGCGCCAAGCCGGTCATACCCCGACGATGGCGCTCGAAGTCTACGGGCACGTGTTCGACGAGCTCGACCCCTCCGAGCGGGTATCTGCCGAAGCCCAGATCCGGTCCGCTCGTGACGAGCTCGTACCCGTTTCGTACCTCGCGGCGGACTAGGACTGCACCTATCAGAGCCGAGAGTCCCTGGTAATAGGGCTAAATCTACGTCGAGGAGGACATCGCGCGCTGGTTCCCGCTCTGGGAGATCCCGCTTTAGGGGCTAGCGCCCCGACGGGCGCCCCGTTCCCGGCCGCTAGGCCGGCACCGCCTCCTCCACACCCGGCGCCTCACCGGGCAGCTGCCGCCATTCCGTGAACTTGCCCCCGCGCGAGCGGAATCGCACCCGCACCACGGCGTCGCAGGCGCTGGCCGGGGCACCCATGCGGGGTCGTAGGCGGAACGAGGCTACGGACGTCTCTCCCTCGTTGCGGACCGACGTGACCGTGCTGCGGCAGGGCAGGCTGCGATTGAACGCCTCCGCCGCGCGGCGGTCGCGCAGACGAAAGGTCCGGGTCTGCTGCACCAGGGCGTCCGGCGCGAAGAAGGACGCGGCCGCCGGATAGTCGCTGGCGTTCAGCGCCGCGATCCATCCCCGCACGAGCCGCGCATCGGCCGACCCGCCCGGGTCCGGGCCATCGCGGTCCTCGCCCCCGTCGTCGCCACCAGCGCAACCGGCCAGGAACGCGATCAGGACGATCGGAAGCAGTCGTCGCACACAGACAGTGTGCCGACCTCGCGACCCCGGCTTCAGGCGGCGGGCGGAGCCAGGGGCTTCACGGCCTCCAGCGCGTCCAGCACCTCCGGGTCGAACTGGCGCGCCCGCCCCAGCTCCAACTCCTCCGCGACCCGCGACGGTCGCAGCGCCCGGCGGTACGGACGGTCCTCCAGCATGGCCACGTAGGCGTCGGCCACAGCGAGGATGCGGCTCTCGAGCGGGCTCTCCTGCCCCTCCAGGCCGTCGGGGTATCCGAGGCCGTCGTAGCGCTCGTGGTGGTGTCGCACGATCTGGGCCACCCGCTCGAGGCCGGGCACGCGCAGCACCAGCCCGGCGCCCCAGGCTGAGTGCTCGCGCAGCAACTCGAACTCGATCGCGTCGAGCGGGCCGCGCTTGTGCAGCACCAGGTCCGGCACGCCCACCTTCCCGATGTCGTGCACCCGTGCCGCGTAGTCGAGTTGGCGCAGCGCGTCCTCGTCCAGGCCGAGCCGCCTGCCCAGGCGAGCGGCCAGCTCCACCACGCGGCCGCAATGGGCACTCGTGTGGCGGTCCCTCAACTCCAGGGTCTCGGCCAGCGCGTCGACCGCGCCGGACAGCAGCTCGTCCGACCCGGGAGCGGTGGCGGTGCGTCCCATCGTGCCTCGGTTCGCCGGGGCGGGCCGCTCCCCTTCCCGGCGGAGGCAACCCGCCGGGCCGAATCCGGGCTACGAGTCGGGGATCAGGCCGTCCCCTGTGAACTCGCCCTTGGCCTCGTGGAAGCTCACGTCGCGCGGGGGCATGATCACGTCGGACTCCAGGAGCTCGTCGTCGCCGAGTCGGTTGCCGTCGCTGGCCACGATCTCGAGCATCTGGCTCCAGAGCTCGTGAAAGCCGGTCTCGTCGCCCTGCTCGACCGCGGACACGGCTCGGTTGTCCAGCTCGTTGAGCCGGTCGGCGTCCTCGTCGGGCAGGCGGAACTGCCCCTCGCCGGAGATGCGAACGATCATCAGGCGGGCTTCCCCTCGTCACCCTTCTCGAGGGCGGGGGCGTCCCCACCGGAGCCGAGCTCGGCCTTCATGGCCGCCAGCTCGTCGTCCACCTGGGCGCCGGCGCCGAGCTGCGCCAGCTCGCGATCGATGTCGTCCTGTCCGGCGCCGAGCTGCGTGATGTCGTCGAAGGCACCGGCGGACTCGAGCTCCTCGACCGCGGACGCACGGGCGCGCATCTGCTCGGTCTTGTCCTCCGCCCGCTGCATCGCCAGGCCCAGGTCCGCCATCTCCTCGCCCACCCCGTTGGCGGCCTCGGAGATCTTCACCTGCGCCTCGGCGGCCGAGTACTGAGCCTTGATGACCTCCTTCTTGGTCCGGAAGGTCTCGATCTTCGTGCGCAGCTTCTTCTCGTTCTCGATCAGCGACTCCTGCTGGCCCTCCAGCTCCCGCACCTGGGTGTCCAGCGACTGAAGCTCGGTCTGGGCCAACGTCTTGCGCTCGAGGGCGGCCCGTGCCAGGTCCTCGCGGCCCTGCGACACCGCCTGCCGGGCCTGCGTGTCGAGCTTGACCACCTGCTGCTCGAGCTTGTCGGACTGCATCTGAAGGCGCTTCTTCGACGTGACCACGTCGGCGATGCCCTTCTTGACGTTCTGAAGCAGCTCGAGCTGCTTGTTATAGCCGTAGTCGAGCGTCTCGGAGGGATCCTCGGCGCGATCGAGCGCCTTTGAGATCTTCGACTTTATGACCGTGGACATGCGACCGGCCAGCCCTGGCATGCCGCGCCTCCTTCAGGCTCGAGATTCGTACCGGCGGCGTACACTAGCGCCGCGTGGAGCCCCGCCCTCCGTCAGCCTCGCGCTCCACCCTCACGCGCTGGATGGGGATCGCCGACGCGAACACTGCCGGCAACGTCCACGGCGGCGTGATCATGCACATGTGCGACGAGGTGGCCGGGATCGCGGCGGTCCGCCACTCGGGACGGCGGGTGGTCACGGTGGCCATGGATCGCATGACGTTCCTGCTGCCCATCTACACCGGCCAGCTGGTGACGGTGCTCGCCACCGTCAACGCGGCGTGGCGAAGCTCGATGGAGGTGGGGGTGCGCCTCCAGTCCGAGCACGTGCGGACGGGCGAGAGCGCCCACGCCTCGACCGCCTACCTCACGATGGTGGCCCTGGACGACGAGGGACGGCCCGCGGAGGTGCCGCCGCTGGCCCCGGAGACAGCCGAGGAGGTCCGCCGCGCCCGGGAGGCGCAGGTGCGCCGGGACAACCGCCTGGCCGAGCGGGCCGGCATCGACGCCGAGCGGGCTCAGGCCGGCTAGCCGGTGACGGTCGCCGCGCCCTCCGCCCGGTCGTGCTCCTGAGCCGAGCGGTAGAAGAAGAAGCCGACGGTAAACAGCATCACCACCAGGTCCAGGCCGAGCATCATGCCGCCGGCCACCTGCTGGTCGGTGAGCGGGGAGAGGCCGTAGTCACGCGCACGGTCGCCGTAGTGGGCAGCGTAGGCCGGCGATCGCAGCAGGATCAGCGCCATCCCCAGGAACATGCCGGACAGCCGCGCGCCCAGCAGGTAGGGGACCTTCCACAGCTCTCCGGGGAGGCGCCGGCGCTTGGGCTCGACCACCGACCACCAGACCAGGGTCGCGCCGGCCAGGAACGACAGGTGCTGGGCCACGTGCAGGACCGGACTCTCCAGTGCCGCCACGAACGCGAAGGAGAAGTGCCAGCCGTAGAGGATCAGCACCCACAGCGGCACCGCGACGAGCGGGCTGCGGGCCACGCGGAACGCGCGGCGTAGGCGCCTCCGCCGCGCCACGCTCACCAGTAGCGGGCGGGGCAGGAAGAAGGCGTACACCGGAGAGCGCAGGCCGATCAGCAGGAACGGAGCGGCCAGGTCGGCGATCAGCAGGTGCTGGCCCATGTGGGCGAGCACGAGGTCCTTCGACAGCGCGTCCACCGGTCCGAGCAGCCCGGCAGCGGTCAGCGCCAGCCCGCCCCACCACGCGGCCTGCTGACCACGCGGGACCTCGTAGCCGCGACCGGCCAGCGTCCGAACGGCGCGCTGGTAGAGCGCGCCAAGCAGGGCGATGAGGGCGATGGCGCCGGGTTCGAGCGTGAAGGGCACCGCCATCATTGTGGCGGGTGGCGTCTGCAGAGCAGGCGGACCCGCCGGACCGAAAACTACGCCGCCACGGGATCGCCCGAAGCGTTGCCCGGCGCCTGCGCCAGGATCTGCTGAGCCTCCTCTATGCGGCGCCGGTACTCCGCGCGCTGCATGCGCGAGATCACCAGGCGCTGGACCTGGGCCGTGCCCTCGAACAGCTGGTAGATCTTCGCGTCGCGGAAGAACTTCTCCAGCGGGCAGTCCGTGGTCTGCGCGAACGGGCCGACCAGATCCATGAGGGTGGTGGTGGCCCACATCGCGGTGTCGCCGGCCTTGAGCTTGGACATGGATCCCTGGCCCCCGGTCATCGGGACCCCGTTGCGGCCCATCCAGGCCGCGCGCCACACGAGCAGCCGAGCGCCCTCGATCTCCGTGGCCACGTCGGCGAGTGTCTGCTGCACGCGCTGCTGCTCGAGCAGCGCCACGCCGTTCTCCTCGCGACGCTCCAGGTACTCGAGCGTCCATTCGTAGGCCGCCTGGGCGATGCCCAGCGCCGACGCCCCAACGAGCGGCCGGGTCAGCTCGAACGTGGCGAGCGCCCCGGACGAGCGGCCGGTGGACTGCCCCGAGCGGGCGCGCTCGAGCTTCTTCTGGAGCTTCTCATAGCCGCCGAGCAGGTGGTCCATCGGCACGCGGCAGTCCTCCATGACGACCTCGGCGGTCTGCGAGGCCCGGATGCCCAGCTTGGTCTCCTTCTTGCCCATATAGAAGCCCGGCGTGTCCTTGGGGACGATGAACGAGGCCTGCCCCCGGTGCCCGAGGTCCGGGTCCACCGTGGCCACCACGACGGTCACGTCGGCAATCCCGCCGTTGGTGATGAAGACCTTGGTGCCGTTGAGCACCCAGTCGTCGCCGTCGAGCTTGGCCGTGGTCCGCAACGAGCGCACATCGGAGCCGGCGGCCGCCTCGGTGACCGCGTAGGCGCCGAGCTGGACCTCGTCGCCGATGCCGAAGCACTCCGGCACCCAGCGCCCGATCTGCTCGGGCGTGCCCGAGCTGGCGATGCCGGCGGCGGCCAGTGAGCTGCCTGAGATGGCCAGGGCGATGCCCGCGCAGCCCCAGTGGAGCTCCTCGGCGTATATGCAGCTCATGATGCCGTCAGGGTCGCTTCCCATGCGCTGGATGTGGTCCAGGCCCTGGAGCCCCCATTCGCGGGCCGCCTTGATCGTCTCGTAGGGAACGCTCTCGGAGCGGTCATATTCCGCCGCAACCGGCCGCATGACCTCGCGCGCGAAGCGACGACAGGTCTGCTGGAACTCGATCTGCTCCTCGTTGAGCCTGAAATCCATGTCTGGGCGCCTCCGGGCACTGGTTGACTGACCAGTCAATCGTATGCCACGGGGCGGCTTTCCGCACGCCAGAGACGCCGGGTGCGCCAGCTATCGTGCCCCGCGCGGTGCTCCGCCTGCTCGCGACAACCAGCCTCACCGTGCTCCTCGCCGGCTGCAGCCTGGGGGACGACGACTCCCGTCCGCCGCAGCTGGGCGCCAAGAGCGGCGACGACGAGGCGGCGGCCAAGCTCGGCTTCCCGTCCAGCGCAACGCGCAACACGGTGCGGGTGGGCGGGGGCGACGCCACCGCGGACGCGGCCGGTGTGGCCGGTGCGCTCTATCCGGCGACCGTCGAGGCCGATCGTCCCACGGCGGTGGTCATGGTCGACCAGGACGACTGGCCGTCCGCCATCGCGGCGTCCGTGCTGGCCGGCCCGCCGATAGGGGCTCCCCTGCTGCTCTCCGACGGGGAGGGCCTGCCGGCGGTCACGCGCGACACCCTCGAGCGCCTGGATCCGGGCGGGTCGGACCTCAGCAAGGACGCCCAGGTGATCCGGATCGGCGACGGCACGGCGCGACCGAGCGGCTTCAAGACGGCGGTGGTGCAGGGTGACGACGCGTACGAGCGAGCCGCAGCCGTGGACCGGTTCTTCTCCGCCGCGCGCGGACGCCCGTCCACCGACGTGGTGCTCTACGCCGGCGAGGATGCGGAGTGGGCCATGCCCGCCGCCGCCTGGGCGGCCCGCTCGGGTGACGCCGCCCTCCCCGTGCAGCGCGACAGCCTGCCTTCGCCGATCCGCCGGGCACTGCGCGAGCATGATCGCCCCAACGTCTATGTCCTCGGGCCCGAGCAGGTGGTCTCGGACCGGGTGATGAACCAGCTCCGCGAGGGCGATCTGGCGCGCTCGGTCCGCCGGATAGCGGGTCCGAACCCGGTGCAGAACGCGATTGAGTTCGCCCGTTTCCAGCGCGGCGACTTCGGGTGGGGCGTGGTCGTTCCCGGGTACAACTTCACGGTCGCCAACACCTCCCGCCCGCTCGACGCCGCCGCCGCCGCGTCCCTGGCCACCCGCGGAGTGTTCGCGCCGCTGCTGCTGACCGACCGCGTCGACGACCTGCCCCGAGCGCTGGAGGGCTACTTCCTGAGCGTGCAGCCCGGCTACGAGGACGACCCGGCTCAGGCGGTGTACAACCGGGTCTGGGTGCTGGGCGACGACGAGGCGATCTCCATCCGCGCCCAGGCGCGCCTGGACCAGATCAGCGAGCTGATCCCGGTGCAGGCCAACGCCCCGTAGCCGCGCCTGCGAGCAATAAGCTCCCGGCAATGAGCGAGTACGAGAGGCCCGACCGCGGCGAGCGCGCGCCCACCGTGGAGGACGTTCGCCAGCTGATGGGCGCCTCCACCCCCCACTTCGCGCTGCACTTGAGAAACCGCATCGGCAACCTGATCGCCGGCCTGGCCGCCGACCATCCGGCCCGCATCGAAGGCGAGCGCGAGATCGCGCGGCTCGAGCAGGTGGCGCTGGGCTCCGAGCGACGCGGCCCGATCCAGGAGCACGAGCAGGGCCTGCCGAGCTACCGCGGCGGATAGCGGTTCGGTCTTGCCCTGCCGGGCGCGGGCGGTACGCTGGACATACCGACAGCGGATGCAGGAGAGCCGATGCCCTGGGTATTCCGGATTCTGGTCGTTGCCAATGTCACCGCGGACTCGCCCGAACTGATCCGGGCGCTCACGGACCGCGCCTCAGGGGCACAGTGCTCGTTCTCCCTGCTGGTGCCCGCCCCGTCCGGGGGCCGCGCCGGCCGGGAGGCGGCGCGCGCGCGGCTGGGCGACGCGCTGGAGCGCATGCGAGCCGAGGGGCTCGATGTCGAAGGCAGCGTGGGCGACCAAGACCCGATCGCGGCGGTGCATGACGCCTGGGACCCGATGCAGTGGGACGAGGTGGTGGTCTCGACGCTGCCCACGGGTGCCTCGAAGTGGCTGCAGGTGGACCTGCCCCACCGCGTGGAGAAGCTCACCGGGGTGCCGGTTACGCACGTTGTGGCCCACCCGCCCGCGGCCGCGCCGCGGGCGGAGCCGGCTCCGCAGCACGAGCGCTACGGCGTGCTCGCGCCGCTCGCCGCCGGCCTGGGAGGCCGCCAGGCGGACGAGCAGGCTACGCGTGCGCCGGCTCGGTCGCGAACCCGGTGAGCTCGGCCACGCGCTCGCGGTGCTGGCCGGCGGACCCGTAGAGCAGCCCCCCGGCCTTGGCGCGCTTGAGGAAGAAGTGCAGGTCGTGCTCCCAGGTGAAGCCGATCCCGCCGTGCACCTGGAGCGACGACGCGGTGACGCGCCAGGCGGCATCCGAGGCATAGGCCTTCGCCATCGAAGCCGCGGCGGGAAAGGACTCCGGCTCGGCGTCCGCGGTCCACGCCGCGTAGTACGAGGCCGAGCGCGCCCCCTCGGTCTCGAGCAGCATCTGCGCACAGCGGTGGGCCACCGCCTGGTAGGACCCGATCGCGCGGCCGAACTGCTTGCGGTCCCGGGCGTACTCCACGGCCATCTCCATGGCGCGCTGTGAGATCCCGGTGAGCTCCGCGGCCAGCGCGGTCACGATGCCGTCCAGGGCGGCTGACGTGTCGCCCGGCAGCGGGTCGCCGCCATCAGCCCGCACGCGGGCGAACCGCCGGGTCGCGTCGATCGTCGCGAGCGGATCCACCTGGGCCTCGGCGGCCTCCACGAGCCGGCCGCCCTCGCGGTCCAGGAGCACGATCACCTCGGCGCCCTCAGCGTCGGGCACGAGCCGCGCCTCGCCATTGGACGCGAGCCCCACCGTGGCCCGAACCTCGCCGGAGGCGATGCCGGCCAGCCAGCGGTCCTGCTGCTCATCCGAGCCGGCGGCCTGGAGGGCCAGCCCGGCAGCCGCGCCGGACAGGAAGGGCAGGGGAGCGAGCGCGTAGCCCAGCTCCTCCATGAGGATCACGAGCTCGACGATGCCGAGGCCCTGGCCGCCCCGCTCGTCGGCCACGAAGATCCCCGGCCAGCCGAGCTCGCAGAGCTCCTTCCAGACCACATCGTCGTAGGTTCCGCTCTCCGCCAGCTCCCGCAGGCGGTCGGGAGTGAAGCGCGCGCCGAGGAGGTCCTTCGCGGTGCGCTTGATCGCCTGTTGGTCGTCGGAGAAGTCGAAGTTCATGGCAGGGCCTTTCTAGCGCAGCTTGGGCAGGCCGAGCACGCGCTCGGCCACGATGTTCTTGAGGATTTCGGTGGTGCCGCCCTCGATGGAGTTCGCCCGGGCGCGCAGGAACCGGTAGGTCCATGGCGAGTCCCAGAGCGCGCCGTCCTCTCCGAGGATGTCCACCGCCAGCTCGGTGAGCGACTGGTTGAGCTCGCCCCACTGCCACTTGACGACCGACCCCTCGGGGCCCGGCACCCCGGTCTTCATGATGGCCGTGAGGCCGCGCCAGGCGTTCAGGCGCAGCAGCTCCACCTCTATCGTGAGCTGGGCGAGCTTCTGGCGGACCACCGGGTCCCCGGTCACGCCGCGCTCGTGAGCCAGCTCGCTCAGCTCGGCCAGGGCCACGCGCATGCCCGCAGCGGCCGACGCACCTAGGCCGGCCCGCTCGTGCATCAGCGTCGTGATGGCCACCGACCATCCGTTGCCCACCCCGCCGACCACGTTCTCGTCGGGGATGCGGGCCTCCTCGATGAAGAGCTCGTTGAACTCCGCCTCACCGGTGATCTGGCGCAGCGGGCGGACTTGGACCGCCTCCTGGTCCATGTCCATGATGAAGTAGGTCAGGCCGGCGTGCTTCTGCGCGTCCGGGTCGGTCCGGGCCACCAGCATGCACCACTTCGCCTTGTGGGCGTAGGTGGTCCAGACCTTCTGGCCGGTCACCACCCACTCGCCGTTGGACTTGACCGCGCGCGTCTTCAGCGACGCGAGATCAGACCCAGACTCCGGCTCGGAGAACCCCTGGCACCAGATCTCGTCGCCGGACAGGATCGGACGCAGGAAGCGCTCCTTCTGAGTGTCGTCGCCGTGGGCGATGACCACCGGGCCGCCCATGACCATGCCCAGCACGTTGACCGGCTGGGGTGCCTTGGCCCGTGCCATCTCCTCGCCGAACAGCGCCTGCTCCACCAGCGTCGCACCGCGCCCGCCGAACTCCTTCGGCCAGGAGAAGCCCGCGTAGCCGGCCTCGTGCAGCCGCTTCTGCCAGACACGACGGTGCTCGAAGGCCGCGTCGTCGTCCGGCGGGTCCTCACCGGGATGGTTGTCGGCCAGCCATGCGCGAAGCTCGTCGCGGAAGGCCTCTTCGGAGGGCGAGAGCGTGAGGTCCATGCGGCCGTAATCTAATGCCCCGCCGACCCCGCCGAGTCCTCAGGAAAAAAGCCCATCCTCCTCGGAGCGTCAGTAGCTCTTCGGCAGGCCAAGCGAGTGCTCGGCCACGTAGTTGAGGATCATCTCCCGCGACACCGGCGCGGTCCGGGTCAGGCGAACGCCCCACCACATGTCGCTGAGCTCGTACTCGAGCGCGAAGCCGTTGCCGCCGTGGGCCTGGATCGACCGGTCCACGCACTTGATCGCCGCCTCCGCGGCGGCGAACTTGGCCATGTTGCTGGCCTCGCCCGCCCCGGGAGCGCCCGCGTCGTAGAGGGCCGCCGCCTTCTGGGTCATCAGCCGCGCCAGCTCGAGCTCGATCTTCGCCTCCGCGAGCGGATGGGCGACGCCCTGATGGGTGCCGATCGGCTTGCCCCAGACGACGCGCTCGTTGGCGTAGGCCGAGGCGCGTGCGAGTGCCCGCCGCCCGGCGCCGCAAGCGACCGCGGCACCCATGATCCGCTCCGGGTTCAGGCCGTCGAACACGGGTCCGAGGCCGCCGCCCTCGCCGCCGATCAGCCTCTCCTCGTCCAGCTCCACGCCATCGAAGAACAGCGTCCACTGGTGGTCGGGGCCGATGTAGGGCATCGGGATCTTCTCCCGGGTGAAGCCCGGAGCGTCCACGTCCACGAGGCACAGCGAGGGCAGGCCCAGGGTGCCGTCGGGCAGGCGGCTGCGCGCCACGACCAGCACCGCGTCGGCGTGCTCGACGCCGGAGATGTAGGTCTTCTGCCCGCGCAGCAGGAAGCGGTCGCCCTGGCGCTCGAGCGAGGTCGACAAGTTGTGGGAGTTGGTGCCGGCGTCGGGCTCGGTGATGGCAAACGCCACCTTTGTGGTGCCCGCGGCGATGCCGCGCAGCCAGAGGTCCTTCTGGTCCGCCGTGCCGTGGCGGGCCAGGATGCTGCCCACGATCGCCGGCGACACCACGATCAGGAGCAGCGAGCTGCCCGCCGCGGTGATCTCCTCGCCCACTGCGGCCAGCGCCGACATGCCGAGCCCGCCCCCGCCCCACTCCTCGGGCAGGTTCACGCCGAGGAAGCCCTTCTCGGCCAGGACGTCCCAAAGCTCGGTGGGCGGCTCCCCCGCCGCGTGCTTTCTGCGGGAGTACGCGGGCCCGTAGCCGCGGCAGATGCCGGCCACCGTCTCGCGCAGCATCCGCTCTTCGTGGGTGGGGACCAGGGCGAGCGAGCCGGACGGCGTCTCAGTGGTGGACGACATCGGGCACCCCAGCGTACGCCCCCCGGTGCTCGGCGTACATCCGCGTGACCCACTCGCCTCCGGGGCGCGCCGCCAGCTCCTCGCGAAGCTCCTGCACCGCCGGCACCACCGCTCTCGGCATGAAGGGTCGCCCCGGCGGGTGGAGGGCGGGTGTGAAGAGCGCGGCGGCGGTAAGGTCGGCCACCGTAAACGAGTCGCCCACCAGGTATCCGGACGGCTGCAGCTCGGACTCCAGGCGGTCCATCGAGGCGACCACGGCTTCGCGCGCCCGCCGCGCGCCGTCGTCGTCGGCGCCGTAGTCACGTCGCACAAAGAAGCCCGCCACCGGAGCGGTCGCTCGCAGCATCCGTTCGCGCCCGCGGTTCGGGGCGGTGAAGAGCGCCCGCGACACCGCGTCGGTGTCGGCCAGCGTGTGATGCCAGACGAAGCGGCGCACCTCAGGGCCGAGCTGCTCGTCGAAGTAGTCCTCCAGCTGCAGCGCCCGCGCCCGATCAGCGGGGTGGGCCGGGTACAGCGGCGGGTCCGGGGCGTACTCCTCGAGCGCGGCGATGATCGCGGTGGAGTCACCCACCGCCCGGCCGTCGATCTCCAGCACCGGCAGGCGCCGCTGGGCCCCGCGTGTCTCGATGAGGGCGCGCACGCCGTGCAGGCCCGGCATGGGCACGCGCCGCTCGTAGCGCAGGCCCTTGTAGTCGAGCGCCCAGCGGGCCTTCTCGTTGTAGTGGGACAGCTCGATGTGCCACAGGACCAGGGTCACGCCGGGACATAGGATGCCACCGTGCGCATCGGCCTGTATGTCGCCTACTGGCCCTGGTTCTCGGCCGAGGAGCAGATCGCCCTCGCCGTCCAGGCCGACCGGGAGGGCCTGGACTCCGTCTGGGTGGCCGAGGCGTGGGGCCAGGATGCGGTGTCGGTGCTCGGGCACCTGACCGCGGTCACCGAGGAGATCGGGCTCGGATCGGCGCTGATGCAGATCCCCGCCCGCACCCCGGCCATGACCGCGATGACGGCCACCACGCTCGACGTGCTCTCGGGTGGTCGTTTCCGTCTCGGTCTCGGGGTGTCCGGCCCCCAGGTGTCCGAGGGTTGGCACGGGGTGCCCTTTGCCCGCCCGCTGTCGCGCACGCGAGAGTACGTGGAGATCGTGCGCGCCGCGCTGGCCCGCAACGGCCCGCTGGAGTACGAGGGACGCGAGTTCCGGCTCCCACTGGAGGGCAGCGAGCTGGGTAAGCCGCTCAAGCTGCTGGCGAAGCCGGTGCAGGAGCGCATCCCCGTCTACCTCGGCGCGATCGGCCCGAAGGCGGTCGAGCAGACGGCGAAGATCGCCGACGGCTGGATCCCGTTCATGTTCACCCCCGAGCGAGCGCCGGACCTGCTGGCGCCGTTCGAGGGCAGCGAGGCGGAGATCGCGCCGGCCGTGATGGTCTGCGTGGACGACGATCGCGACCGCGCGCACGACCTCGCGCGGCCCTGGCTGACGGTCTACCTGGGCGGCATGGGCGCGCGCGACAAGAACTTCTACGTCGAGACGGCCGAGCGGTTCGGCCACGGTGACGCCGCCCGCGAGGTGCAGCGCCGCTTCGAGGCCGGGGATCGCGAGGCCGCCGCCAACGCTCTCACGCCCGAGCTGATCGGCGGCTCGGCCATCTGCTGCACGTACGGCGAGCTGGACGAGCGGCTTGCCGACTACGAGCGGGCCGGGGCGGACACGCTGCTGGCGCTGCCGTTCGGCGACCGCCCGCGGATCGTCGAGGCGCTGGGGACGGCCAACCGCGGCTAGAGGCCCGCGTTGCGGCGTGCCAGGTCCAACTCGCGCTTCACGATGCCGCGCTGGTTCGGCCACGTGAGCCGACGCTCCAGGAAAGGGATCGCCGCCTGCGGGTCCCCCGAGCGGTTGAGCGACTTGCCCAGGTTGAACAGGGCGTAGGCGTACTCCAGCTCACGGCTCTCCTCGGGCCAGCCCGCAACCGCCTGCCGCAACAGCGGCACCGCCTCGGCGTAGCGCCCCTGACCCATCAGCGCGAAGCCCTGGTCGTTGAGCGCGGTTCGCGAGCCGGTGTCCGCGGCCGGGGCCGGGTCGGCCTCCTCGGCGGGGGCCGGCGCGGCGGGCTGAGCGGGCGCCTGCGGCTCCGCCTCGCTCGTGGTCCTCTCGGGCTCGTCCTGCTTCGGTTCGGCCTTCTGCGGGGCCTGCGACCGCTCGGACGCGTCCCCGCCGCCGCCTCCAGACGCCAGCACCAGCACGGTGGCCACGGCGGCGAGCGCGAGCAGCGCGGCAGCCAGGGCAAGCGGCAGCCCACGTGAGGCGCGCGGCGGTGGCGGTGACGGCGAAGCGGCCCGGGGCAGCGGCTTGGTCGGCGCGTCCTCGGCCGGAGCTTCGCTCTCCAGGGCCTCGGCCAGCTGCGAGGCCAGCGCTCCGGCGGAGGGCGGGCGCTCGTCGGGATTCATGGAGAGGCCGCGACCGAGGACCTCGGCGGCGGCGGCCGGTGCGTCGGGCACGAGCTCGCGCAGATCGGGCGGCGGCTCGGTGGCGATCGCGTGAGCCAGCTCCATCGGCGTCTTCCCGGTCCGTGCGCGCTGGCCGGTCAGCGCCTCGAACAGCACCGCCGAGAGCGCGTACACGTCCACGGCGGGGCCGGGCTGCCGGCCGTCGAGCTGCTCGGGCGCCATGTAGGCCGCAGAGCCGAGCACGGTGCCGCTGCGCGTGATCCTGGTCTGGTCCGCGGCGGTGGCGATCCCGAGGTCGGCGAGCTTGACCACCCCGTCGTCGCGCAGGAGCACGTTGCTCGGCTTGACGTCACGATGAACGACCCCGTGGGCGTGGGCATGATCGAGTGCGCTGCCCAGCTCCCGGGCGATCTCGGCGACGTGCCCGAAGCCGAGGGGCGCCCGGCGCAGCGCATCGGACAGCGCCTCGCCTCGCACGTACTCCATGACGATCAGGACGCCCTCGTCGTCCGTGGTCGTGTCGTAGACGGACACGAGGTTGGGGTGGTTGAGCAGGGCGCCGAGCCTGGCCTCGCGCGTGAAGCGCTGCTCGATCTCGCCCGGGCTGTCGGCGTGCAGCCGCTTGACCGCGACGTGGCGCCCGAGGCGCTGATCTCGGCAGAGCACCACGGACGCCATCCCGCCCGAGCCCAGATGCCGAATGACGCGGTAGCGCTCGGCCAGCAGTGATCCCTCGATGCTCACCGACACCTAGTTTTGGTACCCGGTGGGCGCCCGGGCCAACCGAGCACCCTGGCCGGATGTCCTACGTCCTAGACCCGCTGGATCAGCGTGCCCGTACCGAGCCCGCCGCCGCAGCACATCGTCACGAGGCCGATCTCCTTGTCCGAGCGCTCGAGCTCGTGGAGCAGCGTCGTGATCAGCCGCGCGCCGGTGGACCCGAGCGGGTGGCCGAGGGCGATGGCGCCGCCGTTGACGTTCACCCGCTCCATGTCCGGCTCGTGCTCGCGACGCCACGCGGCCAGCACCGACGCGAAGGCCTCGTTGACCTCGAACAGGTCGATGTCGCCGATCTTCATGTTGTTGCGCTCGAGGAGCTTGGCGGTTGCGGGGATCGGGCCGGTGAGCATGATGACGGGGTCCACGCCGACGGTCGTCTGGTCGACGATCCGGGCGCGCGCCTTGAGGCCCAGGGCGTCAGCCTTCTCGCGGGACATCAGCAGCACGGAGGCCGCCCCGTCGGAGATCTGTGACGAGTTTCCGGCCGTGACCTTCCCATCCTCCTTGAAGGCCGGCTTGAGCTGGGAGAGGGCCTCGATGTCGGTGGCGGGACGAATGCCCTGGTCGGTCACGTGGGTGTCGCCGTTGACCGCGAAGGGCACGATCTCGCGCTCGAAGCGGCCTTCCTCCGTCGCCTGGTGGGCGCGCTGATGGGAGCGCACGCCGATCTCGTCGAGCTCGGAGCGCGGGATCTCCCACTTGTCGGCGATCATCTCGGCCGAGATGCCCTGCGGCACCAGGTTGTACCGGGCCATCATCTCCTCGGGCCACGGCGACCCGACGTCGTCGACCCATTTGAAACCGACGCCCATGGGCACGTGGCCCATGTGCTCTACCCCGGAGCCGATCGCGGCGTCGTGCACGCCGGACGCGATGAGTGCGGCCGCGAAGTTCACGGCCTGCTGGGCCGAGCCGCACTGGCGATCCACCGTGGTGGCGGGAGTCTCGACGGGGAGCCCGGCCTGCAGCCAGGCGTTGCGCCCCACGTTGAACATCTGCTCGCCGTACTGCTGGACACAGCCGGTGATCACGTCCTCGACCTCAGCCGCGTCGATGCCGGCGCGCTCGATGACCTCGGTGTAGGTCCTGCCCAGCAGCTCGTTCGGGTGCGTGTCCTTGTAGTAGCCCTTCTCGGGATGGCCGCGCCCGATGGGGGTGCGTACCGCCTCGACGATGACTACCTCGCGCCCGGTGCCGTTCTGCATGGAACCCACTTCCTTCGCGGTCGAATTGTGGTAAGCGTACTCGATTGACTGTCCAGTCAACCAACCCCTACGCGACCCATAGACCGGTGCCGGAGAGGCTCGGAATCGTGGGCAGCGGAGCCATCGCGAGGGGCCTGGCGCTGCTGGCCTCGGACCACCACGAGGTGGTGGTATGGGCGCGCAGCGAGCTCTCCGCGGAGCGCGCCGAGTCGCATGTCGGCGACTCGGCCACGATTGTCACCGAGCTCACCGCGCTGGCCAGCTGCGCCATCACCGTGGAGGCGGTGACCGAGGACCTCGAGGTCAAGCGCGACGTGCTGGGCCGGCTCGGGGCCCTGATGCCCCCGGAGGCCCTGCTGGCCTCCACCACGTCCTCGCTCTCGGTGGCCGATCTCGCTCGCGCCAGCGGCCGCCCGGACCGCTTCGGGGCGCTGCACGTGTTCAATCCGGTGGAGAAGATGCCTCTGGTGGAGCTGTGCTTCCCCGAGGAGGCGACCCCGAGTACGCGCGCCCGTTTCCACGACCTCTGCGAGCGGTTGGAGAAGACCGCGGTGGAGGTGCCCGACGCGGCCGGGTTCGTGGTCAACCGGCTGCTGTTCCCCTACCTGTTCGACGCCGTGCGCCTGCTGGAACGCGGCGGCCTGGACGCGGAGGCCATCGACATGTGCATGAAGCTCGGCGCCGGCCACCCGATGGGCCCGCTCGCGCTGCTCGACTTCGTGGGCCTGGACGTGGCGACGGCGATCGGAGACGAGCTGGGGGTGGAGGTCCCCGCGCGGCTGCGCGAGCTCGTCGCGGAGGGCAAGCTCGGGCGAAAGACAGGCGAGGGCCTCTACCCGCCGAGTTAGCGCCGCGCGGTGGGCAGGCCCGCGATCAGGTCCCAGACCACGTCGGCCTCCCCGATCCCCTGCACCCCCGCCAGCTCGGAGACGCGGTCCCACGGCAGGGTGGCGTCGGGCAGGTCGTCCCAGCGGGCCAGCTCGAGCGCGTCCAGCGCGGCTTCGAGCGCGGGAGCGAAGTCGTCCTCGTCGACCGCTGCCGCCTTCTCCTTGATGAGGGCGCGCAACGCGTCACGCTGGGAGTCGCTCAGCTTGACGCACCACATGGGCGCCGAACGTAGACGGATCGGCGGACGGATGGCTGCCCCTCCCGGGGACATCGGTGCGCATCCGGCAGAGCCGGATGCTTCCGCTACTCGGTGCCGCGGGGTGTGGCCGCGGCACCCTCGACCGACCGGGGCTGGCCGGCCCCTCCGGAGCGCTCACCGCCATGATGGTCGCGGATCCGCACGGCCTCTATCCGGTTCTGGCGTACCGACTCCACACGCAGCGAGTAGCCGTTGACCTGGACCATGTCGCCGCGCTTGGGCAGCCGGCCGAGCTCGCCGAACACGAACCCGCCGACCGAGTTGTAGGTCTCGGAGTCCACCGGCAGATCCAGCCCGTAGGCGTCCAGGTCGGTGATCGGCACGTGTCCGCGGACCCACCAGTCGCCGTTGGCCAGCCGGCGGATGCCGGCCACCGCCGGGTCGGTCTCGTCGGCTATCTCCCCCACGACCTCCTCGATGATGTCCTCGATCGTGACGATGCCCGCCGTGCGGCCGTACTCGTCCACCACCACGGCCATCGAGGCCCGCTCGCGCTGGAGGTCGGCCAGCAGGTCGTCCAGCGGCTTGGTCTCGGGCACGACCAGCGCGTCCTTGACGCTGTCCTCGATCGAGGCATCCGGCCCCTCGCTCATCAGGCGCCGGGCCAGCGAGCTGGAG
>Ga0136614_10000152_pt1 | contig 29117 bp, 24 predicted proteins | sample AntDrymUQ2792106_2_FD_106643 | JGI IMG/M metagenome (GOLD analysis project Ga0136614, IMG submission 106643) | Polar desert sand microbial communities from Dry Valleys, Antarctica - metaG UQ279 (21.06) | ecosystem: Environmental > Terrestrial > Soil > Desert | place: Antarctica: Dry Valley... | reverse complement strand
TGGCAGCTCGGTCGAGGTTCGCGATCGTCGGACGCAACGGCATCCCGACCACTTCGGCACCGGCCAGCGGCGTGCCTGGGAAGGTCACCGCGACCACATCGGCGAACCGAGCTGCGATCCGATTGGCCAGGCCGGGTACGAAGTTCTGTTCGTGCACGACGATCGGGAGGTGTGCTCGGCGGGCGGCGAGGTAGGCCGGAAGCGCCACATAACCACCGAATCCGACGACCGCCTCGGCGCGGGTGGCACGCAGGATTCGCTCGGCCGCCCGAACCGAGTTCCACAGCCGCCCCGGCACGAGCAACAGATCGATGGTGGGTCTACGCGGCAGCGGAACCGGAGGGATCAGCTCCAGCTGAAATCCGCGGGCCGGGACGAGGGACACCTCGAGACCGCGGGTAGTACCGAGGCAGGTGAGCCGCCCGCCCGGATCGGCGACGCGCAGCGCGTCGGCTACGGCCAGCATCGGTTCGATGTGTCCAGCGGTTCCTCCACCGGCGAGCACGATTCGCCGGGAGGTCATCGTCGCGTGCCGCGCGGCTGGCCTGAGGTGCGACCTCGCGCCCGCGGTGCCGCGTCGCTGGCCCGACTTCCTGGCGCTGCTTGGCGCCGAGCTTGCCGGCGCTCGGAACCAGCGCTGTGCGGCACCGGGGCCATCAACCGCGCCCACCACGTCCGGTGACGGCGTTTCAGGTACGAGACCGCCGCGGGCTCGTGCCGGGCGAAGTTGGCCAGGATGCCGACGGTGAACATCGTCAGTACCAGGGACGTACCTCCGGAGGAGATCAGCGGCAACGGCAGCCCGGTGATCGGAAGCAGCCCCACGACGTACCCGACATTGATCAGCGCCTGACCGATCAACCAGACCGTGATAGCGGCGGCGGCGAGCCGGATGAAACCGTCGTTGGTGCGCCGCGCGACCCGGATGCCGGCATAGGCCAGCAGGCCGTAGAGGGCCAGGACGAGCAGGCACCCGGCGAAACCGAGTTCCTCGCCGATGATCGCGAAGATGAAGTCGCTGTCCTGCTCGGGGAGCAGGCCCCACTTCATCCGGCTGTTGCCCAGACCTACCCCCCACCAACCGCCGGTGGCCAGGGCGTACAGCCCGTTGGCCGCCTGCAGGGTCGCTCCGTCGGGGTCGGCGAAGGGATCGAGGAACCCGGTCAGCCGGGCCGCTCGGTAGGGCTCGGCGGCGATCATCAAAGCCACCACTGCGACCAGTGCGGTGCCCATCGTCACGAACAGTCGAGCCGGTGCCCCCACCGACCACAAGAGGGAGAACAGGATCAGGAAGAAGACCAGTGCGGTGCCGAGGTTGGGCTGCATCAGGACCAGCACCCCCAGCAGGGCGCCGGCCGGAACGAGCGGGACCAGCAGATGTGGCCACCGGTCGATCAGTTTCCGCTTGCGCACCAGCAGATCTGCGCCCCACACCACGAAGGCGAGCTTGGCCAACTCCGACGGTTGCAGACTGAGCGGCCCGATCTCGAACCAGCGACGGGCTTCGTTGTACTCCTCCCCAATTCCCGGAATCAGGACGAGAACCAGCAGCAGAAGGGCGATCAGCATGCCGGGACCGGCCAGTCGTCGCAGCAGCGTCGGTCGCATCCGAAGGGCGATCCAGAAGGCCACCAGCCCGAGTACGGCGAAGGCGACCTGCCCGCTGAAGCTCGCGTAGACCGAGCCGTTCTCCTGCAGCGAGTCCATGCTGGTCGCCGAGAACACCATGATCAGGCCGATCAGCAACAACGCCCCGCCGGCGGCGAGCACGAGGTGGAACGAGGTCAGCGGCCGGTCGCCGAGCCCCGGCTGCCCGGTCGGCCGGGTCACCACATGCGCCGTGGGTCCGGAGCTGACCAGGGTCATGTCGCCTGCTCCCGAGGCAGCTGCGCCACGGCCTGAGCGAACGCTTCGGCACGGGCGGTGTAGTTCAGGAACATGTCCATCGACGCTGCAGCCGGTGCCAGCAGCACCGTGCTACCCGGGCGCGCGGTTGCCGCAGCGGCCCGGACGACCTCGATCATGGCCCCATCGTCGTTGCTGCTGACGTCCATGACCGGGACTTCGGGCGCGTGTCGCGCCAGGGCCTGCCCGATCACCGCCCGGTCGGCTCCGAGGAGTACGACGGCGCGCAGCCGATCACGCACCGCAACGACCAGGTCGTCGACGTCGGCTCCCTTGAGCAGACCGCCCGCGATCCAGACCACGTCGGCGTAAGCCGACAGGGACGCTCGGGCGGCGTGCGGGTTGGTCGCCTTGGAATCATCCACGTAGGTGACCCCGTCCTTGATAGCGATGACCGTATTGCGATGCGGGCCCGGCCGGTAGGAACGCAACCCCCGGGCGACCGCCTCAGCGGGTACCTCCACACTGCGCGCCAACCCGGCCGCGGCCAGTGCGTTGGCCACGTTGTGGTCCCCCGGCATCGGCACGTCGCTGACCAGGGCGAGCTCAGTGGCCTCGCCGCCGCCGCCGCCGAAGGCCCGGTCGATGAGTACGCCGTCGGCAATCCCCAGGGCGCCCTGCGGTGGGGCCCCAAGGGTGAAGCCGACCGGATGCGGATGACCGTGGGCAAGGCGGCTCGACCACTCGTCGTCGCGGTTGACCACCGCGATGGCGGCGTGATCGAAGGCCACCCGCTTGGCCTCGGCATAGGCCCGCAGGGAACCGTGCCAGTCCAGGTGGTCCGGAGCCACGTTGAGTACGGCCGCGGCCTGCGCTCGGATCGAGGGCGATCGGTCCAACTGGAAGCTCGACAGTTCGACGGCAAGAACGTCGTAATGCACCGGCCCGGTGACCACATCGACCAGCGGCAGCCCGATGTTGCCGGTGGCGATACTGGCGAGGCCCGCCGATCGCAGCATCGAGGCCAGCATCCCCACGGTCGTGGTCTTACCGTTCGTGCCGGTCACCACCAGCCAGGCGGGCCCATCGGGAGACCGCAGCTGCCAGGCCAATTCCGGCTCGGCGATGATCTGCTTGCCCGCCGCTCGTGCGGAGACCAGCACCCGGTGCTGTGGCGCTATCCCAGGCGTGGCGAGCACGACATCGACGTCGACGGGCACCTCCGCCGGCATCTCGATCTCATGCACTCGACCGGGATCGGCCGAGAGGTCCTCGAGCAGGTCGTGGGGCAAGACACCGGCCCGCTCGTCGGCAACCGTGATCAGTGCTCCGACCCGGCTCAGCGCGCGAATTGCGGCCAGGCCGCTGACCCCGGCGCCCAGGACGAGCACCCGCCGACCGGTCCACGGCACGGGGCCGGGGTGCGGCTGACCGACGTTCCGTGGCCCGGTCACTCGAGCTCGGCGAGGCTGAGCCAATCGGCATAGAAAAGGCCCAGGCCGAAGGCCACCGCCATGCCGGTGACGATCCAGAAGCGGACCACGACGGTGTTCTCGGTCCAACCGGCCAACTCGAAGTGGTGGTGAATGGGTGCCATCCGGAAGATCCGGCGGCCACCCCCGACGCGGAAGACGACGATCTGGATCGTCACCGACATGGCGACGACGACGAACAGACCACCCAGGACGACCAGCAGCAGCTCGGTACGGGTGAGGATCGCAAGCCCGGCCATGAGTCCACCCAGGGACAGCGACCCGGTGTCGCCCATGATGATCCGGGCCGGTGAGGCGTTCCACCACAGGAACCCGAAGCAGGCACCCATCGCGGCGGCCGAGATCAGAGTGATGTCCAGCGCGTCGCGTACCGAGTAGCAGCCGGGCTCGGCCAGCCGCGCGCAGTCGTGACCGAACTGCCAGAACGAGACGATCAGATAGGAGCCGAAGACCATCACCGAGGCGCCGGAGGCCAAGCCATCGAGCCCGTCGGTGAAGTTGACAGCATTGGAGAAGGCGCTGATCAGCAGCAGCGCGAAAGCCACAAAACCGACCGTTCCCAGGGTCAGCGGGGCGATGTCGCGAACGAAGGACAGCACCGTCGAGCCGGGGGTCAGTCCGTTGGCGTTGCGAAATTGCAGGGCGAGTACCGCGAAACTCACACCGATCACGAGCTGGCCGACCAGCTTGGCCGTCTTGTTCAGGCCGAGGTTGCGCTGGTTGCGGATCGAGATGTAGTCGTCGAGGAAACCGACCACTCCGAGTCCGACGAACAGATAGATCAGCAACAGCCCGCTGGCCGTAGGCCCGCGGCCGTCTTCGCCGATCAGAAACAGATAAGCCCCGAAGTACCCGACGACGGTGGCCAGGACGATGACGGCGCCACCCATCGTGGGGGTGCCCTTTTTGGTGATGTGGTGCTCGGGCCCGTCAACCCGGATTTCTTGGCCGAAACCCCTGCGCTGAAGCATCCGGATGGCGATCGGCGTGAACAGGATGGAGATCGCCAGTGCGATCACCGCAGCGATGAGAACCGATCTCATGTCAGGTCGGCTTCTGCGAGCAGGGCATCGGCGAGCCGTTCCAGCCCGACATAGCGCGAGGCCTTGACCAAAACCACATCCCCGGAGCGAAGCTGGGAGCGCAGCAATTGCAGCGCCGCGCTCATATCCGGCACGTGGATGAACCCCTCTTCCTCGGCTGGCCCACCAGCCGCGCCAGCATAAATCCCCGCTGCATCCGCACCTACGGCGACTAGCCGGTCGACTCCGCGCCGTCGTATCTCGTGGCCCACGGCTTCGTGTTCGGCCGCTGCCTGGTTGCCGAGTTCGCCCATCGCTCCGAGCACCGCCCAGGTACGGCGGTCACCGCCGGCCACCGCGGTGAGGGCGTCCAGGGCGGCCCGCATCGATTCGGGATTCGCGTTGTACGCGTCGTTGAGGATGCTCACCCCGTCGGCTCGGTCGGTGAGTTCCATCCGCCAGCGGCTGCGGGGCAGTGCGTGCCCGAGTCCGATGCCGATCTCGGTGAGCCGCTGGTCGGTCGCGGCGCTGGTCACCCGGGCCGGTGGCCGATCGCGAGCCACGGTAGCCAGCGCAACCGCGGCGGCGGCCGAGGCGTTGGCCGCCTGATGGGCACCGACCAACCGGAGGGCCACCTCGACCTGGCCGACGCCGGCCGACAACCGGAAGCGGGGCCGGCCGCCGATGCTGACGTCGATCCCGTCGTAGCGGATATCGGCCCCCGGCGCGCTACCGAAGGTCCACACCTGCGCGGCGGTACGACCGGCGAGGTAGGGCGTCGCCGGATCGTCGGCGTTGAGGATCGCGACTCCACCGTCGCCGGCAGCCGGAAGTGCGGCAACGAGTTCGGACTTGGCCGTGGCCACGACGGCCGCCGAGCCGAACTCGCCGAGATGAGCGGTGCCGATGTTGAGCACCACCCCGATCGCGGGCCGCGCGATCTGGGTCAGCCGGGCGATGTGGCCGATGCCACGCGAACCCATTTCCAGGACCAGGTAACGGGTGGCCGGCTCGACCCGCAGCGCGGTCAGCGGGACGCCGAGGTCGTTGTTGTAGGAACCGATGGGACACACGGTGGCGCCCCATCCAGACAGAAGCTCCCCGATCAGGTCCTTGGTGGAGGTCTTTCCGCTGGACCCGGTGATGCCGACGATGACCAGCTCGGGCAGCCGGGCCAGGACCGCCTTCGCCAGCGCGCCCAGGGCGATCACCGGGTCGGCGACGACGACGCACGGGACCTGCGGGATCGCACGGACGGTCACGACAGCTACGGCACCCGCTCGGTGGGCCGCTGCAGCGAAGTCGTGGCCGTCGGTGTGCTCCCCCGGCAAGGCGACGAACAGGTCACCCTGACCGCAGGACCGTGAGTCGATCCGCACCTCACCGGTGATCGCAATCGTGGCCGGATCTCTCCCGGCGGCGGTCGGGTCACTCTCGGCTGCGGCCGTACCGGGGTCCCACCGTCCGTGCGTGGCAGCGAGCACCTCGGAGACCGACAGGGCGATCACGGTTCCTGCCCAGCTGACCAGCCGTGGCCGGCCAATGTACGGCGCAGGACCTGTCGGTCGTCGAAGGGGGAGGTCACTCCGGCGATCTCCTGGCCCTGTTCGTGCCCCTTTCCGGCAATGACGACGATGTCGCCGGGAGCGGCCCGATCCACCGCGGCCTCGATCGCCTCCGCCCGGTCATCAACTTCGACCACGGCACCTCGATGTGCTGTGTCCACGGACTGCGCGCCTGTGCGCATCGCGGTCCGGATCGCGGCCGGGTCCTCCGATCGTGGGTTGTCGTCGGTGATGATCAGCAAATCGCTGCCCCGGGCGGCGACCGCGCCCATCAGTGGACGCTTTCCGGCGTCCCGGTCCCCACCGCAGCCGAGCACCAAGATCACGGCCCCGTCGGTCTGGGGTCGCAGCGCCTGGAGCACAGTCGAGACAGCGGCCGGGGTGTGCGCGTAGTCGACCACCGCCGTGAACGGTTGCCCGGCCGCAACGACCTCCATCCGCCCGGGGACTCGGGCGGCTTCCAGTCCCTGCACACCACGCTCGACGTCGTACCCGGCGCGGTCGAGCATCGCCAGCGCCAGCAACGCGTTCGCGACATTGAAGTCGCCTGGCAGCCCCAGCCGGACCGGCAGTTCGCGCCCGCCCGGGCCGTGCGCCACGAACGCGGTCGCTCCTCCATGGGGGCGAACGTCAGAGGCGTACCAGTCGGCCTGCCGCTGTTGGACGGCCGATACGGTGACGGTGCTCGGCCGGAGGAGTCTTCGGCCCCACTCGTCGTCCACCAGCACGACCTCGTACTTCGCGCGGCCGTCGAAGAGCAGGGCCTTGGCTGCAAAGTAAGCCCCCAGGTCACCGTGGAAATCCAGGTGATCCTGGCTGAAGTTGGTGAAGCCGGCGACCTCGAAGCGCGTACCCGCCACCCGGTCCAATGCCAGCGCATGACTGGAGACCTCCATGGCCACCGAGTCGACGCCGTTCTCGACCATCAGCGCGAGGGTCGCCTGCAGGTCGGGCGCTTCGGGGGTCGTGCGTTGCGCCGGTACGGCCACCAGCCCCTCCGCGGTATGCATCCGGGTTTCGATCGTCCCGATCAGTCCAGGGCGCTGCCCCGCGGCGCGAAGGGCGGCCTCGAGCAGGTAACTCGTCGTCGTCTTGCCATTGGTGCCGGTCAAACCCAGGACCGCCAGGTGTCGGCTCGGATCGCCGTAGATCGCGGCGGACACCTGCCCCAGCACCGCGCGCGGATCTGCGACGACAAGGTGTGGAACTTCCACGTCCAGAGTGGACCCGTACCTGGCCCCGGCCGGATCGGTGAGGATGGCCACCGCACCGGCATCGATGGCGGCTGCGGCAAAGGTGATCCCGTGCGTGTTGGCGCCGGGAAGTGCCGTGAACAGGTCGCCCGGCCGTACGTCGGCCGAGCGCAGGGTCACGCCGGAGACCTCGACCAGTCGACGTTCTGGCTCGACCTGGGCACCCAACAGGGCCGCCAGCTCAACCAACGGGATCGGTGGGAGCTGGGCGGGGCGAGCGAGGGCGACCACGGGAGGCGAGGTTACCGAGCGCGCGCTGGCATCGATCGCAGCGTCGGGATCGCCGGCTCGGGAGCGAGGCTCACACGATCAGGATGAACTCTGGGCGGACCGCACCGGTCGGCGCCACCGCCTCGTGGGCGAGCACGAAGGTCATGACGTTCTTGAATACCGGCCCCGCCGGTACCCCGGAGTCGGGTCGTTGCAGCATCACCGACATGACGTAGCGCGGCGCGTCAGCCGGTGCGAACCCGGCGAAGGTGGTCCAGAAGCCGCCTCCAGCGTAGCAACGGCACGCCGGGTTCGGCCGCTGCGCCGTACCGGTCTTGCCGGCAACTCGGTAGCCGCCGATGGAGGCGTTCAACGCCGTGCCGCCCTCGCCGACCACCGCTTCGAGCATGTAGGCCATGGTCGCGGCGGCCTCCTCGCTGATGACTCGAACCCCCTCTGGCTGGACGGTATCGGTCACCGTGCCGTCGGGGGCAGTCGTCGATGCGACGATCCGGGGCGGAATGCGTACCCCGCCGTTGGCGATCGTCTGGTATATCGATGCCATTTGCAGCGTGGTGAGGGCGAAGCCCTGGCCGATCGGGATGTTGATCGACTGGGCGATGCTCCACTCCTGGTGCGGCACAAGGATTCCCGGACTCTCACCGGGTAGCTCGATTCCGGTCGGAGCGCCGACACCGAACTTGCGGAGGTATTCCTCCAGGCGCTCGTTACCCAGCTCGCGGGCGATGCCGATCGTTCCGACATTCGAGGACTTGGCGAGGATTCCGGTGATCGTGTAGTTGATCGGGTCGTGCGGGTGCGCGTCGCGGACCGTCGTGTTGCCGACGGTGATCGAGTCCGGTGTCAGCCGGACGTCGTCGGGGGTGACGAGGCCCTCCTCGATGGCTGCGGACAAGGTGATGGCCTTGGCCACCGACCCCGACTCGAGAATGCCGGAGATCACCCCGTTGCCGAGCGTGTCCGGGTCGGCGTCGTTGGCGCTGTTCGGATCGAAGCCGCGGCAGGTCGCCATCGCGAGCACCCGACCGGTGTGCGCCTCGAGGATCACCCCCTGGGCGTTCTCGGTGGACCCGTCAGCGCATTGCGCGTCGAGCTGCCGCTGCAGATGGAACTGGACGTCCTGGTCGATGGTCAGCCGGACCGTCCCCCCCGGGACGGCGGGTCGATCAGCGTGCACCCCGGCCGGGATGACCGCACCGGTGCGGCCGACTTCGTACGAGGCGGTCCCCGGTGTCCCGGTCAGCAGTTCGTCGAATGCCTGCTCGATGCCGGCCAGGCCAGAACCGTCAGCGCCGGTGAACCCGACGACCTGAGCCCCGACCGATTCGGCCGGATACACCCGCAGCGGCTGGACCTCGACGCCGATCCCGGCGATGCCCAGGCCCATGACCTGCGCGGCCAACGACGGCTCGAGCCTTTCGGCCAGCACCTGATACCGGTTGTCGGCCTGCATCTTGTCGACCAGTCTGTTGACCGGAACCGTGAGCAGTCCGGACAAGATCGTCGCCGCCCCGACCGGATCACTGATCAGGAATGGATCGGCGTAGATCTTGCGCGCAGAAACCGTATAGGCCAAGGGATTCCCGTTGGCGTCCAGGATCTGCCCGCGGGTGGCGGGCAGGACGTCCTCCCGCAGGCGCTCGGCAGAGGCGGCGGCAGCGTAGGCCGTGCCGTCCAGTCCCTGGAGCAGGACCAGGCGGCCGAGGATGATCGCCGTCAGCAGCGCCATGACGGCCGCGGCGAAGCGCAGCCGCCGGTCCTGACCGGCTAGTTCCAGCCGGCGCCGCCGCCGCCGACGGCGCGACGGTGCTCGGGTCGGTGGACGCCTCGGCCGGGTACGGGGCGGTGGGCTGGCCACGTCAGCGAATGCCGGCCGGGACGGGTGTGCCCTGGATGACGATGGAACCGTCCGGGTTGACGACGACGAAGCCAGGTTGTCCGGCCGCGACCATCCCCAGTTCGCGTGCTGCTTCGGCCAGTGCCTCGGGCGACAGGCCTTCGGCGACCTGACGCCGCAGTTCTTGTTCGACCACGGTGAGCTCGGCATTGCGCTGGACGAGTTGTTCGGCTCGGAAGGAGTCCGCGGCTATCACCGTGTTCAGGACGAGCAAACCGATGGTGCCGAGGATCAATAGGCCCAGCACGAGGACGATGAAGGGCCCGCGGCCAAGAGTGGTCCTCGGGGCGGGAAGCAGGCGCAGCGCCGGGCGGCGCGAAGTCCAAGCCGGCCGGTACGGGCTGGGTACGGCGTCGATCTTGCTCGCGGATGAGCTCGAGACCATCAGGCTGCGCCCTGAGCTGATTCGGCCCGCTCCACGGCGCGGAGTTTGGCCGATGCAGAGCGCGGGTTCACGTCGATCTCCTGCGCGGTGGGCAGCTCGGCGCCCCTGGTCAGCATCCGCAACCGCGGCCGCGCTTGGGGCAGCAGCACCGGCAGGTCGAGGGGCGTGCTGTCCTGGGCGGCAGACACGAGGGCCAGCTTGACGATCCGGTCCTCCAGGGAGTGATAGCTGATCGCGACCAGGCGACCGCCCGGACGAAGTGCCTCGATGGCTGCCGGAAGGGCGGCCTCGAGGGCGGCGAGCTCGCCGTTGACCTCGATCCGCAGGCCCTGGAAGGTGCGCTTGGCCGGATGACCGCCGGTCCGTCGGGTGGCGGCCGGGATCGCGGTACGGACCAGCTCGGCCAGCACCGCAGAACTGGTGATCGGGCCACGGTCCCGTTCGCGGACGATCGCCGCGGCAACCCGGGAGGCGAAGCGCTCCTCGCCGTAGGCCCGCAGAACCCGGGTCAACTCACCGCGCGAGTAGGTGTTGACGACCTGCTCGGCGGTGAGCGTCGCGGTCCGGTCCATCCGCATGTCCAGACCGGTGTCGCGGGAGTAGGAGAAGCCGCGCCCTGCATCGTCAAGCTGCATGGAGGAGACGCCGAGGTCGAACAGGACCCCGTCGACGCCCTGGATGTCGGCCTCGCGCAACACTTCGGTGAGGGCGTCGAATCGGGTGTGCACGAGGTGCACGCGATCGCCGTACGGCGCGAGCCGGTCCGCGGAGATCCGTAACGCCGCTGGGTCACGATCGAGACCGACGATCCACAGTTGGGGGTGAGCAGCCAGCAGCGCCTGCGCGTGACCGCCCAGGCCGATCGTGGCATCGACGACGACAGCAGCGGGGCGGGCCGCTACCGGAGCCAGGAGTTCGCTGACCCGTGACAGCAGAACCGGGACGTGTCCGGGCGTGCTCATGACTCCTCCCTCCTGGGCCCTGTGCTGGTGTGCGTTGTGGGTGTTGCGATCGGTTCTCGGTCCTCTGGTCAGGTCCCCGCCCGCTCCGCCGGCCGTTCGACCAGGCACCGGGGAAGGGGTGCCAGGGCGGAGGCGGTACGGCACGGGAGGAGACCTCACCAGAGGGGCGAGGGACGCGTCGTGGCTCAGATCGGCCTCGGCAACACCTCGGCCTCCAGGTCGGAGAAGGAGTCCTCACGCTCGGCGACGAATCGCGCCCAGGCGCTGGACTCCCAGATCTCGAAGCGGGTATTCGCGCCGACGACCACGCAGTCCCGATCCAGCCCGGCGTAGTCGCGTAGCTCTTGCCGGACGACCACCCGTCCTGCCTTGTCCGGGGTCGGGTTGTCGGCCGACCCGAACAGGAAGCGTTCGTACTCGCGTACCGCGCGCGAACCTCCGGGAGCTGTGTTGTGGGCCAGGGATTCGGCGATCCGCGTCATGTAGCCGACCGGATACCCGAACAGGCAGTGCTCCTGCCCTTTGGTGATCACCAGGCCCTCGGCAAGTTCGTCGCGGTAGCGCGCGGGTAGGGCCAATCGACCCTTCTCATCCAGGCGTAGCGCATGCGTGCCGAAGAACACACGCCACCTCCCGACGCCCGATCTGCCCCACTTGTCTCCACTGAGAGCCACTATAACCCACAGATCCCCACAAGCGCGGAAATTCTGGGAATGTGTCTCGTGGCGCCCGAGATCGGCGCACGCCTACACATCGACCCGAGCGCGACGTAGGCTCCTTCACGCCAGCTGCCGCGTTTTTCTCGGCACCCAGATGCGCGCCGGTGATCCCGGCGAACTAGGAGGAACGCTGCGGTGACAGCCGCCCCGCACAGCGAGGTCGTCCGGTCCGACGCTGTCGAGGAACGAGGCGGCCCGTCTGCCGGTGACGGCGCCCATCGGGCCCGTCAGGGCGCCGTTGCCCTGGATCAGGCGCGGGAGATCGCCACCCGGATCGCGACCAACATCGAGCGTGTCATCGAGGGCAAACCCGACATCGTCCGGCTGGCCCTGGTCGTGCTGCTGGCCGAGGGTCATCTACTGATCGAAGATGTCCCCGGCGTCGGCAAGACCAAGCTCGCGAAGGCGCTCGCGCGCTCGATCGACTGCTCGGTACGCCGGCTGCAGTTCACCCCGGACCTGCTGCCGAGCGACGTGACCGGGGTGAGCGTCTACAACCAGGACAGTCGCGACTTCGAGTTCAAGCCCGGTGCGGTCTTTGCCAATCTGGTCGTCGGCGACGAGATCAACCGGGCCTCGCCCAAGACCCAGTCAGCGCTACTGGAGTGCATGGAGGAGCGGCAGGTCACCGTCGACGGGACGACGTACTACCTGGAGAGCCCGTTCATGGTAGTGGCCACCCAGAACCCGATCGAGATGGAGGGCACCTATCCGTTGCCTGAGGCGCAGCGCGACCGGTTCACCGCCCGGGTCTCCATGGGTTACCCGGATACCCGCGCCGAGCTCGCCATGCTCTCCGGTCACGCGGACCACGATCCGCTCGAGGACCTGCGGCCGGTTTCGAACGCAGCCGAGGTCCGCAGCATCATCGCCGCCGTGGCCGGCGTTTACGTTTCGCCCGCGGTGTCGAGCTATGTCGTCGGGTTGGTCGCGGCGACCCGCCGCAGCTCTGAGTTGCGGCTCGGCGGGTCACCGCGATCCAGCTTGCAGTTACTGCGCTCGGCCAAAGCGGTGGCGGCACTGGCCGGACGGGAGTACGTGTTGCCGGATGATGTCCAACAGCTCGTCGGGCCGGTGCTGTGCCACCGGGTGATCCTCACCCCCGAGGCGCAGATCGCCCGGCGCAGTGCCAGCGACATCGTGGCGGACTGCGTGAAGCGGGTTCCGGTGCCGCGCAACGCCCCTGATCCGACGGCCAGCTGAGCGACACCGTCGAGATCCAGTGGAAGTGGCGGACCTGAGATGCGCAAGCTCTGGGACAACCTGACGATTCGCGGTAACTGCCTCGTTGCCGCCGGAATCGCGCTGATTCTCACCGGCATCACGTTAGGAGAATCCGCCTTGTTGAGGGCCGCCGTCTTTGCCCTCGCTGTACCCCTGGTCGCCTCACTGTTCGTGGGCCGCAACAGGTTTCGGCTGTCGTCATTACGGTCTATCGTTCCCAGCCGTACGCCGGTGGGTCAGCCGGCCACGATCGTCCTGCGGGTGACCAACCGCGCCGAGCAACGCAGTGGGCTGCTCCAACTCGACGATTCAGTGCCGCACCTGTTGGGCCCTCACGCCAGGTTCGTCGTCGACCGGCTCGCCCCCGGTGACAGCGTGGAGCTGGACTATCAGGTGCAGTCGGCCTTGCGCGGACGATTCGCGATCGGGCCACTGCGGCTCAAGCTCACCGACCCCTTCGGCTTGGTGGAGCGCAGCCGTGGTTTCGCGGCCACCGATGTCCTCACCATCGTTCCGGTGGTGCACCCGCTGCCCGGGGTGGGGCTCGGTGGGGCGTATTCCACTGGCGGTGAGAGCAGCTCGAGGTCGGTGTCCATCCAAGGCGAAGACGACGCCGCCACTCGCGAGTTCCGCAGCGGGGACGACCTGCGCAAGGTGCACTGGCGATCGACGGCCCGGGTCGGGAAGTTGATGGTCCGCCGAGAGGAACAGCCTTGGCAGACCAGATCCGCCCTGCTTCTGGACACTCGTGGCACCGCCCATCGCGGTGAGGGGATGAGCGGAAGCTTCGAATGGTCGGTGAGCGCAGCGGCCAGCGTCGGGGACCACCTCAGCCGGCTGGGCTACAGCCTGCGGCTGTTCACCGACGGCGGTGAGATCCATGGGGTCTCCGGCCTTGCCGCTCGGGACGCCCTGCTCGACCAACTGGCAGTCATCCGTACCTCGACCATCCGAACCCTCGACCACGGGATCAGCGAGCTGCGCCAGGCAGGTGAGGACGGCCTGCTGGTCTGTGTCCTCGGGGAGGCGAGCCCCGATGACGCGGCGGCGCTGATCCGGGGCCGGTCCTCGACATCGACCTCGATCGCCGTGTTGTCTGACGTCGGGAGCTATCACGCCGGTGGCGGGCGCCGAAGCCGTTCCGCCAGGTCCACCTCAGCTGTTCCCGGCACGGACGAGCGCAACGGCCAGAACCCGGTGGTTGGCGTCGCCACTACACCCGGGTTAGCCGAACCGAGCCAGCAGGTGCTGGCCACGGCCGGAGTGTTCCGCCGAGCCGGCTGGCGGGTAGTGATCGTCCCTGCCGGGGTCACGATCACCGACGCCTGGGCGCAGGCTGGCGTCACCGCTTTCGGCTACAGCGGGACCGCAGCCTCCTCCGAGGGCTTCGGCGGCACCCGTCTGACCACGGCTGGCCGGCCATGACGCAGGCCACGATTCCCGAGACCGGGACGACCCAGGGCGTCGCCGTCGATGGCGGTGCCGTCGAAGAGGGTGCCGGCCAGAGCGGGGCCGCGGACGTCGCAGCGGACACCCGCGGAGCCGTCCGCACCGGCGTGCACGACGACGAGTCGTTGGCCGAACGGGCGAGGTCCTTACGGTTGGGCGCCGCATGCGGGGCCGCCACTGTGCTGACCGGCGCCGCCCTGCTCCCGGTCTTCGTCAACAGCGGCTGGCTGGCGCCGGCGATCACGATGGTGGTGGTCATCACGCTGACCGGCATCGGCGTTCGGTCGCTTCCCCGAGTGGCCGGGCTGGCACCGCTGGCCCAGCTCCTTGCCGGGTTCGTGGTGCTCAACCTTTTCTTCGCGCAGCAACATCTGACTCTGGGGTTCATCCCCACGCCGGGCAGTACCCGTGATCTCCGCGCCGTGCTCGGTGAGGGGCTGCTCGACCTGCAGGCACAAGCAGCGCCCGCCCTGCTCCTGGATGGGTTGGTCGCCCTGACGGCCATGGCCATTGGTCTGGCGGCGATCCTCGTCGAGTTCCTGGTGATCGGGCTGCGCCGAGCCGCCTTGGGCGGGCTCGCGCAACTGGTCATCTACCTGGTGCCAGTGGCCACGTTGGTGGGCATGCCCAATCCGATCAGCTTTGTCGGGCCCGCGCTGGGTTACCTCCTGCTTCTCTACGCCGATGGCCGCGACGGCGTGGCCCGATGGGGACGCACCGTCACATCCGGCAATTCCCGCTCGCTGCCAGGGCTGGTGACCGCCGCGCAGGTCGGGCTGGGTACGGTCGGTCTTGGTCTGGTTTTGCCGCTGGTGATCCCCACCTGGCCCGAAGGTCTGCTGGGAGAGCAGTTCGGGGGCGGCAGCGGGTCCGGTCCGGGAACGTCTCTCAGTCCGCTGGCGCGCCTGCAGGGCGAACTGACGCTGCCTGAGACTCGGGAGCTTCTGCGGTTCGAAACCAACGTCGACGACCCCTACTACCTGCGCTCGTTGGCCCTGGACACCTACGGACCGGACGGCTGGTCGCTGGCCAATCTGGACAGTCAGGTCCAGGTCGCCGGGGACGGGCTCCTGGCCCGGCTTCCTGGGCCCCAGATCCTGAGAAGCATCACCGCCGATATCAGCGTCCTGCAGCACGACGATCGATTCCTGCCGGTGTTCTCCTCGCCGCTGTCCATCGACGTCGCCGGCGACTGGCGCTTCGACGAGAACAGTGCCACGGTCTTCAGCCGCGACGACACGAGCGCGGGACTCGAGTATTCACTTCGCGCCCAGCAGCCCAACCCCACCCGTACCCAGCTCTCCCGCGCGCCCGATCTCGACCCGGACAACCCGCTGCAGGTCGACTTCACCGCGCTACCCACCGGATTGGACCCCGCGGTCGCGGCCCTGGTGGATTCTCTCGTCGCCGCGGCCGGGGCGGGCGGACCGTACGAGCGGACGCTGGCGATCAACAACTATCTGACCGACAGCGCGAACGGCTTCCTCTACAGCCTCACCACCGAGCCCGGGACCAGCGGTGACGACCTGGTCAACTTCCTGGAGAACAAGCGTGGTTACTGCGAGCAGTACGCCGCCGCGATGGCCGTCATGCTCCGGGCCACCGGTGTCCCGGCCCGGGTCGTGCTGGGTTATACCCCCGGCACGTTCGAGGACGGCGCGTGGACCGTCACCACCGACGACGCACATTCCTGGGTGGAGGCCTACTTCAGCGGGTTCGGCTGGATGCCCTTCGATCCCACCCCGATCGGACCAGGACGCGCGGTAGAACTCGGCTATGCCCCGCGGGCCGACAGCGTCGCCGACGAGGAGCAGACGTCGGCGGCTCCCAGCGTCTCACCGGGTCAGCTCCCCGGCGGGCAGGCGCCTCAATTCGACGAGAGCCTCAGCGATCCGAACACTCTCAACCGGACGACGGTGCAGGACGGCTTCAACTGGCTACCGATCGCCATCATCGGTGGGTTGCTGATCGTGCTGGTCGCGCTCCTGGGGCCGGCACTGATCCGGGTCCGCACTCGACTGAGCCGGCTCCGGCTGGTCGGCCGCAGTCGAGCCGGACCAGGAGCCCATGCGGCATGGGACGAACTCATGGACACAGCGACCGACCTCGGACTGACCAGCCGACAGGACGAGACTCCGCGGATGCTGGCCCGCCGGTTGGCCCGCGACGCGATGTTCGACGCCGACAGCGCCGTCGCCGTACGCGACATCGCGCTGGCCGAAGAACGGGCCAGGTACGCACCCGAGTCGGTCGCGCTGTCGCGGTCGGTCGATCTCGCTCCCCCGCTGCGCTCGGCTCGCCGGGCACTGGGCCGTCACGCGGGACGTAGGCAACGGCTGCGGGCACGGGTCATGCCAGCCTCCACCGTGAACCGGTTACGCCCGTCGACGCGTTCGGCCAGGCGCCAGACCCGCCCGCCCGGACGCTGACCGCCGGCGGCTCGAATCGCTCAACCTCTTCGTACGGACGGCCCGGTCTCGGGCCGGTCGCTTTCCCAGACGAAAAGACGCAGCAACGAGGGCCGGGTACGCCACCGGTGGGGGTCGGTGACCCGCGGTCTGGGGGGTCGAATCTCGTGGATGATTTCGGTGTATCTGCTTGCGGTGCAGTCGAATACTGACTAGAGTCGAACAGATGTTCGATGCAGCGACGTGCACGACGGTCGGTGACCGGTGGGGCCTGGGCCGCCGACGCCGACCTCAACGCCGGCGCCGCCAGACCGACCAACTCCAACGCGCCGACCACACCGCCCGCGGCGGGCACGGCGAACCCGGGCAGCTGATGGAATTCGTGGTCGACGAGATCGCGCTGGGCGCCCGGATCTCCCGGGTCGCGGCCAACAACCGCCTCGACCTAGCCCAGGACCTCACCCGCGCCCTCCCTGCAGTGTTCGAACTCCTGCAGGCCGGCACCATCGACCTATCCGAGCCCGGATCATCACCGACGGCACCCGAACCCTCGACCGTGCCGTACGCGCCGCCGTCGCCGATCGAGTCCTGACCAAAGCCGCGGCCCAAACCCCCAGCGCGCTGCGGTCCGCCGTGGCCCGGGCCGTGCACATCCTCGACCCGGCCGGGATCGAAGACCGCCACACCGCCGACCTGACCCGGCGCCGGGTCACCCTGACCCCCGTCGAGAACTGCATGAGCCAGCTCTGGGCGCTGCTACCCGCCGACGGCGCCGCCGCGATCATGACCACCCTGCACCGCCTCGCCGAGGGATCACACCCCAGGCGACCGGGCCAACGGCGACCGACGCACCGCTGACCAACGTCGCGCCGACGCCCTGATCGACCTAGCCACCAGTTACCTCGACACCCACCCCGCCCTCCGACCAGCCAACCCGGCCGCCGGCGGCGCCGGCGGTGGCTCAGCAGACCCGGACCGGCCAACCCGCAGCACAGCACGACCGACCCGCCGCCCACCGGCCTGGGCCCAGGTGCAAGTCGTGCTCCCCGCGAACCTGCTCACCGGCTGCGGACCCGAACCAGCCGAACTGATCGGCTACGGACCGATCCCCACCACCATGGCCTACCGGATGGCCGCCGATGCCAGCTGGCAACGCCTACTCACCGACCCCGTCACCGGCGCGCTGACCGACGTCGGCCGCACCCGCTACACCCCACCGGCGGCACTGGCCGAATTCGGGATCACCCGCGACCGGCGCTGCCGCTTCCCCGGCTGCCGCCAACCCCGCATCGACCTCGACCACCAGATCTCCTACCCGGCCGGGCCGACCGCCGACTACAACCTCGCCGGCCTATGCCGCCACCACCACCGACTCAAACAACACCCCCGATGGCAAGCCAGCCTCCACCGGATACCCAGATGACCTGGACCACCCCCACCGGACACACCCACACCACCGACCCACCACGGCCAGTCGAACCCGCCGACCCCCCACCGTTCTGAACCCGGTGGCCGAGCGGCTGCCGGAAATACGGAGCGGGACGAGCGGCCGCACACCTAGCATCAGGCCGATGTCCGGGAGGGAGCTGTCGCGGCGGTTCTATTCAGTGAAAATTGCGCCGGCGGTCGGGCCAGTGCTCGGCAGACAGCCACACGCAGCAGCCATGCTCGGCGACGGGTCCGACGTGCTGGGCTACGACGACGACATCTCCCCCGACCACGATTTCGGTCCGAAAGTCCAGCTTGTCCTGCCTCCGGAGCTTGATCCAGACCCGCTGCTAGCCGTCTTGGCGCAACTGCCTACTCGATACGAGGGGTACCCGGTGTTCTATGGCAGCACGTCGACCCCCAACGGCTGGAGCCAAGGCCAGCCGGCCGTCAGCACTCCCGAAGAACTGTTCCGCGCCCGGCTGGGCTTCGACCCAGCTGCACGGATCGACCTGGCCGACTGGCTCGCAACGCCCACGCAGATCCTCGCCACAATGACCAGCGGTCCGGTGTTCCATGACCCAGCCGGATTGCTGACCGAGCGGCGCGCCGCTTTGGGCTGGTACCCGGACGACGTCTGGCGTTATGTCCTGGCCGCGGGTTGGCTGCGGATCGACCAGGAGGAACCGTTCGTCGGCCGGACCGGTGGCAGCGGCGACGACCTCGGGTCGAGGATCATCACGGGGCGGATAGCGCGCGATCAGATAAGGCTCGCGTTCTTGATCGCCCGGCAGTGGGCGCCGTACAGCAAGTGGCTGGGTCGAGCCTTCGCCGAGCTGCGCCTGGCCCCGCGACTAACTCCCCTGCTGCAGGCCGCGCTGAGCTCCGACCGATGGCGAGAGCGGGAAACCAACCTGTGCGCTGCGTCAAGCGTCCTGGCCGAGGCCACCAACGACCTCCACCTGGCCGAGCCCGTCGATCCCACCCCGAGGCAGTTCTTCGACCGTGACATCCGGGTCCTGGGTGCCGCACGATTAGTGGCGGCACTCACCGCAGCCATCAGCGACCCCGAAGTACGGAGGCTGGTGGACTCACTCGGTGGCCGGGCGGACGGAACACTTCGGCTGCCGGGCAATATCGACCAGGCAGTGGACAGCGTCGATGTGCTGACGAATGTGGCGTTACGTCGATGCGCGGGTCCTACGCTGGGCCTGTCCGGCTGGGACGACGATCGGCCGGGCTAGGTGTCGTAGCGGCGACGGAATCGTTCTTCGAGCTTTGACTTGACCGGGTTTCCGCGCTGACCCTGCTTGCCCGATGGCGGGCTCGAACTGCCGGGCGGGGCCTTGGACGCGGCCGCGCCGGCGTTGAGCACGGCGATGGCAGCCGCACCGAACATCACGCAGAAACCGAGCACGCCGAGCCAGATCGAGGATGTCACCGCCCCCCCGATCAGCATGCCGAAACCGAGGATTCCGAACAGGACCGCCCAGAGCAGCTTGCGCCGAGCCCGTACCCGGCCATCTGCCGAGCGAACAGTGGAGGCGAACTTGGGATCATCGTTGATGAGCTCGCGCTCGATCTGCTCAAGCAGCTTTTGCTCGTGCTCGGAGAGTGGCACGTCAGCCTCCCTGGCAGATCTGCGTCTCAACTATTTACCAGGATACGAGCCCATGGGACCGGGCGAAAGGCGCATCCCTACCAGATCTACGTCTGGGGAGGCCGTTCGGTTCCTCTCGGCAGGCCGGGATGTTGCCGGTGGACCAGTGCAGCCGGGCGTACCGCCCCCCGACCAAACCGTACGGCGGCGGCATCGGCGGCCACCTCAGCCTCCCGCCAGCCGCGCTCTGGTGCGCCAAGCACGAGTTGCCGAGGCGCCTGACCGGCCGGCCGCAGCCCTTCCGCGCGCACGCCGACCAGCCTGATCCGAGCGCGATCCAGCCCCAAACCGTCGAAGAGTTCGCAGGACAGCTGATAGATCTCATGACCCACGTCGGTGGCCTCGCGCAGCGTCTTGGATCTGGTGATGGTCGTGAAGTCGGCGAAGCGGACCTTGATCGTCACGGTCCGCGCCACATGTCCCCCCGAGCGCAGGCCGCCGGCCGTGCGTTCGGACAGCCGTAACAACTCACGATGGATGACCACCGGGTCGTCCACGTCGGAAGCGAAGGTCTCCTCCGCGCCGGTGGAGCGATCCGGCTCGTTCGGAACGACGTGGCGCGGGTCGCGCCCCCAGGACAACTCGTACAGGTGCGCGCCCGCCGCCGCACCCAGCGCCCGGATCAGGGTGGCTCGCGGGGTGTTGGCTATGTCGCCGACCGTGCGCAATCCCAACCGGGTCAACTGCTCCTCGGTCTTGACCCCGACTCCCCACAGCGCCGTGGCCGGCAGCGGATGCAGGAAATCCATGACCGCTCCGGGCGCTATGCGGAGCAGCCCATCGGGCTTGGCGTGGGTGGAGGCGAGCTTGGCCACGAACTTGGACGCCGCGACTCCGACCGAGCAGGTGATCCCCTGCTCGTCGGCCACCCTGGCGCGCAGCCACTGGCCGATCAGCACCGGGTCTCCCAGTCGGCGCTCGGCACCGCGCACGTCGAGAAAGGCCTCGTCGAGGGACAGCGGTTCGACCAGTGGGGTGACCATCGCGAACAAGGCCATGATCGCTTTGGAGACCTCGACGTAGGCGTCCATGTTACCGGGCACGATGACCGCCTTGGGGCACAACCGTCGCGCCCGGGACATGGGCATCGCGCTGCGCACGCCGTAGCGACGGGCCTCGTAGGTCGCCGAGGTGACCACGCCGCGGTTACCGGCTCCGCCGACGATGACCGGCAGACCGGCGAGTTCGGGACGACGCCGGACCTCGACGCTGGCGAAAAAGGCGTCCATGTCGACGTGCAGGATCCCGGTATCCGAGGACGAAGTAGCCGCGGGAACAGTCACTCCATGCTCCTTCCCGGCCCGAGATTCCCGGCCAGCCGGCGATCTCGACTTACATCGTCAGGCTGCTCGAACAGGTGTTCGACATAGCCATGCTAGCTGCCTGAACGGGTCCCGCCCAGCCCTGCCAACCCCCGCGTCAGACAGCCGCCCCGGGGGAGTAGACCTTGCAGTGGCTAGTTCGATCGAACTGCCCGATACGGCCTGCCCAGCGCTCGCTCGTGTCGATCCCGGTTTGAGCATTGGGAGGCAATATGACGACGACGGACGAGACAGGCGCAGCTACCGAAGGCCCGGCCGACGGTGGAGCATCGGGTACACCCGGCACTCAGGACGGCGGCGCTGACGGTGGTGCCACGGGTGTGCCCAGCGGCGGCGACGGCGGCGCGGACGGCGGCGCGGACGGCGGCGCGGACGGCGGAGCGGACGGCGGAGCGGACGGCGGAGCGGACGGCGGCGGCCTCCTGGGCGGTGACGAGCATGGCTCCGACGGCGGTGCCGACGGCGGCGCGGACGGCAGCGCCTGATCCACGGCACTGAGGCGCAGGGCCGGGAAGCCGTCGGCTTTCCGGCCCTGCGCCGCTGCGTGAACGTCGAGCCCGATGCCTTCGCGGCGGACTACTGGTCGCGAAAGGCCCTGCTCTCGCCGGCAAACACGCTCCCCCGGAACTTCACCGACCTACTGGACCTGGACGCGGTCGACGAACTGCTGTCCCGGCGCGGCCTTCGTACCCCGTTCCTGCGGGTGGCCAAGGGGGGTTCGATCCGCCCTGCGGCCAGCTACACCAGGGGTGGCGGTGCAGGTGCTGACGTCGCCGACCAGGTGGCCGACGACAAGGTCCTCGATCTCTTCGCCGATGGCAACACCCTTGTCCTGCAGGGCTTGCACCGGCTCTGGCCGCCGCTGATCGACTTTGCCGCTGCCCTGCGCGCCGAGATCGCCCACCCGATACAGGTCAACGCCTACCTGACTCCGCGCAGCTCGCAGGGCTTCGCCCACCATTACGACGTCCACGACGTCTTCGTCCTGCAGGTGGCCGGTGCCAAGGGCTGGCAGATCCATCCGCCGGTCCTGGCCGATCCGCTGCGGACCCAGCCCTGGACGGATCGCAAGCAGGCCGTCGAGCAAGCCAGCGGCCAGGAACCGCTGATCGACACGGTGCTCGAGCCGGGCGACGCGCTGTACCTCCCGCGCGGCTTCGTGCATGGCGCGCAGGCGCTGGACGGCGTCAGCGCCCACCTGACGATCGGCGTGCACTCGGTGACCCGGTACACGATCGTGGAGGCCCTCATAGCGCAAGCCGCGACCGATCCTGAGCTTCGGCGCAGCCTGCCGCTCGGGATCGACCTGACAGATCCGGAAGGCGCCATCGCTGACGAGGTTCGAGGCACGGTCGCCGCGCTGACCAGCTGGCTCGCGCACACCGAGGTCGGCCCGGCCGGAGACCGACTGCGGCGCCAGGTCTGGGCCCATACGCGGCCGGCGCCGGTGCCCCCGATCCGGACTGCCGTCGCCCTGACGACCCTGGATGACCAGAGCGTGATCGCCCTTCGGCCCTACCTCGCGCTGCACTGGCACCCCGGCGAGAACGGGCTGAGACTCGAGACCGCAACTCACGTCCTCGACCTCCCCGCAGGCGCCGCCTCGACCCTCACCGCGCTCGTGGCCGGTCAGCGCGTACGGCTCGGCGAGATCGCCGACCTCGATCCCGCGGCCGCCCTCGATCTCGCTCGCCAGCTGGTCCGCGGCGGCGTCGCGGTCCTCGTCTGATGGGAGCGAGCGACCCCGCCCCCACACCGCGCACGCGGCCCCGCCGACCGGTACCGAAGGTGGACCCGCAACGCTGTGCTCCCTCCGCTCGTCGCCGACGTGATTCGCTGATGGCCACCGCCGCGCCCGCGACCCGGTGGCTGCTGATCGAGCAGCCGGGTGGCTGGGGCCGGCACGCCCTGCGCCAATCCTTGTTTGCCCAAGATGTCGCCACCGGGTTGCTGGCGCTCACCGGCGCGCAGGGAATCCGGATCCAGGTCATCCGCAGGCCGCCAGACCGCACGCAGCCCGCACGGAGTCGGCGCTGGGCATACGTCGACTCCGGTGCGGGCACCCCGGCCAGTTGGTGGGGCGAGTACGACAACGAAGGCGAGCTGCTCGATCTGTCGTTCGACGGCTCGGAGGGCGACAGCAGTGCGGAACCAATCTTTCTGGTGTGCACCCATGCCAGGCACGACGCCTGCTGCGCTCTGTACGGTCGCCCAGCTTACGCTGCCCTTGCCGCGCACTATCCGGACAACACTTGGGAGACTTCGCATGTCGGGGGTGACAGATTTGCCGCCAACATCGTCGTCCTACCGAACGGTCTCTACTACGGCGGCCTCGACGGGGACTCCGCGCTCCGGATCGCTGCTGCGCATCGGGACGGTCTGATCGAGTCCACGTACTTCCGCGGGGCAAGCGTTCAGGCCGCCCCTACCCAGGCTGCGGAGCACTATCTACGGAGTCATCTCGGCGAGCACCGGATCAGCGCCGTCGTCCCACTCGGCCTGCATCGCGCAGACCTGGCCCGGTGGGTGGCCCGGCTGGCCCACACCGATGGCACCGAGTATGAAGTCGAGGTCGGTACGACCCACGCTTCTGCGCTGAACAGGCTGACCTGCTCGGCCACCCACCCAGCGGCGATCAGGTTGTTCGAGCTGGTCAGCTTGCGTGCGGTGGGACACCGATGAGTATGGCGAGAACCAGGAATTCCACATATATGCGTTGAATTGCTGCATTCGACAGTTATCGACGCTGATCACAGTTGATCGAACAGCGCCTGCAGAGCCAGGCTGGAAACAGCAACCGTCACCCAGAGAAGCCCACCGAGAAGCAGCGGCCGCACACCTGTGTGCCGCATTGCCGAGAACTGCGCCGAGAGTCCGATGGCCGTCAGCGCCACGGTGATCATCGCGCGCGCGAGCACCGCGGTGGCGTCCTGGGCCGCCTCGGGGATGACACCGAGCGAGCTGATCGCCACCGCCAGGACGAACCAGATGATGAACCATGGAACGATCTTTCGCCACGGCAGCCGGGAGCCGGGTACTGCAGCGTCCGCGACCATCTGCTTACGCTTGGCTCGTATGTGAAAGAACGCAATCACAAGCACCATCGGGATGATCATCGTCGTTCGGGTGAGCTTCACGATGACGGCGTAGTCCCCTGCGGCCATCCCGTACGTATATCCGGCCCCCACCACCGACGACGTGTCGTTGATCGCTGTTCCCGCCCAGAGACCGAACGCATTCTGCGACAAGTCCAGCAGGTGCCCGAGGAAAGGGAACAGGAGCACGGCGATCGCATTATAGAGAAAGATGGTTGATATCGCATAGGCGATACTTGCCTGAGTCGGCGCTATGACGGCGCTGGTGGCTGCAATTGCTGACCCGCCGCAAATGGCTGTTCCCGCTCCGATCAGCGTTCGAAGCTCACTATTGACGCGCAATAATCGGCCGAAGACAAACATGGCGCCGAAAGCAATCAGTAAGGTGCCTATCATCACCGGGAATGACTCCAACCCGGTCTGCAGGAGTTGGCCGAGGCTCAGACCCAGCCCGAGCAGCACGACCGACGCCTGCAGGACGTACTTCCCCGCAAAGGCCAAGCCGGTCCCGAACAGCGGCGGCGGTTGCCACATCGCGCGAACGGTCATGCCCAGCACAATTCCGAATACCGGTCCGCCGACAACGGGCGCCAGTGACCCGGCCGCCCAGGCAATGCCGGCCAAGCCGGTCGCCAGGATCAGACCAGGCAGAATGGCGGGCCAGGTGGCCCGACGCTGCGAGTCGGAATCCTCACGGCCGGAGGTAGAACCTTCTTGGCCCACCCCAACGTTCCTCGACGGCACGTGCCTCCCTCCGTCAGCCACGGCCGATGCGTACCGGAACGTCTAGCTCGGCAGCGGTCAACGAGCCGTGGTATCCGATCAGGGAGTGGGCGCCGGGCTCTCGGCGGCTGGCGGTGAGGGCGAAGCTGCCGCGTGCCCAGGCCAGCACATTCCCGATGCGTTCGACATGCCCTGCAAGCACCGTGGGACCGAACAAGCCCTCGTCGATCGCCTGCTCCCGGGACATCACCCAAGCTCGTTCTCCGAGCACGGCCGACCAAGCGGCAAGCACGTCGCCGGTGGCTCCGGCTTGTGTGTAGAGAAAACGGGCGCGGGGTTCTCCTGCCACCACTCGAACTCCGGCTGCCAGCGCGGCCGCGTCGGCCCCGTCGGGAGCGTCACGGTTTGCATCAAGGTCCAGCTTGCCGTCGGTCGCAACGTCGAGCATGCCGTGATCCGCAGTGACGACAAGAGCTGTGTCCGGCTTCATGAAAGTCAGGATCGAGGCGACCAGTGCGTCGACCTGGCCGAGCTCGAACCGCCAGGCGTCGCTGGCGCAGCCGCGGATGTGCCCGGTCATGTCGAGGTTGCCGTGATAGGCGTAGAGCAACGAAGGTCGGCCGTCTCCAGTGGCGGAGACCGCCCGAGCAACCAGATCTCCGGGGCCGACCGCCGTCAGATAGCTAGCTCCCCGGTAGGTGGCCTCAGTGAGACCGGACCCGATGAACCTGGCCGGCCCTGCGGCATGGACGCTCACGCCGGCCTGCGCGGCCCGCTCGAATATGGTGCGCGCCGGTTGCCACTCCTTGGGGGATGGGTCGGTCCCCCACTCGATATGAGTAAGCAGCCGATCGGTCCCTGGGACAGCGACGGTGAAGCCGACGATGCCGTGCTCGCCGGGTGGCACACCGGTGCTCAACGTGGCGAGACTGACCGGAGTCGTCGACGGGCTGGCCGCCTGCAGGGCACCGATCGGGCTAGGCAGGGATGCGATAACCGGCGCAGCCTCCGAGTTGGCAGCGAGGTTGTGCTCTCCCAACCCGTCGACTAGCAGCAGCACGACGCGGCGTACACCGGCCAGAGCCGGCGCCAGACCGAGGAGGTCGACGAATCCGGCCACGCCGAGTCCGGCCAAGATCGCCGGCAACAGTTCGGCGAGGCTGCTGCGGCCATACGCCGGAACGGACAACCCGTCCGAGCGGGAGTGGTTCGGTCCGGCCTGCCTCCGCCCCGGTTCAGCTAGGGGATGCGGCGCTCCGGTCACCGGCGGCACAGCAGATGAACGTCGCTTGCCAGATCACGGTATGGCGAACGTTGTGCCAGAACAGCTTCCAGTTGCCGTACGGCGGCACTCTGCTCGGCGGCAACCTCGGCGGCAGGGAGCAGGTCGGCCACGACGCGTACCCCGTGCCACTGCTCTACCGACAGACCCGCGTGGACCACCAGGTCGTGCAGTTCGTCGATGTCGAAGCGTCGGTGTCGTGTTCCGTCGGGCTGCCCGTGGAGCAACGCCAGCGCCTCCTCGGTCCGGCCTCCCACGGCTCTGGCCAACACTGCGGCGGCTTGGTTGGCCACGAGCAAACTGACCCACCCACCGGCCCGTACGCAGGTGGCCAACGCGGCCGCGGCCGTCACCGGCTCGTCGACGAATTCCAGGACGTGGTGGCACAGCACCAGATCCGCGCTCTGGGCCGCAACAACCTCGGCCAGCCGGTCGCCGTCCCCCTGAACGCCGGTCACCGCGCCAGCGACACCGGCCGCCTGCGCCCGGCGGGCCAGCAGTGCCAGGGCATCTGGACTCGGGTCGACAACGGTGACGGTGTGCCCACGTTGGGCCAGCGGTACGGCGAACCCTCCGGTGCCGCCGCCGACGTCCAACACCCGCAGTGGCCCGTCGCTGAGAATCGGCTCCAGCGCTGCCCACACCGCCGCCGCACGCGACGATCCGACATCCGGTGGCCTGGCGGAGGTGGAAGTCATGGCCCACCGAGCCTAATGTGGCCAACGACCGGCGTCCGAGGCAATGGCCCTCATCGAGCGGACCGGTCAATGGCCGCTGCTGCCGGGACTGGCGTGCCAGAGTTTTCTCGGTGCCGTCTTGGTGTCCTCCCCCGGCGGTTTCAGGTCGGAGTACGGCGACATCCGAAAACCGGTGGGATGCACCAGTACCGGCCTGGCCATGACCGGTCGGGGTGAGCGGGCTTCAGCTGCTCCCTGGATGGCCTGCTCGGAGAAGTCGAGCGGGCCGGCGAAGCCTGACCGACTACCTGGCTGGGGTGAGGCAGGTGTCTGATCCATCAGATCGGTCACCGCGTCGAGTCCGGCAGAGTTCCATGCCTCGTACAGCGTCGGCAGTTCCCATGCACCGGTCGCCCGCAACGAGATCCCGCGTGGGCCGGTCCGGCGTACCTCGCCGCGGATGACCAGCAGCCAGGAGTGGAAGACCGTTGCGGCATAGGCTCCTTGGGCGTCTTCGAAGAAGGTCGCATCCGCGCAGCCCGTACCGTCGTCGAGGGTCACGAAGACCACCCGACGTCCCGAGCGCACCGGCGGGGTCTGGGTGGCGACCTTCACCCCGGCCACCAGCACCTCGGATTTGCTCCGCACACCGAGCAGGTCCTTGGCCCGAACCATTCCCAGCGCCCCGAACAGCGGCGCGTAGAAGTCCACGACATGCCGGCTGGCATCCAGACCGAGCACCTCCAATTCCGCACTGACCCGCTCGGCGTCGGTCATCTCCGGCAGTCCGCCGGCCGAGCCGGCCAGCTCTTGGTCGCCAGGTAGGGGGAAGTCGAAGATCAGCTGGGTTCCTCCTGCAGCCCCCGACCGCCTCCGGCTTCTCGGGGTGAGCGTCCCGGTGGCCTTTCTGGCCCCACGCACCCATTGGTCGAGTTCCTTGGTCTGCAGGAGCAGGTCGCGTCGGTTCACCGTCCCCCGCCGGCGTACCGGACTGGCTTGGCCGATCCGGTAGAGCGAGTCGAATCCACCTGCCACGATCAACCGCTCCACGATCGGGCGGGACGCGCCCGCCCGATAGAAGAAGTCCGAGAGCGAGGCGTACGGCCGACCGGCCACGATGCCGGTCACCTCCGCGTCGTTGATGCCCTTCACGTCGGCCAGGGACAACCGGATGCCGTACCGGGTGGGATTAGGCATCCGAGCCGGGAGCCAGTCCGGTAGCGCCCAGTCGGTTTCCGGATCTGCTACTCGCTCCACCCGGTAGACGCCGTCGGAGATGTTCACGTCCAGGCCCAGGACCGGGATCCCGAAGTTGCGAGCGTCGTCCAGGATCAACCGCTTGGGATACATCCCCGGATCGTGGGTCAGCACTCCGGCGACAAAGGCCGCTGTGTGGTGCGCCTTGAGCCAGGCCGACTGGTAGGTCGGCAGCGCGAAAGCTGCGGCATGGGCCTTGCAGAATCCGAACGAGCCGAAGGCGGCCAGCACCTCCCAGATCCGTTCGGCATCCGGCACCGAATATCCGCGCTTGAGCGCGATCGGCATGAACCAGGCCTGCACCTCCGGATGACCGTCCTTGTGCCCCAAGGCCCGCCGGACCTCGTCGGCCTCTGCCAGGGTGACCCCGGTGACCGTGTGCACGATCTCGAGCACCTGTTCGTGGAAGACCACCACACCACCGGTCTGCTCCAAGGAATACCGCAGGCTCTCGTGCAGGTAGGACGGCTCCGCCCAGCCTTGCCGGGCCATCAGGAACGGGGTGACCATGTCGCTCTTGACCGGGCCGGGCCGAAACAGCGAGATGTCGATGATGATGTCCTCGAAGCTCTCCGGGGCGAACTTGCCGACCAACTCGCGCTGTCCCGGCGACTCGATCTGGAACATGCCCAGCGTCCGGGTGGACTGGATGAGTTCGTAGGTCGTCGGGTCATCGCGGGGAATGGCATCGATGTCCACCTCGATCCCGTCCACCCGCCGGACCTCGTCGAGTGCGTGCGCGATCGCCGACTGCATCCGGATGCCGAGCAGGTCGAGTTTGAGCAGGCCGAGTTCCTCGACGTCGTCCTTGTCGAACTGGCTCATCGGGTAACCGAGGAAGCTGCGCTCGACCGGGGTCCGGTCGAGCAGGGTGCGATCGGAGAGCAGGACCCCGCACGGGTGCAGGGCGATATGGCGGGGCAGCCCGTCGAGACTCTCCACCAGGTCGAAAAGCAATTCGAGCTTGGCCTGCCCGATCCCGCTAGCTCGCAACTCCGGGAGGTCACGCAGCGCCGCCCTCACCTGGTTGGCGCGGATGTGCGGGAAGGCCTTGGCCAGCGTGTCGATCTCACCCAGCGGCATGCCCAGCGCCGCACCGACATCGCGGATGGCGTGTCGTACCCGATAGGTGTCCATCATCGACACGCAGCTGACCCGGTCGTCGCCGTAACGGTCGATCACCGCGTCATAGACCTCCATCCGGCGAGCGGACTCCACGT
>Ga0136614_10000151_pt1 | contig 29210 bp, 29 predicted proteins | sample AntDrymUQ2792106_2_FD_106643 | JGI IMG/M metagenome (GOLD analysis project Ga0136614, IMG submission 106643) | Polar desert sand microbial communities from Dry Valleys, Antarctica - metaG UQ279 (21.06) | ecosystem: Environmental > Terrestrial > Soil > Desert | place: Antarctica: Dry Valley... | reverse complement strand
GGCCTGCGGCGGCTGACACGCCGGCATTGTCTGACCCCCCGCCGCAGGCCGTGACCGAAACTGCGAAGAAGAGCGCGGATGCGGCCGCGCTGGAAAGATGCTGCCACTGTTTCAATTTCGAATCCCCAATGGATCCTCGCGTTTCGGAACGAATCGCGAGCAACGTGTGCACGCGGACGATAGCGGAGTGCGAGGCTGCCCGCATCACTTCATCGGGCGAGTTCGGGCGCGTCACGCAGGGCGCTCCGGCCTCATTGCGCGATAGTATTCGGAGCGAATGTTGCCGCGCGGGGAGAGGTTTGAAGCGCAAGTCATTACGTCGCTTTGCCCGGCGCGAGGAGTTGGCATTAACGCCTGCCGAGTTCACCGTCCTTCAGCGGCTGTCTACGCCGCAGAAAATTCAGTCGTTCGTCAGTGCGATTCCGATCAACCACGAGTTGAGCGGCGAGACCATCCATTCCGTGCGCAGCGTGATCCGGCATCGCAGTGCGCACTGCATCGAAGGCGCCATGTTTGCCGCCTGCGCTTTATGGGTTCAGGGCGAGCCTCCGCTGATGATGCATCTGGACTGTGCGTTGAGCGACTACCCGCACGTAGTGGCACTGTTCCGTCGCGGAATCCACTGGGGCGCGATTTCGAAAACCAACGGCGCGGTGCTGCGCTATCGCGATCCGATCTACCGCAGCCTGCGCGAGCTCGCGCTTTCGTATTTCCATGAATACACGGACCGGCGCGGCTGCAAGACGTTGCGCAGCTATTCAGCCGCATGCGATTTGCGTCGCATCGACCCCAAGCTTTGGGTGACCAACGACGAAGATTGCCAAGGCGTCGAGGACCTGCTGGCGGGATTGCGTCACACCCGCCTGATCTCCGTGCACCAGGAGCGGCTGCTTGCGCGCCGCGATTCGTTCGAACGCAAGGCGTCGAAGCTGATCGAGTACGCGCGACCAGCTTCAACGCCTGAGCGCAATGCAAAGCCGCACTCAATGAAGGCAAAAATCTAGCACGCAGCGTATCGCGCACCGTCCCGGAAGACATCGGAGGCAGTGGGGGCGCAAGGTACACTGGCCGGCGTTTTTAATGCCTGCTGGCATCCAACGAGTGCACTGTGTCGGACCTGGTTGTTCCCCACCTGTTGACCGCGCAAACCGGACCGCTGCTGCAACTGGAGCAGCGCATTTTGGACTCGCTGCCGGCGATCGAGCGGTGGTTCCGGCTGCAATGGCAGGAGCACACTCCGCCGTTCTACGGCTCGGTCGATTTGCGCAATGCCGGCTACAAGCTGGCGCCGGTCGACATGAATCTGTTTCCTGGCGGGTTCAATAACCTGTCGGAACTGATGCTGCCCGCTGCGGTGCAGGCGGCGCAAAGCGCGATCGATAGGATCTGCCCGGACGCGCGCAATCTGCTGCTGATTCCCGAGCGGCATACGCGCAACCAGTTTTATCTGACCAACGTGGCGCGGCTGGTTCGCATTCTTCGCCAGACAGGTCTCGAAGTCCGCATCGGATCGCTGGCGGACGACGTCACGCAGCCGACCCAGGTCGTGCTCGACGACGGCGAGGAGTTGACGGTCGAGCCGCTGGTGCGCAATGGCGATTACCTGGGAGTCGGCAGCGCCGCGGGCGGGTTTTTTCAACCGTGCGCAATCTTGCTGAACAACGACTTGTCGGCGGGCATCCCGCCGATTTTGCGCGGACTGGATGACCAAATCGTGATCCCGCCGTTGCAGGCGGGTTGGGCGGTGCGCCGCAAGTCGAATCATTTTGCGGCCTATGACGGCGTCGCGGAAGAGTTTGCCGGGCTGATCGACATCGATCCCTGGTTCATCAACCCGTACTTCGGACGCTGCGGCGAAGTCAACTTCCACGAACGTTCGGGCGAGGAGTGCGTTGCGACCAACATCGACTTCGTGCTCGACCGCATGCGCGACAAGTATCGCGAGCACGGCATCACCGACACCCCGTATGTCGTCGTCAAGGCCGATGCCGGCACCTATGGCATGGGCGTAATGACGGTGCGCGACGCTTCCGAAGTGCGCGGATTGAATCGCAAGCAGCGCAACAAGATGTCGGTTGTCAAGGAAGGGCTGGAGGTCAGCGAAGTCATCATCCAGGAAGGCGTGCCGACGCGCGAAGAGGTCAACGGCGCAGCCGCCGAGCCCGTGGTGTACATGGTCGATCGCACGGTGGTCGGCGGTTTTTATCGCGTGCACACCACGCGTGGCCGCGACGAGAATCTGAACGCGCCCGGCATGCACTTCGTGCCGCTGGCGTTTTCCGAAAGCTGCAATCTGCCCGATTGCGGCGCGCCGGCGGGTGACAGCGCACCCAACCGCTTCTACGCGTACGGCGTGATCGCCCGTCTCGCTCTTTTGGCTGCCGCAATCGAACTCGAAAGTACAGCGGAGCGCGTGCACGACGTGCCGATGTCGAGCGCGGCCATCGCGACGGCTATTGCCGGCTGATCTGCTGCACATCGAGGGCAGAGCATGGCGCTGACGCTGCTGTTCATCGTCGATCCGCTCGATCATCTGAAGGAGTACAAGGATTCGACAGTGGCGATGATGCGCGAGGCCGCGCGGCGTGGCCATGTGGTGCATGCGTGCACGCCGGCCGAACTCCGGTTCGACAGCGGCGACGGCCTGGTGCGCGCGAGTGCCCAATTGCTGCAGATCACGCAACAGCCCTCGCCTTGGTATATCGAACAGGCCCTGCACGATCATCCGCTTAAGCATTACCACGCAGTATTGATGCGTAAGGATCCGCCGTTCGACGTCGAGTTTCTGAACGCTACGCTGCTGCTGTCGCACGCAGCCGCGCAGGGCGCGCGCGTGATCAACGAGCCGCAGGCGCTGCGCGATCACAACGAAAAATTGGCGACACTCGAATTTCCCCAGTATTCGGTGCCCACGCTGGTGACGCGCAGCGTGCCGGAGATCAGAACGTTTTGGGCCCAGCATGCCGACATCATCGTCAAGCCGCTCGATGGCATGGGAGGAACCGGTGTGTTTCGCCTGCAGCCGGGTGACCTGAATGCCGGCTCGATTCTCGAGACGGTGACGCAGCATGGGCAGCGCACCGTGATGACGCAGCGTTTCATTCCCGCCATCGTTGACGGCGACAAGCGCATTCTCGTGATCGGCGGCAAACCAGTGCCGCACTGTCTGGCGCGTATTCCCGCCCCCGGCGAAACGCGCGGCAATCTGGCGGTTGGCGGTGACGGACGCGCGCAACCGCTGAACGCGCACGATGAGAAACTCGCGCGCGAAGTCGGCGAGGCGCTGCTGCCACGCGGGCTGGTGCTGCTCGGAATCGACGTCATCGGCGAGTACCTGACCGAGATCAACGTCACCAGCCCGACGTGCTTTGTCGAAATCACGCAGCAGACTGGCTTCAATGTCGCCGCAATGTTTATCGATGAACTTGAGAAAGGCGTCATCCGCTGATGGTCGGCATCGTTGTCATAGCGCACGCTCCGCTGGCCAGCGCACTCGGCCGCTGCGCGGAGCATGTCTACAGTTGCGAACCGAATGCACGGCGCGAGCTGCGCGTGCTTGATGTAGACGGCGGTGGCGATATTGACCAAACCCTTGCACGTGCGCGCGCATTGGTGCGCGAAGTTGATCGCGGCGAAGGCGTGCTGGTGCTCACCGACGCGTTCGGCGCCACACCCGGCAACGTGGCCACTCGGCTCGCTGAGTCGGAGCGAGTGGCGGTGCTCGCCGGGGTGAATCTTCCGATGTTGCTGCGTGCGGTCTGCTATCGGGGCGGGCAACTCGCCGAAGTGGCGCAGAAAGCGCTCGCCGGCGGCCAGGCGGGCATGCTGCAAATCGGCGCACCGCAATGATCAGCAGGGAGTTCGTCATCAAAAATTCGCTCGGCCTGCACGCACGGCCGTCGGCGCAGTTGACGCAGGTCGCGGGGCGCTACACCAGCGAGATTTTTATCGCAAAGCTGGGCCGTCGAGTCAACGCAAAGTCGATCATGGGGGTGATGATGCTGGCTGCCGGACCGGGTTCGACCGTGACGGTCGATGCCGAGGGGCCCGATGAGCAGCAGGCGGTGGCGGCGATCGGCGAGTTGATCGACTCGGGGTTCGGCGAAAAGCGCGGCGAAAATCACAGCGAAAAACGCGGCCAGGCTTGAGGAGGCAACGTGGCGCACGGGCGTAGGGGTTCGCTGGCAGGAAGCGGCGTAACGCACGGCATCGCCGTGGGCCGTGCGCATCTGCTCGCTCCATCGGAGCTCGACGTACGCCAGTACACGATCGAGCGGCGTGACGTGCTGCACGAAATCGGCCGACTTACGACGGCATTCAACGTCGTGCGCGAAGAGTTGGAGCATCTGAAGTCCGGCATCGCGCCCAACGCGCCGAGCGAAGTGCTCGCTTTTCTCGATCTGCACCGGCTCATCCTGGGCGACGCCCTGCTCGCCGAGGCGCCGCGCGATCTGATCCGCGGCAAGCTGATCAACGCCGAATGGGCGTTGACGATCCAGCTCGAGCACCTGGTCAAGCAGTTCGATGCGATCGACGACGAATATTTGCGCGAGCGATCGACCGATGTCAGGCAGGTCGTCGAGCGCGTGGTCAACGCGCTGTCCGAGGGACGTCCCACCAGAGTAGCGATTCCGAAGCAGCTCGCTGCGGGCAAGCGCCTGGTGCTGATCGCGCAGGACCTTGCACCGGCTGACGTATTGCATCTGCGCGACCGCGCCGATATCGACCTGGCCGGATTCGTCACCGAGCTCGGCGGGCCGACGTCGCATACCGCGATTCTCGCGCGCAGCCTCGGGTTGCCGGCAATCGTCGGCGCCGGAGGCGCGCGCGTACTGATCGAAGAAAACGATCTGGTCGTGATCGACGCCGATTCCGATGCGGTGATCGTCAATCCAAGTGACGACGAACTGGCCGATTTTTACCAGCGCATACGCGACGAGGGCGAGCATCGCGTGCAGCTGCGCAAGCTGAGAGGCCGCCAGGCGCGCACCAAGGACGGCATCGCGATCGAGCTGCACGCAAACATCGAATTGCCGGAAGACGCGCGCGACGCGCTCGAGGCGGGCGCCGACGGCATCGGCTTGTTCCGCTCCGAGTTCCTGTTCATGGACCGCGACGAGCTGCCGACCGAGAACGAGCAGTACGAAGCGTATGCGAGCGTCTCGCGCGCAATGAAGGGCAAGCCGGTGTTGATTCGCACGCTCGATATCGGCGCCGACAAAGTGTTGACCGAAACCGCACGCGAGAGCCTGGGCTTGGGACGCGGCGCGCCGCGGCCCGAATCCAACCCGGCCCTTGGCCTGCGCGCGATTCGTTATTGCCTTGCGTATCCGGAACTGTTCCTGACGCAGCTGCGCGCGATTCTGCGCGCGTCGGAAGTCGGCACCGTTCGCATCCTCGTGCCGATGCTCGCGCACATGCACGAAGTCGAGCAGGTGCTGGCGTTCGTGGCGCAGGCCAAGCAGCAATTACGCGAGCGCAAACAGAAATACGATGGTCGCATTCAGATCGGCGGCATGGTCGAAGTGCCCGCTGCCGCGCTTTCGGTGCCGCAGCTGGTCAAGCGGCTCAAGTTCCTCTCGATCGGCACCAATGACCTGATTCAGTACACGCTTGCGATCGATCGCGCCGATTCGAGCGTGGCGCATTTGTACGACCATCTGCACCCCGCCGTGCTGCGGCTGATCAGCCAGACGATCAAGGGCTGCATCAAGGCCAAAGTTCCGATATCCGTGTGCGGCGAGTTGGCGGGCGAACTCGAAATGACCGAGCTGTTGCTTGGCATGGGACTGCGCCAGTATTCGATGCACCCGTCGCAGATCCTGCCGATCAAAGAGCGATTGTTCGGCTTGTCGATCAAGGATGCGGCGAGGTTGTCGGCAAAAGTGTTGCGCGAGTCCGACCCCGTGAAAATCAAGTCAGTGCTGGAACGCCTCGTCGCCCGCAGTCGCTAAAAACCACCCTCGGCGAGCCACCGTTCGATTTGCGGTAGCCGATCGTTTCCCCAGAACAGCTCGCCGTCGACGATGATCGTCGGCGCGCCGAATACGCCGCCCGCGATGGCCTGATCGACGTGCGTCTTAAGACGCTCCTTGATCTCGGGCTGCTGCACGCCAGCGGCCAGTTCGGCGGGATCGATGCCGACGCTGCGCGCAATCTCGCCGACCACCGCGGCGTCCGAGATATCGCGATCGTCGACGAAGAACGCGCGATACACGGCGTGGATGAACGGCGTCGCGAGTTCCGGCCGATGCTGCTGCAGCCATACAACTGCACGCTTAGCCGCGATGCTGCCGAGCGGGAATCGGCTCGGATGTCGATAGGTCACCCCGGCATAGCGAGCCGAGCGCGTGAAGTCGCGCACCGAGTAGCGCGCCTTCGGTTCGTACAGATCGGTGAGCGGCGCGCTGCCCGCCACCTTGAACACGGCGCCCAGCAGCACCGGCTTGTAGGTGACGGTTCGCCCATGGCGTGCGGCCAGTTGATCGATCTGCTCGGAGGCAATGTACGAATACGGCGACGAAAAATCGAAATGGAATTCGATCGGGGCGCTTTTCGGTCCCATTATCGTAGCTCCGTCAATTGATGCGCGCGTAGTGCATGCGCGTGCGGTACACCATCTGCACCGCACCGTCGTGTGCGTGCGATTCGAACAGTGCGTGAAGTGCATGCATCAGCGCATGATGGCGCGGATCGCCGGCTGCCGGCAGATACGAGGCCGAACCCGCCAGCGCGTTCAGGTCGTCCCGATCGAGCGAGCGCGGGTTGTCGAACGTGGCCACTTCGGCGTGCACCGGCGCGAAGAAGCGCGCAATGGCAGCCTCGTCGACATGCCGGTGCAGCAGTTTGGCGTAGTCGATACCGTGCGTGCGCAGCAGCGCCTCATAGCCGGCAAGAAACGCGCTGCCGGTCGATTGCCGGTCGTTCCAAATCAGCGCCGCCCAGCCGCCTCGTTTCAGCATGCGTCGCGCCTCGCTGGCGACGCGCGGCACGTCGAACCAATGGAAAGCCTGCCCAGCGATCACCAGTTCAGCAACCGCTGCTGGCAACGAGGTCGCTTCGGCGGCCGCGGCGACGCTGCGATAGCTCGCAAATTGACGGAGATGCTGATCGCCCGCGCTTCGCATCTCGCCATTGGGCTCGACGCCGATGACCGTGTAACCGCGCTGCAAGAAGGGCTCGGCCGACAGCCCGGTGCCAACGCCGAGATCGACGACGGTGCTGCCGGCGCGCAGCGCGCCGGCGCTTTCGAGCCGTTCGACGAGCGCCACTGGATAGGACGGCCGGCCGCGCGTATAGGCGTCGGCGCGGTTGCTGAAGCGGTCACGGGGTTTCATCACTAGGTTGCTACAAGTGCCGTGCGATCAACATGCGCTGGATGTCGCTGGTGCCTTCGTAGATCTGGCACACGCGCACGTCACGATAAATACGCTCCACCGGAAAGTCAGCCACGTAGCCGTAGCCACCATGAATCTGAATCGCATCCGAGCACACGCGCTCTGCCATTTCGCTCGCGAATAACTTGGCCATCGCGGCTTCACGCAGACAAGGCTGGCCCGCATCTTTCAGCGCGGCCGCGTGATGGATCAATTGGCGCGCAGCTTCCAATTGAGTCGCCATGTCGGCCAGCCGAAATTGCACCGCCTGATGCTCGAAGATCGGCTTGCCGAATGCTTCGCGCTCTTTCGCGTACTTGAGCGCGGCCTCGTAGGCGGCGCGCGCCATGCCCAGCGCCTGCGACGCGATGGCGATGCGTCCGCTTTCCAGCCCTGACAGTGCAATCTTGTAGCCGGCGCCTTCGTCGCCTAGCAGATTGTCTGCCGGGACGCGGCAGTTCTCGAACAAAATCTGAGCCGTGTCCGACGCATGCTGCCCCATTTTTTCTTCGAGCCGCGCGACGACATAACCCGGCGTTTTCGTTTCGACGATGAACGCGCTGATGCCGCGCTTGCCTGCGGCCTTGTCGGTCACCGCCAAAACGATCGCGATGTCGGCGGTCTTGCCGCTGGTGATGAACTGCTTGACGCCGTTTAACAGCCACTCGTTGCCGTCGCGCACTGCGGTGGTTCGAAGACCGGCTGCGTCGGAGCCGACGTGTGGCTCGGTCAGGCAAAACGCGCCGAGCATCTCGCCTTGCGCCAGTGGCACCAGGTACTTGTGTTTCTGCGCCTCGTTCGCGGCCGCCAGCAGCATCGCGCACACGGGGCAGTTGTTGACGCTGATAATGGTCGACGTTGCACCATCACCGGCTGCGATTTCTTCCAGTGCGATCGACAACGCGGTGCTGTCCATGCCCGCGCCGCCATACTCTTCGGGGATCGCAATGCCGAACGTACCGAGTGCCGCCAACTCGTCCAGTGCCTGCTTCGGAAACGTCGCGTTGCGATCCCACTCGGCCGCAAACGGCGTCAAGCGATTCGCAGCAAACTCCCGCAGCGAGTCGCGCAACAATCGGTGCTCATCATTTAGCATCGTCGAGACTGGAGTGGTCGACTGACTTGGCACGCTTTCGCACGGGTGCAACATGGGTCGGGTACGACAGCCAGTCCACCCTGCGTTTTATGACGATGCCGACGATGGTGCCCGCGATCAGCATCGCAACCAGCAGCGGGCCCCCGCCGATAATGCCGGTGACAAGTGCGACGTCGCGCGCGCAGCTAAGCGCTCGATAGCCCGGGCACCAGAGCGAGCTGACGAAACCTGCTACCGCGAGCCAGGTGACAAGCCCCACCAGCAAAGCACGCGACAGTGACTTGCGAATGCCGTCGATCGTGCCTACCGCTTTGCGGTACAGCAACAACGAGAACAGCATCGCCATCAGGCCTGGGACGATGACGAACACCCATGCGGAGACGCCGGTTTCAACGGCGAAGTCGCGCATCACCGGCTCAACTGCGCCCGCGCCGAGCCAGGTGCAGATCCCGAACACCAGCGTCGCAAAAACAGCTACCGGCATCGTGCGGTCACTTCAATTTCAATTTTCATCCGCGCATCGACCAGGCCGCAGACGATCGCGGTCGCGGCCGGTCGCGCACGAGCGAAATACTCGCCGAAGATCGGTGCGAGGTTCCCGAACGACGCCGCGTCGGTCAGGTAGTAATGCACACGCACTACGTCGTCGAGCGAAGACCCTGCTTCCTTCAGCGCCGCAGCAACGTTTCGAAAGCACTGATGCGTCTGTTCGATGAGGTCATCGGCGATCGTCATCTTTGCGTAGTCGAAGCCGGTGGTGCCCGAAACGTGCACGTAGTCGCCATCGACCACCGCGCGACTGTAGCCGGCTACCGCTTCGAACGACGAGCCCGACGAGATCAGGCGTTTTTCCGTGACACCTACCACGATAGCTGCTCGCCGTTGTAGTTGATGAACTTGCCGTTCGACGAGTCGTTTGCGCTCGCAAGGATGCGGCGCATGCCGGTGACGCTGGTCGCTGCGTCGATGTCGGCGCCGGCCCCGCCCATCTCGGTGCGGACCCATCCAGGATGAAATGCGATGCACACGACCCCTTGCGCGCCGAGCTCGAGGCTGGCGACTCGCAAGGCCGCGTTGACTGCCGCCTTGCTCGCTCGATACAGCCAGCTGGACGTGTTGCTCATCAGCGAAATCGAACCCATGCGGCTCGATACGACGGCAAGCTTGCCACGCGACGCAATGAGTGCGGGTGCGAGTGCCGGGATCAACTGCATCGGTGCTCTGACATTGGTGTGCATGACCGCATCGAAATCGAGCCCACCCGGCGCGCGGACTGCGCTGCCGCGCGGGCCTGCAACACCGGCGTTGATGATTGCGATGTCGATTTTCTCGCGCGCTATTTGCTCGCCAAATTCTGCCACCGCGCCCTCGTCGAGCAAATCGAGCGCCGTTGGCTTTGCGCCCAGCGCGCGCAACGCCCCACCGGCTTCCGGTGAGCGATGCGTCGCAATCACGCGCGCCCCGTCGGCGATGTACTGCCGCACGAACTCGAGACCGATGCCGCGCGATGCGCCGATGACGAGGACGGTTGACATCAGCGCTCCGCCTGCACCAGCCGTACAGCGAGCGCGGCGAACAAGGCCCCGCCGATTGCGTTCAGCGCGCGCCGCACGTAAAGGTTCGCGCCGAACCGCCGCGCGCTCTGCGCGAGCGCCACCAACGCAAACAGAAATACTGCGCCGTTGACGATGAACACCGCACCTAAAAACAGAAATGCCAGGGGCTTGTTGGCAGCGTCGGCGGCAATGAATTGCGGCAACAGCGCAAGGAAGAAGAGCGCGACCTTGGGATTCAGCACATTGGTCAGGAAGCCTTGCACAAAGATACGCACAAGCGGCTCGCTCGCCGGAACGCTCACTTCGGTCGTGGCAACGCCGCGGCCGGTTGCAGCCCTCAGCATTCCCCAAGCCAGCCACAGCAGATACGCTGCACCGATCCATTTGACGGCGGTAAACGCCCATGCCGACGCCGCCAGCAACGCAGCTAGCCCAAGGGCAGCCGCCATCGTGTGAACGACGCATCCCGCGATGATTCCGAGCGCGGCGATCACGCCCGCGCGCCAACCGTGCTGCAACGTGCGCGTCAGCGTGTACAGCATGTCCACGCCCGGTGTTGCATTGAGTACGAGCGCAGTGACAACGAACAGAAGCAGATCGTGTGTGCCGAACATCGGATGTTCAGATGCCGGTTAGTGCGTCGCGCGTTCGCGCCTCGCGCACATTGCCGGTGTTCACGGTGGTGGCCGGCTCGAACAGCATGACGTGCACTTCGCGCTCAGCGTACGGGCAATGCTCGGTACCGCGCGCAACGATGATGAATTCGCCGGCGCGCAGCCGCTCGGTTCGGTCTCGAAAGCGCATATCGAACTCCCCGTTTACGACGAGGAACATTTCATCCTCGTGGTCGTGCTGATGCCAGGTGAACTCGCCCTGGAACTTGACGAGCCGCACGTGCTGCCCATTGAGTTCAGCGACCAGACGCGGATTCCAGTGGTCGTTGAACTGAGCAAATTTCTGAGCGACGTTGACGACGCCGTTCATCTAAATCATTTCCACTGCCAACGCAGTGGCCTCGCCGCCGCCGATGCAAAGCGCGGCGACACCGCGCTTGCCGCCGGTTTTCTTCAGCGCGCCGAGCAGGGTGGTGACGATGCGCGCGCCCGAGGCGCCGATCGGATGGCCCAGTGCGCACGCGCCGCCGTGCACATTGACTCTGTTGTGCGGCAACTTGAGCTCGTTCATTGCGGCCATCGTCACTGCGGCAAACGCTTCGTTGATCTCCCACAGGTCGACGTCGCCCGGCTTCCATCCGAGTTTTTTCAACAGCTTGTCGATAGCGCCGATCGGCGCGGTTGAGAACCACTCGGGCGCGGCGGCGTGCACCGAATGCGCGAGCACGCGCGCAATTGGCTTGCTGCCGGCGCTGTCTGCCGTCGATTGGCGCATCATCACCAGCGCCGCTGCACCGTCGGAAATCGACGACGCATTCGCGGCGGTGATCGTGCCGTCTTTTTTGAACGCCGGCTTCAGGCCGCGAATCTTGTCGAGCTTGGCCTTGAATGGCTGCTCGTCCTTGCCGACTTCAAGGTCGCCGGCCTTGCTCGTCACCTTGACCGGCGCAATCTCCCACGCGAAGCTGCCGTCGTTATTGGCCTTGATCGCGCGTTCGGTGGAGGCGATCGCGAACTCGTCCTGCTGCTCACGCGTAAAGCAGTATTTGGCGACGCAATCCTCGGCGAACACGCCCATCGCCTTGCCGCGCTGATACGCATCTTCCAGGCCGTCGAGCGCCATGTGGTCGAACGTCGTTACGGCCCCGTAGCGGTAGCCCTTGCGCGCGTTGACCATCAGGTGCGGGGCGTTGGTCATGCTTTCCATGCCGCCGGCCACGACCACACTGGCGCTGCCGGCGACCAGCATGTCGTGCGCAAACATCATTGCGCGCATGCCGGAGCCGCACATCTTCGACAGCGTCACGGCGCCGACCGATTGCGGCAGGCCCGCTCCGAGAACCGCCTGCCGGGCCGGTGCCTGACCCTGGCCCGCGATCAGGCAGCAACCCATCAACGCCTCATCAATGCTGTTCTGTTCAATTCCGGCGCGCTCGACCGCGGCCTTGATCGCCACGGCACCCAACTGGTGTGCCTGCAGCGACGAGAAATCGCCGAGCAGACCGCCGATGGGGGTGCGCGCGGCCGAAACGATGACGACGGGATCATTCATGATGGATTCTGAAAGTGACGGGCTCGCCAAACCCGGATTTTGAAGCATGCCGGCGGTCGGAGTGGTTGCTGAAGCGCATTGTCGCCGGATAAGGGAATACATCTTCGAACCTACCCGCCTGGATCTGGCGTTTGCGCGTGTTCCAGAAGTCCGAGTCGAGAAGGTCAGCGTGGTGCTTGAGAAACGCCGCGCGTATGCGAGCATCGCCGAGCAAAAATGGGCCCCAGTTTTCAGGGAACATGTCGCGCTTGTCGACCGCGTACCACGCCTCGCTCGCCATCTCGTCCTCATGGTGGCGAGCCTGCGGCACGCGGCGAAATTCGCAATCGGTCATGTACTCGATCTCGTCGTAGTCGTAAAACACGACGCGATTGAGCCGCGTGACGCCGAAGTTCTTGTACAGCATGTCGCCCGGGAAAATGTTGGCGGCCGCCAGCTCCTTGATCGCATTGCCGTACTCGAAAATGGCGTGTTCGAGTTCTTCGTCGGTGGCATGCGTCAGGTAAATGTTAAGCGGGGTCATGCGCCGCTCGATGTACACGTGCTCGATCAACACCGTTTCATCATCCACCTGAATGATGCTCGCGCAATCCGCGAGCAGTTCGCGCAGCAACGTTGGAGAAAAGCGCGACCGCGGCAGCGTGACCTGCGAGTACTCCCACGTGTCCGCCATGCGACCCACCCGATCGTGCAGTTTGACCAGTCGATACTTGGCCATCACCTGCGGCCGGTCGGTGTCTTTCGGGTGCGGAATGACGTCCTTGATCAGCTTGAACACATACGGATAAGACGGCAGCGTGAACACCGTCATCACCAGCCCCTTGATGCCGGGCGCGGTGACGAACTGATCGCCCGAATGCTTCAAATGATGCAGAAAGTCGCGATAGAAAAGTGTCTTGCCCTGCTTGGCCAGGCCGACGCTGGTGTAGAGCTCCGAGCTTGGCTTGCCCGGAAGAATCGAGCGCAGAAAGTCGACGTAGGCCGCGGGCGCTTCCATGTCGACCAAAAAATAGGCGTACGTGAAAGAGAACAAGACCGTCATCAAATCGGCGGTGAAAAGCGCCGTGTCGATGTAAAGCGCGCCGTCGGAGTTGTGCAGAATCGGCACCGCCACCGGCGTGATGCGAGTGCCGTTGATGACGCGGCCGACGATGTAGGCGCCCTTGTTTCGAAAGAAGAGGTTCGAAAGAATCTGCAGCTGAAAATCGGGCTCGATATGCCACGGCCGTTTGAACGCGGTGCCCGCGCCGTGCGCTTCGATTACCGCACGCACCACGCGCCGGATGTCGCGCTCGACGTCTTCCCATGGGCACGCCAATCCGAAGTCGATGATGATCTTCCGCAGAACCTTCTTCAGCCCGTCGCTCGCCGGGTAGTAGCTGCGGTATGACGGCGGATCGGAATCCATGTATTCGGTCGCCACGCCCGGCCGCACGAAGATGAAGCGGTTGTGAAAGTAATCGCGGTGCAGCAGCTTGGTGCACACTGAATTGAAAAACGTTTCGGCGCACTCGGGTTGCCGATGATCGGCCAGCGACGCGACGAAGCTTTGCTTGACCGCTTGCCATAAGGCGTCGCGCTCCGCGTCGGTCAGCGAATCGAGATCGAAATTGCGCTCGATGACTGCTGCCGCTTCGGTCACGCGCCGATCGTAGAAGTCGATGCGCTCGCGGGCACGCTCGCGAATCGCGTGCCAGTTGCCGTTCTCGAACAACGCCTTCGCTTGCTGCGCGACGTAGCGAAAGCGCCGATAGTGATTGTCGAACCCGTCAAGAATCGCGAGCGCAATCGCCGTCGGCGACGGCATCGAGCGGTCGAAGCTGATGGCATCGACCGGGGCGTCGATTGAATCCACGCGTGGCGTGTTAATTCGAGTTCTGGCGCGGCGTCAGCGCGAGCCACACTGCAAGCGCGCCGAACGCACTGCCGAGAAACCAGCGCTGCAACTGCAGCCACAGCGGTCTCTGTGCAAACCATGCCGCGAGCAGGCCGGCGACGGTGACCAACGCGATGTCCATCAGCGCTGCCGTGCCGACCTGTATCGCGCCGAGCAGCAGGCTTTGTCCGAGTACCGGCCCGGCCGATGGATCGACGAACTGCGGGAACAGCGACAAATAGAACACGGCGACTTTGGGATTGACTACAGCCGCTATGAACGCCTGGCGCAGCAACACGCGATCGCGTACCGGTTCAAGTGGCTGCGGTTGAAACGTAAATCCCGCGCCGCGCACCGTCGCGTAGGCAAGCCACAGCAAATAGGCCGCGCCGGCCAGCTTGATCGCGTCGAACGCGTACGGCACGGCAAGCAGCACGACCGTGAGGCCAAATGCCGCGAATGTGGCGTGCAGCGAAAGGCCTGCCGCCACACCAAACATCGAAAAGTAACCGGCGCGCCGCCCCTGCGCGAGCGTGCGCGAGATGAGATAAAGCCACACCGGCCCCGGCGTGGCTGCCAGCACCATCGATGCGAGCGTGAAAAGCGCGAGCCGATCGACCGTCAAGCCAAGCATTATCTTCTCCACTCGAAGTGCTGGTCGAGCACGGGCGGTCCCCACTCGGTACTCTGACGCTCTCTGATCAACCGGAAGCCGTGCCGCTCGTACAAGTGGCGAGCCGCGTCGAGGCCTGCGAAAGTGTGCAGATGAACGGTGGCGAATCGTGTGCGGCAAAAATCCATCGCCGCAGACATCAAGCGGTGCCCTAAATCGCGGCCTCGCAACTCCTCGCTGACGATAAACCAGCGAAGCTGCGCGGTATCGGGTTGCTGGCCGCCCCCGTCAATAACAATCGACCCGCGCAAGCGTCCACCGTGAACCAGCAGCCAGACGCCGTCACGCGCAGCGTCATATCGATCGAGGAACGCGCCGATATCGGTCAGCCGTCCGGCTTCGAATATCGCACCGAAGCCGTGGTGCTTGATGTAGTAGTGGGTCTGCAGCGCGCAACTCGCTGCCAGTCCACCTGGAATGTAGCCTGGCACGATGCGCGGGCCGCAGTCGACGGGATTCAGCGCGTACTCAAAGGGATAAAGCAGTTCGAAGCGTTCGAGACACACTTCTGCGTCTTCGCTCATCGAGCGACCAAGCGACTCGCACTCGCGGCTGAAGTAGCTCCAGTGGCCGCGCTTCCAGTCACCCAGCGTGCGGTCTCCTTCGCCTTCGTCCCATGCGAATTCCGCATCGACGTCGCTAAATTTGCGGCGCTCGAGTACGGTGGTGCGTATCACCGCACGCGGTGTGCCGTCGAGTTCGGTGACCACACTGTAGCCATCGGGCACTGCGGCCGTATGCGGAAGTTCATCGCACACAAACCCGAGTCCCGCCGCCGCGCGCTTGGGCCCGTGCAACACGAGCTCAACCAACTCGTGCGCAAGTTGCCGGCTATCGCCGAAATACCACGCCTGGTACGGCGTCTTCTCGGAAAGCTTCGACGCACCGCAATAAGCCGACCAAAAATCGGCGACGCGCGCGCCATCAACGGTATTGTCGAGTGACGGCTGGTCGTCCATTGCTACGGTATCCACGGCCGCTTGCGATTACATCGTCTCCGCAAATAATTCACGGCCGATCAGCATTCTTCGGATTTCGCTGGTGCCCGCGCCGATCTCGTAAAGCTTCGCGTCGCGCCACAGGCGGCCGGTCGGATAGTCGTTGACGTAGCCATTGCCGCCCAGCGCCTGGATCGCCTCGCCGGCCATCCAAGTTGCTTTTTCGGCTGAGTACAAGATTGCGCCGGCGGCGTCCTTGCGTAGGGCGCGCATCGTGTCGACCGTCGCGCGATCGCACGCACGGCCGACTTCGTAGACGTACGCGCGGCACGCCATCATCGTGGTGTACATGTCGGCGAGCTTGCCCTGCATCAACTGAAACTCGCCGATCGACTGGCCGAATTGTTTGCGTTCGTGCACGTAAGGCAGGACGGCGTCCATGCACGCGCTCATGATGCCGAGCGGGCCGCCAGAGAGCACGGCGCGCTCGAAGTCCAGACCCGACATCAGCACCCGGGTGCCGCCGCCTTCTTCGCCGAGCACGTTTTCGATCGGCACTTCGACGTTGTCGAATACCAGCTCGCCCGTATGCGAGCCGCGCATGCCCAGCTTGTCGAGCTTCTGCGCGACCGAAAATCCTTTCATGTCTTTCTCGACGATGAAGGTGGTCATGCCGCGCGCGCCCATCTGTGGATCGGTCTTGCCGTAGACCACGAGCACGTCGCAATCCGGGCCGTTGGTGATCCACATCTTGGTGCCGTTGAGTACAAAGTGATCGCCTTTCGCGTCGGCGCGCAAACGCATGCTGACGACGTCGGACCCGGCGTTTGATTCGCTCATCGCCAGTGCACCGACGTGATCGCCACTCACGAGCTTCGGCAAATATTTCTTTCTTTGAGCCGCGGAACCGTTACGGCGGATCTGGTTGACGCACAAGTTGGAATGCGCGCCATACGAGAGGCCAACGGAGGCACTTGCCCGCGAGATCTCTTCCATCGCGACAATGTGCGCCAGGTAACCCATGTGCGAACCGCCGTAGTCTTCCTCGACGGTGATTCCCAGTACGCCGAGCCCGCCCATCTTGCGCCACAAATCCATTGGAAACTGATCGGTGCGATCGATCTCCGCAGCCCGCGGCGCGATCTCCGCCTGCGCAAAGTCGTGCACCGTTTCGCGCAGCGCGTCGATATCGTCGCCGAGGCGAAAGTCGAGTCCGGGTAGTTGCATTTGAGTCTCAGGGCGCTGCGCGACCGTCTGACAAGCGAATCGCACCGCGGATCAACCGGTATAAGGACCACAGCCAGACGATCGCCACGCCCAAACCACCCAGAACGGCGGCGCCGATCAACTCCCATGGAATGTTGAAGTACTGTCCCGATTGAACCGCGCTCTCGATCTCAAGCGCGTTGGGAACCACCACCACCAGCATCGCGCCAATCATCAACGCCCACGCGATCAGCGACCACCAGAAAGTGTTGATCAGCCAGCGATAGTGTGAAGACAGCAGCTCGGGAACGTCGCGGCGCTTTACATATGCGATCACCAGCCCGATTACCGTCGGCCAAAACAGAAACAGGCCGAGGCCATACAAGCCATAGGTCACGCCGACCATGGTGAAGGCCCGTGATGACGGAATCGCTTCGCTCGCGTTCGTCGTGTTCATGATCGGTCGTCGCAATAAAACGGTGATGTTAGCGCCCCGCGCTACGCTTGGCTGATGGTCGCTCGCACCGCTCAGGACGTTCTGAAAGACACGTTCGGCTACGACACCTTTCGTGGATTTCAGGCGCAGGTGATCGAGCACGTGATGAGCGGCGGTGATGCGCTGGTGCTGATGCCCACGGGCGGCGGAAAGTCGTTGACGTATCAGATCCCCGCGATGCTGCGGCCAGGAGTCGGTGTCGTGGTTTCGCCGCTGATCGCGCTGATGCAGGACCAAGTGATGGCGCTCTCCGAAGCGGGAGTGCGTGCGGCGTTTCTGAATTCGAGCCTGTCGTCCGGCGAAGCCGCCGCTGTCGAGCGTCGCATGCGCGCCGGCCAGTTGGATCTTGTCTACATCGCGCCCGAACGACTGACGGGCGAGCGCTGCCAGCGGCTGTTAAGCGACGTCGAGCAAAGTGTGGGGCTCGCGCTGTTGGCGATCGATGAGGCGCATTGCGTCTCACAGTGGGGCCATGACTTCCGGCCCGAGTACGGCCAGCTCGCCATCCTGCGCGAGCGCTTCGCAGCGGTGCCGCGCATCGCACTGACGGCCACGGCCGATGTGCCGACGCGCCAGGAAATCGCCGAGCGGCTGCTCATTGAGCCGCGCCTGTTCGTGGCGAGCTTCGATCGGCCGAACATTCGCTATCGGATTGTCGAAAAGCGCGATGCGCGCGATCAGTTGCTGCGCTTCATTCGCGACGAGCATCCGGGCGACGCCGGCATCGTCTACTGCCTAGCCCGAAACACGGTCGATGAGGTGTCCGCACTTCTCTGCGCCAATGAAGTGCGCGCTCTGCCGTATCACGCCGGCATGGACTCGGCGGCGCGCTCGGCGAATCAGACCGCATTCTTGCAGGACGACGGCCGTGTGATGGTGGCGACGATTGCCTTCGGCATGGGGATCGACAAGCCGGACGTGCGCTTCGTTGCGCACCTGGATATGCCGAAGAGCATCGAAGGCTATTTTCAGGAAACGGGCCGCGGCGGCCGCGACGGCGAGCCGGCAGATGCGTGGATGACCTACGGCCTGGCTGACGTGGTGCAACAGCGCCGGCTGATCGAAATGTCGGACGCCGATGCGACGTACAAGCGGCTCTCAGGCGCCAAGCTTGATGCGATGCTGGGGCTTGCTGAAGCAGCCGATTGCAGAAGAGTGAGACTGCTCTCGTATTTCGGCGAAGCGAGCGCGCCGTGTGGTAATTGCGACAACTGCCTGACGCCGCCGCAAAGAGTTGATGCAACCGAGGCTGCGCGCAAATTGTTGTCGTGCATTTACCGCTGCGAACGCGGCACCGGCTTTGGCTTTGCCGCGACCCACATCATCGATGTGTTGCGCGGCAAGCAAACGGAGAAAGTGGCGAAGTTCGGCCACGAGCGGCTGTCGACATTCGGCATCGGCGCCGAGCTGTCGGAAGCCGAGTGGCGCTTGTTGCTGCGGCACCTGGTCGCGCAACACATCGTCGAGGTCGATCACTCGACCTTCAATGTGCTGCGCCTGACCGAAGCGAGCCGCGCGGTGCTGCGCGGCGAACGCACGATCGAGCTCCGGCAGCAGAGCGCCGAGCCGCGCCGGCGCAAGAGCAAGCAGCGGGCAAACGGCGCGTCGGTGGACAAGCACGATCCGATGTTCGAAAAACTGCGAGCGTGGCGCGCGGCCGTGGCGAAGGAGCACGGCTTGCCGGCGTTTGTCGTGTTTCACGACGGCACATTGCGCGCGATCGCGCAAATGCGGCCGACATCGCTGCATCAACTGCGCGGCATTTCAGGCATCGGCGAAAAGAAGCTGGCAAGCTACGGTGAAGGCGTGTTGGCGCTGCTTGCCGCCGGCGCGTGAAATAGAACGGAACCACAGTGAACCCGAATGAACACGAGCTTCGATATCCGTGGGCCGACGCTCCAGAGCGCGGCACCTGGCAGACGCTGCGGCCTGGCGTGCATTGGGTGCGCATGCCGCTGCCGTTCGCGCTCGATCACATCAATCTTTGGGTGCTCGACGATGAGATCGAAGGCCGCGCCGGCTACACGCTGATCGATTGCGGAATCACCAGCACGGCCACCAAGCAGGCGTGGGAACAATTGTTCGACGGCGCGTTTGCGGGCAAGCCTCTATTGCGCGTGGTCTGCACGCACTTTCATCCGGATCATTTTGGACTGGCGCACTGGTTGACTGCCGGCGGTGATCGGCAGCGCTGGAAGGCACCGCTGTGGATGACCGCGACCGAATACGCATTTGGCCGCTACCTGTCAGCCGGAGGTGGCGACAACATCAGCGGCGAATCGGCCGCGCGTCATTTCGCGCGCAACGGCTTGGGCGACGGCGCGGCGCTGCAGCAGGTCCGCGAGCGCGCCTCGGGCTATTACCCGGGGATGGTGCCGGCGGTGCCTTCGAGTTTTCATCGCATCCATGAAGGCGATGAGATCGCGATTGGTCCGGCGCAGGCCAAGCGGATATTTCGCATCATCATCGGCTTTGGTCACGCGCCGGAGCACGCTTCCCTCTATTGCGAAATCGATCGGTTACTCGTAGCCGGCGATATGGTGCTGCCGCGCATCTCGACCAACGTCAGCGTGTTCGATCTGGAGCCCGACGCCGATCCGCTGCCGCACTATCTGCGCTCGCTCGACCGCCTGGCGCAGTTGCCGGCCGACACGCTGGTGCTGCCGTCGCACGGCAAGCCGTTCATCGGTCTGCATCAGCGTATCGCGCAGCAACACCGCCATCACGCAGACCGTCTCGAAGAAGTGCTGGCGGTGTGCGCGACGCCTCAAACCGCGGCGAGCATCGTGCCGGTCCTGTTCAAGCGCCAGCTCGATCTGCACCAGATGACGTTTGCCCTCGGTGAGTCGCTCGCGCATCTGCACGCGCTCTGGTACGAGGGCAAAGTTCGGCGGCGCGAAGACTCGGGTATGTATCGCTTCAGCGCTGCCCTATAACTGCGACGAGAACAGGCCCGCGGCGCGCTCCTTGAGCTTTTCATTCCACGGCCGCGCTTGCCATTGCTCATACGTGATGCGCTGGGATTTTTTCAGATCGACCTCGAACGTCTCGGTCTGCAGCCGCGCAAAGTCGGTGTCGTAAACGTTCAGATTCGCTTCGTCGTTCAAACGAAACGAGCGCGCGTCGAAGTTGGTGGATCCGACCGACGACCATATTCCATCGACGATCAGCAGCTTCACGTGATACATGGTCGGCCGATATTCGTGAATCAACGCACCCGCCTGCAGCAGCGGCCCCCAACTTGCGCGCGATGCATTGCGCACGAAATGGGTATCGGTGTGCTTGCCCGGCAAGATCAAGCGCACGCGCACACCGCGTTTCATGGCGCCGACGAGCGCCTCGCTGGTGATTTCATCGGGGACGAAATACGCCATCGCAAGATCGAGCGTCTTGGTCGCCGCCGCGATCGACAGCAGATACATCAGGTGCATGCTCTCGGAGCCGCCTGCGCTCGAGCTTTGAAATACGTGCGCGAGCTGTTTGCCCGCGGCTTGTTGCAGCGGAAAGAACCGGTCGCCGTGCAGCACCGAGCCGGTCACCTGCGTCCAGTTATCCATAAACGCGGCCTGCATCTGCGCGACTGCCGGGCCTTCGATCCGATAGTGATTGTCGCGCCAGTGCTCGGGGTCCTGCGCATCGCCGGTCCAGTTATCGGCAATGCCGACACCGCCGGTAAACCCGATGCGGCCGTCGACCACCAGCAGCTTGCGGTGCGTGCGGTTGTTGACGCGCCCGAGGTTGTACCAGCGCAGCGGCCGGTATTTGCGGATGTCGACACCGGCCTGTTTCATCGCCGCGACCGAGTCTTCGTCCATCTTCTGGCTGCCGACCCAATCGACCAGTACGTTGACCTGCACACCCGCGCGCGAGCGCTCGGACAGCGCTTCGGCGAAGCGCTTACCGATCTCGCCCGACCAGTAGATGTAGGTTTCAAAATCGATCGTCTGCTTGGCGCCCGCGATCGCGTCCAGCATCGAAGGGAAAATGCGGTCGCCATTTAACAGCGTTTCGACGCGGTTGCCTTCGAGCAGCGGCGGCCCGAGCAACATGCTCATCGAGCGCAGAAACTGCTGGTCGGCCACCGGGTACAGGTGCGTCGGCCGCACGTCGATTCTTTTATCGGCGCGCAGGTTCAAAACGATCAGCGTCGCAAGTACGGTGAAGACGACGGCACCGAGTATCGGCAGCAGAAGTTTCTTGGATTTCATGAAGCCAGGATAGCGGTTGGGGCGTTGGAAAGCCCTGCCATGCAAGAATCCAGCCACGCGGCAGAAAATCGAGATCGACAATGGCGAAACGCAAGCTCGAAACGCTGCTGACACACGGCGGCAAAGCCTCGACCGCCGGTCACGATTTCGTCAACCCGCCGATTGTGCGCGGCTCGACCGTGCTGCACGCCAACGTTGCCGATATGAAAGAGCGCTCGCGCCGCTACCGCACCGACGAGCCGGGCGCCGTCAACTACGGGCTCTACGGCACGCCCACACATCACGCGTTGTACGAATTGCTGACCGAGCTCGAGGGTGGCTACCGAAGCTGGGCGGTGCCATCGGGCCTGGCGGCGTGCTCGATTGCCATGCTGGCTTTTGTGCGCACGGGCGACCACGTACTGGTGTCGGATTCCGCGTACGGGCCGACGCGCCGCTTTTGCATCGAGATGCTGCCGCGCTACGGCGTGCAATCCACGTTTTATTCCCCGACCGCAGGACGCGATCTTGAAACGCTGTTTCGCCCCACGACGCGTTTGCTCTGGCTCGAATCACCCGGGTCGTTGACCTTCGAAATGCAGGACGTGCCGGCACTGGCCGAGATGGCGCGCAGCCGCGGCGTCCTCACCGCGATCGACAACACGTGGGCCACGCCGCTGTACTTCCAGCCGCTGAAGTGCGGCGTCGACGTCAGCGTGCATGCCGCCACCAAATACATCTGCGGTCATTCCGACACCCTGATGGGCACGATCACCTGCAACCAGGCCGCGTGGCCGGCAATGCGCCAGACGCTGTTCAACTTCGGCTTGAACGTGAGCCCGGACGACGCGTACATCGCGCTGCGCGGACTGCGCTCGCTTGGCGCGCGGCTCAAGCAGCATCGTGCGACGGCAGAGCGCTTGATCGAGTGGCTGCTTGCGCAGCCCGAAGTCGAGCGCATTCTGTATCCGCCGTTGCCCGGCGACCCGGGCCACACGCTATGGAAGCGCGACATGAGCGGCGCGCCGGGATTGTTCGGCATTGTGTTGAAGCCGGACGCAGGCGGGGCGCGCCTTAGCGCGCTGGTCGACGCCGTCGAACTCTTCGGTCGCGGCTATTCGTGGGGCGGGCACGAAAGCCTGCTGGTGCCCGTGTATCCCGAGCGCAGTGTGGCGCCATGCGAGTACGAAGGACGCTTGTTCCGGATTTCGGCCGGGCTCGAAGATGCAGACGATTTGATCGACGACTTGAAGCGCGGCTTCGTGGCCCTACGCGCCAGTTAAGCGCCGGCTAAGCGCTCCGTGCGAAAGTTGCGCAGATACGCGAGGCCACGTATCGCGCGGCTGCCGTACCAACTGGTCATCTCGCCGTCGATCAGGTCGACTGGCACGTTCATTTGACTTTGCAGCTCGGCAACATGCATCTGGCGGAACATGAACGGCTCCGACGACAGCAGTACGCGGTCGACGTTTTGCGTCGCCGCTCCGATATCGGCTATGACCGGGTAGCGCGCCGCGCCCGACCATCCGCCCGCTGGAATCGTCACGTGCCAGCCGACCAATGACAGCGTGCGCGCAATGTACGTATCGGAAGCGACCGCCATCCACGGGTCTTTCCATATCAGGTACAGCACTCGTTCGGAGGGCCATGCCTTCGCGCGGCACGCAGCGAGCTCGCGCTGCAGTTCTGCGGCGAGTTCTTCTGCGCGCGCGTACGCATCGAAAATTTGGCCGAGCATTCGGTACAGCGCAACGTTGTCCTCGGGCGCGATCGGATGCGTGACGATGACGTGCGGCGCGAACGCTTTGATCTTCTCGAAGGTGGAGTAATCGTTCTCGTCGACGTTGACGATCACATGCGTAGGCTTCAATTCGTGCAGGGCATCGAGCTTGACGTCCTTGGTGCCGCCCACCTTCGGCACATCGCGCACCGCGTTGCGCGGATGAATGCAAAAGCCGGTGCGGCCGACGACTTGTGCGCCAAGGCCAAGATCGAACAGAAGCTCGGTGATCGACGGCACCAGCGACACGATGCGTGCGTTGGCCCCGGCGGCTTGATGCGCGTGCCCGGCGGCATCGATGCAGCACGCCGGCAGCTCGCTCATCGGCTCAGATGGCGTCGCCTGCGCGCGGCTTCTGTTTTCGACCTGCCATGGCCCAATCGAACAACCAGCGCGGCATGAACTTGAGCAGCGCGGTGATCCATCCCATCTGCCACGGGATGGTCCGGTACGGCACGCCGGCGACGATCGCATCGGCCGCGCGCTGCGCGAACGCATCGACGTCCATCAAGAACGGCATCTGGTACGGATTCTTGCGGGTCAACGTGGTGCGAATGAAGCCGGGTGCAATCGTCACGACCTTGATGCCGTACTTCGCCATCTCGACCCGCAGGCTCTCGCAATACACGATTGCGGCCGCCTTGGAGGCGCAATAGGCGTCCGACCCCGGCAGCCCGCGTATGCCGGCAACGCTCGCGATGCCCACCAGCGTGCCGCGCCCACGCGCCTTCATGCCGGCGATAAACGGATGAAAGGTATTCGCCATGCCGAGCACGTTGGTGTCGAGCACGCGCGCGAACTGGTCGAGGTCTTCGTAGAACTCGGTCTTCACGCCGACTGAAATGCCGGCGTTGGCGATCACGATATCGGCACCGCCGACCGAAGCGTCGAACGTGCGCGCTGCTTCGATCAGCGCGTCCTTGTCGGTAACGTCGACGATGTAGGTGTGGTGTTGGCCCGGTAGCGCGGCCTTGACGGTGTCAAGCGCATTGCGCCGCCGCGCCACCAAGCCGAGACACGCCCCGCGCTGAGCGAACTCGCTTGCCAAGGCTGCGCCGATTCCGCTGGATGCCCCCGTGATAAAAACGTTCATGCGCGCACTGAGATGCGCAGCGCTACTTTTTTCTTTCCGTCCGCGCACGCTGAATGAGGCTGTCGAGCACGACGAGGCTGCCCTCGGTCGAGCGCACCATCGATGGCGAGGTGATGTACTTTCCGTCGACTGCCATGCTCGGTGTGCCTTCGACTCGGTATGCCTTCCACACCTGCCCCGCGCGGTTGGCGCGGGCGCCCACAGAGAATGAGTTGTAGGCGTCGAGCCATTGCTTGCGGTCGATGCCGTTGGTCGCCATGTAATCGGCGATTTCTTCGGGCTTCAACAGCGGCATCCGCTTGTCCTGCATCGCTTCGAAAATCTTCGAATGCAGCTCGTTGGTCTTGCCGAGCGCTTCGAGCGTGTAGTAGATGCGAACGTGCGGTACCGACTTGTCGTCCCACGAGATCGGAATGCGGCGATATTCGACGTCGGCGGGCAGCGTTTTTCTCCAGCCTTGCAGCACCGGGTCGTACGACTTGCAATGCGGGCACGAATACTGGAAGAACTCGACGACTTCAATCTTGTTGCCGGATTCCACCGGTTGCGGCGGGGAGACCGGGCGAAAGTCTTTCATCTCTTGCAACGGTCGCGCTGGCTGAGCGAGTACAGCAGCGGGCCATGCAGCAACTGCAACCAACAATCGGCGGCGCTTAATAAACATTGGAGCTCTCCACAACTTGAAGTTTTTGGTCTGACTGCGGAAGTATCGCAATAGAAACGTGGTTCAGACTCGCGCCGATGACAGGGGTTTCGTAGGTTATTTCAGGCGAACCAGTTGAACGTCGATCCCGTTCTCGGCCATAGTCTTGCGGATTCGGTTCACGTCCTCAAGATTGCCGTACGGACCCAGCCGCACGCGATACAACGTCGTGCCGTCCTGCTCGCGCGGGAAAATCTTGGCGTCGAAGCCGAGCAGCGCGAGGCGCGCGCGCATCGAATCCGCGTCTTCGGTCGTCCGGAACGCTCCCGCCTGCAACAGAAAGCGTGAGTCTTCGGCCGGGAACACGTTGCCTTTTTCGACGGGCGGCGCAGCTTTCGGATCGGTCGCCGGATCGATTTTCGCGAGCTCCGGCAACGTGGCCTTGGCCGGCGCTTGGGTGTACAGCGACTTGTTCGGATCGGGCAGTTGGCCGCCGCTCGCCGCAGGGTTCACGCTGTCGCCGGCCGGCCGGACCTTGTTGACGAACGGCACCGGCGCGTTGGTGATGAATAGCGCCACCGCGACCGCGATCGCCAGGCCGAGTACCAGCCCGGCAATGAATCCGACCAGTGTCGTCCCGCGTTGCAAAGTATCAGGCACGTTTCTCGTTTTCATTCACATGCGTTGCGGTGCTGAAACACCAAGTAGTCCCAGTCCGTTGGCCAGCACTTGCCGCGTGGCAATCAGCAGTGCCAGCCGCGCGTTGCGCATGGCGTCCTCGTCAACCAGCACGCGCTCGGCATTGTAGTAGGCGTGAAAATCGGCTGCGAGTTCCTTTAGATACGCGGCCACCTGATGAGGGGCAGCCTCGCGGGCCGCGTCCGCAATGGCAGCGGGATAGTCGGCCAGCCGGTTCATCAGCGACTGCTCGCGCGCGCTTTGCAGCGGCGCAAGGTCAACCTGAACGGCAGCAGGTGCAGTGAAGCCTTTTTCTTCGGCCTGTGCCAACACGGAACAGATGCGTGCATGGGCGTACTGCACGTAGTACACAGGATTTTCATCTGATCTCGATACCGCAAGGTCGACGTCGAACACGAATTCCGCGTCGGGTTTGCGAGCGACCAGAAAGAAACGTGTTGCGTCGCGCCCGACCCAGTCGAGCAGGTCGCGCAAAGTCACGTACGTGCCGGCGCGCTTGCTCATCTTGACTTCCTCGCCGTCCTTGGTCACGCGCAGCATCTTGTGCAGCACGTAGTCCGGGTAGCCGTGCGGCACCGTCATGCCGAGCGACTTCGCCGCCGCCTGCAATCCTGCCCGCACGCGCGCGACAGTTCCGTAGTGATCGGTGCCCTGCACATTGACCACCTTGTCGAATCCGCGCTGCAGCTTGGTGGTGTGATAGGCAACATCGGGCACGAAGTAGGTGTGGGTGCCATCCGACTTGCGCATCACGCGGTCTTTGTCGTCAACGGGCGGCCCGCCAAGCCCTGCGAGCTCGCCGTGCGCGCCGAACGCGGTGGTCTTGAGCCACAGCGCGCCTTCGTGCTCGTACGTCATGCCCGATGCCGTCATCGCATCAACCGCTGCGCTCACCTTGCCGTCATGGTAGAGAGACGACTCGAGGAAGTAACTGTCGAAGTGCACGCCCAGCGCCGCGAGGTCGCGATCCTGTTCGTTGCGCAGCGTTGCGACAGCGAAGTGCCGAATCGAATCCATGTCGTTAACGTCACCGCTCGCGGTGACGGCGGCGCCATCGCGCTCGATCGTGGCGCGCGCCAGATAGTCGCGCGCGATCTCGGCGATGTATTCGCCGCGGTATCCGGTTTCGGGGAACTCCGCGACCGCGCCCTGCAACTCCCTCGCGCGCGCCTGCACCGAGCGTGCCAGCGTTGCGATCTGCACGCCGGCGTCGTTGTAGTAGAACTCGCGGGTGACCTGCCAACCCTGCGCGGCCAGAAGATTGGCCAGCGCGTCGCCCAGCGCGGCTTGTCGCGCGTGGCCCAAGTGCAGCGGACCGGTCGGATTGGCGGATACGAACTCGACCATTACACGCGCGCCCGTGTGTGCGTGTGTTGCGCCAAATCGGTCGGCTTCATGCAATGCGTCGTAGACCACTTGCTGCCGCGCGCCGGCAGCAAGTCGCAGGTTGATGAATCCAGGACCCGCCACTTCTACTGTGTCGAGCAGCGATAAAAATTCCGGAGAGGCACGGATTGCGGTCGCGATGTCAGAGGCAACCTCGCGCGGATTCTTCTTCTGAGCCCTGGCGATCTGCAGCGCGACATTGGTCGCGACGTCCCCATGTGCTTCGACCTTCGGCCGCTCGAGCACGATCGGAATACCCGTCACGCCCAGCCGCGCGCAAGCGTTTTCAATCAGGCTGACGAGTTGTTGTTTGTGCGAGGGAAGCATTCAGGCGGTCATGCGCGCCCAATCGCGCAAGGCCGGGGCAGTGTACTTAAGCAGTGCGCCATCAGCGCGCGGTCATACGTCGGTTCGAATTCCCCCTTAGAATGAAATTGCACTGAGCGGTCAAGACTATTTCACAACGAGGAGACCATGAACCGACGCCGACTTCTGAAATCTGTCGCACTCGCAAGCGTGTCCAGCGCGCTTCCGTTGCCTCTGTTGGCGCAGCAACAGCGCGCCATTTGCTACAACTGCCCGCCCGAATGGGCCGACTGGGGCGGCATGCTGAAGCTGATCAATCAGCGTCTGAGCATTTCGGTTCCGCCCGATAACAAGAACTCTGGCCAGTCACTGGCAGCGCTGATCGCAGAGAAGGGCAACCCGGTGGCCGATGTGACGTACCTCGGTGGTCAAGTGGGTCCGCAGGCGCGCGAAGCCGGGGTGCTGACTCAATACAAGCCGCAGCGCTGGAACGACATTCCCGTCGGTCTTAAAGATCCCGATGGGTACTGGTTCACGATTCACTCGGGCACCTTGGGCCTGTTCATCAACACGGCCGCGCTGCGCGGCAAGCCCGTGCCGCGCTCGTGGCGCGATCTGACCAGTCCCGATTACAAAGGGATGGTCGGCTACTTAAATCCTTCCAGTGCGGCGGTCGGCCAGGTCGGCGTGATCGCGGTCAACCTGGCGCTCGGCGGCACATACGAGAACCTCGATCCGGCGATCGCATACTTCAAGCAACTGCAGGCGAATGATCCGATCGTGCCGACGCAGACGGCGTATGCGCGGGTTTTGTCCGGCGAGATCCCGATTCTCTTCGATTACGATTTCAACGCGTATCGCGCTCAGTACACCGACAAGGCACCGGTGCAATTTGTGATTCCGCGCGAAGGCACGCAGCAACTGCCGTACGTCATGGGACTGGTCGCGCGCGGTCCGAATCCGGATCAAGGCAAGAAGATGCTGGACTTTCTTTTATCCGATGAGGGGCAGCGGCATTGGGCGAATGCGTTTTTGCGGCCGGTGTTTCCCGCGGCCATGAGCGCGGAGGTGCGTTCGCGCTTCGTGGCCGATTCCGAATACGCGCGCGCACAGCCGATCGATGTCTTCAAGCTTTCGACCGTGGCAAAAGTGATCGGCGAGCGGTACCGGAAAGACGTGGGGTGAGGCAAGGATGACCAGGGGTGAGCCGGCCGGCCGAAGCCAGCCCTATTGCGACGCCGGCTCCTCAGCGTCGGCTTCGCGCCCCGCTTGGCAACGACGGCCCGATTCTGCTGTGGTTGCTGCTGCCGGCCGCCATCGTCTTCACCGCCTTTTTTCTGCTGCCGCTGGGCAATCTGTTTTTGATCGGCGGCTCGGGTGCGCGCGGCTGGGGCGCGTACACCGCCGTGCTGACCGACGCGCAGTACCTGCGCAGCCTGGTGTCCACAGTTGCGCTCGCAGCCGCGACCACCGCGGCAACGTTGTTCATCTCCGGCATCACCGGCGTGTTCCTGACGCGTGCGCGGTTTCGCGGGCGCGCATTGCTGGCGGCGCTGCTGACGCTGCCGCTCGCGTTTCCCGGTGTGGTGATCGGCTTCATGGTCATCATGCTGGCGGGCCGGCAGGGCTTGATCCCGGACATCAGCGAGTGGCTGATCGGCGAGCGGATCGTGTTCGCTTATTCGATGGCGGGATTGTTTCTCGGTTATTTGTATTTTTCGATTCCGCGCACG
>Ga0136614_10000150_pt1 | contig 29222 bp, 32 predicted proteins | sample AntDrymUQ2792106_2_FD_106643 | JGI IMG/M metagenome (GOLD analysis project Ga0136614, IMG submission 106643) | Polar desert sand microbial communities from Dry Valleys, Antarctica - metaG UQ279 (21.06) | ecosystem: Environmental > Terrestrial > Soil > Desert | place: Antarctica: Dry Valley... | reverse complement strand
GGCCGAGCTCGGCCAGCTGCTCCTGGGTCAGGGCCGTACCCATGATGGCCACCGTCTCCGGGATCCCTGCCTGATGCATGGCGAGCACGTCCGTGTAACCCTCGACCACCACGATCCGACCGGCCTTGGCTGCGTGGGCGCGCGCACGGTCGATGCCGAACAGCTGGCGGCCCTTGTGGTAGACCTCGTTCTCCGAGCTGTTCAGGTACTTCGGCCCGCGCCCCTCGGACATCGCGCGAGCGCCGAACCCGAGCACGCGCCCGCGCGCATCGGCCAGCGGGAACATGATGCGGGCGCGGAACCGGTCGTAGAACCCCCCCTCGCGCCCCTTCTGCGCCAGGCCCGCGCCCGCCAGCTCGTCGGGCCTGAACCCGTCGCGCTGGGCTCCCACGGTCACCCGATCCCAGGCACTCGGCGCGTATCCCACGCGGAACTCCTTCAGGACGTCGTCGCCCATGCCCCGCTCGCGCAGGTAGTCCCTTGCCTTCGCGGCCTCGCCCGACTCGGTCAGGTAAGCCGCGTAGAAACGAGCCGTCCGCTCCAGCAACGCCATCAGCCGCTCGCGCCGGCGACGCCGGCGCTCGGCGTCGGGGTCGTCCTCCTCGCGCTCGACGCGGACGTTGTAGCGCTCGGCCAGAACCTCCACCGCCTCGGGGAAGTCCAGCGCCTCGGTGGCCTGCACGAACCCGATCGCGTCTCCGCCCTCTCCGCAGCCGAAGCAGTGGTAGAGCTTGCGCTCGATGTCGACCGAGAAGGACGGTGTGCGCTCGTCGTGGAACGGGCACAGCCCGGCCCATCGCGTGCCGACCCGGCGAAGGTCGGTCTTCGCCCCGACGAGCTCGACCATGTCCACGGCCTCGCGGACGCGCTCGATCGAGTCCTTGGTGAACAGGGACACCCTCTCAGAACCCCTGGGGGACCGAGAGTTCGCAGAAGGCGCGCACGGCGAAGCGGTCGGTCATCCCGGCAAGCCAGTCCACCACGCGCTGTTGATCTGACGCATCCGCGGTCAGGGCGGGCGGCGGCTGCTCGGCGTAGTGGTCGAAGAGCCCGTGCATCATGCGCTCGATGCGCGGCTTCTCGCGCTGGGCGTCCGCACTGAGGTAGACGCGGGCGAACATGAACTCGCGCAGCCTCAGCATCGCGCCTCCCACCTCCTCGCCCTGGACCACGTCGCCCGCGCTCTCGGAGCGCTCCAGCAGGTCCCTGACCAGCGTCTCGATGCGCTCCGAGCCCTTGGAGCCGAGCAGCCTGATCTCCGCCTCCGGCAGGTCGTCGAAGCGCAGGATGCCGGCGCGCAGCGCGTCGTCGATGTCGTGGTTGATGTAGGCGATGCGGTCCACCACCCGGACGATGCGTCCCTCCGGGGTGTGGGGCGGCTCGGGGCCGGTGTGGCGCAGGATTCCGTCGCGCACCGGCTCGGTCAGGTTCAGCGACTCGATCTCCTCCACCACGCGCAGGGAGTGCTCGTTGTGGCGGAAGCCGCTGCCCCACCGCTCGCGGACGCACCGGTCGAGCACCTCCTCGCCGATGTGGCCGAACGGGGGGTGTCCAAGGTCGTGGCCGAGGCCGATCGTCTCGGTCAGGTCCTCGTTCAGGCCCAGCGCGCGCGCGACGTTGCGGGCGATCCCACAGGCCTCCAGGGTGTGGGTGAGCCGGGTGCGGTAGTGGTCGCCCTCGGGGGCGATGAAGACCTGGGTCTTGTGCTTTAGCCGCCGGAAGGCCTTGGAGTGGACGATCCGGTCACGGTCGCGCTGGAATGGGGTTCTATGCTCGGAATCCGCCTCCTCCACCGCGCGGCGGGCGGGATACGAGGGGGTGGCCAGCACCGAATGGTGGGTTTCCTCCCTGCGTTGGATGCGCTCCTTGAACGACGCGGCGGCTAGTTGGGTCATGAGACCCGTCGATTCTGTCAGGCCCGGGATTCAGCCTTTGATCGAGGAGCGTCGCGGGGCCGTAGTTCAAGTCCCCTGGGGCCCTGCCTCCGCAATGGCCGCCTGCGCCGCCGCCACCCGGGCGATCGGCACCCGGTAGGGAGAGCAGCTCACGTAGTCCAACCCTGCCAGCTGGAAGAATCCGATCGAGACGGGGTCTCCCCCGTGCTCGCCGCACACGCCGAGCTTGAGGTCCGGCTTGGCCTCGCGCCCCGTCCACGCCGCGAGGCGCACGAGCCAGCCCACCCCGGGCCGGTCGATCGTCTCGAACGGGCTGCGGTCCACGATCTTGCGCTGGATGTACTTGGCCAGGAAGCGGCCCTCCACGTCGTCGCGGGAGAAGCCGAGCGCGGTCTGGGTCAGGTCGTTGGTGCCGAAGGAGAAGAAGTCGGCCTGGGCGGCGATCCGGTCGGCCACGAAGCACGCCCGCGGCAGCTCGATCATCGTCCCGATCAGCAGGTCCAGATCCCCCGCCCCCTCCGCCTCGACCACTCGAAGCACCAGCTCGCGCATGAGCTGGAGCTCCATCTCGTAGGCCACGAGCGGGATCATGATCTCGAGCTCGGGGGACTCTCCCGTGCGCCCGCGGACCGCGAGGGCCGCACGAACGATGGCGCGGGCCTGCATCTCGTAGATCTCGGGGTGCAGCACCCCGAGCCGCACGCCGCGGGTGCCGAGCATGGGGTTGGTCTCCGACAGCGCGTGCACGCGATCCAGCGTGCGCTCCAGCTCGGCGAGGTTGTCCGACTGCTCGATGCGGGCCCGCTCGAACTCCTGGGCCACGTCCTCCGCGTGGGGAAGGAACTCGTGGAGCGGGGGGTCGAGCAGCCGGATCGTGACCGGGAGCCCGCGCATCTCCTCGAACAGGCCCTCGAAGTCGCTCTGCTGAAGGGGCAGCAGCTCGTCCAGGGCCGCGCGCCGCTCGGTCTCCTCATCGGCCATGATCATGCGGCGCATCTTCGGCTGGCGGTCGGCGGCCAGGAACATGTGCTCGGTGCGGCACAGGCCGATGCCCTCGGCGCCGAACTCGCGCGCCTTGGCGGCGTCCTCAGGCGTGTCGGCGTTCGTACGGACGCCGAGCGTCCGCAGCTCGTCGGCCCAGGCAAGGACGGTGTGGAACTCCTCGCTCACCTGCGGGTCCTCGAGCGCCACGTCGTCGGTGGTCACGATCCCCGCCGTGCCGTCGATCACCAACGTGTCCCCGTCCGAGAGCTGGGTGCCGTTGACCCGTACCGTACGCGCGGCGGTGTCGATCTCCAGCGCCGCCGCGCCCGACACGCACGGCTTGCCCATCCCGCGCGCCACCAGTGCGGCGTGGCTGGCCTTGCCTCCCTCCGAGGTGAGGATGCCCTTGGCCGCGTAAAAGCCGGCCACGTCGTCGGCCTCGGTGAACTGGCGCACCAGGATCACATCGCGGTCATCGCCGGCCGCGGCCACGGCATCGGCGGCGGTGAACACGATCGCGCCCTTGGCCGCCCCGGGCGAGGCGGCCACGCCCTCGGCCAGGACCTCGTACTCGGCGTCGCGGGCGATGGCGGGGTGCAGCAGCGCATCCAGCCGCTCGGCGTCGATCGTCGCGATCGCGCCGGCCCGGTCGAGCAGGCCCTCGTCCACGGCGTCGACGGCGAAGCGCACTGCGGCCTGCGCCGGCCGCTTGGCGTTGCGCGTCTGGAGCATGTAGAGACGCCCCTCCTCCACCGTGAACTCGGTGTCCTGCATGTCCTCGTAGTGCCGTTCGAGCGTGGTGAGGATCTCCATCAGCTCGCCGTAGGCCTCGGGGATGTCCGCCTCGAGGTGGTGCAGGTCCCGCGGGGTGCGGACGCCGGACACCACGTCCTCCCCCTGGGCGTTGATGAGGAAGTCCCCGCTCGGCCGGGGTGCGCCGGTGATCTCGTCGCGCGAGAAGGCCACGCCCGAGCACGAGGTGTCGCCCTTGTTGCCGAACACCATCTGCTGCACGCTGACCGCGGTGCCCCAGTCGTCAGGGATGTGGTTGATGCGCCGGTACTCCACCGCGCGGTCGCCCATCCACGAGTCGAAGACGGCGGTGATCGCCTGGCGCAGCTGGTCGGCGGGCTCCTGGGGGAACTCCTCGCCCGTCCGGTCGTGGTAGAGCAACTTGAACCGGTCGGTGAGGTACCGGAGGTCCTCGACGGTCAGCTCGGTGTCGAGCTTGACCTGTGCGTGGGCCTTGCGCGCCTTGATCTCGTGCTCGAACAGCGCACCCTCCACCCCGCGGCAGACGTTGCCGAACATCTGGACGAAGCGCCGGTACGAGTCCCAGGCGAAGCGCTCGTTGCCCGTGATGGTCGCCAGCCCCTGCACCGACTCGTCGGTCAGGCCCAGGTTCAGGACCGTGTCGAGCATCCCCGGCATGGACTCCCGCGCTCCCGAGCGCACGGACACGAGCAGCGGGTCGGCGGCCTCGCCCAAGCGCTTGCCCGCCTGCTGCTCCAGCTCACCCAGGGCGGCCGCCACCTGGTCGGACAGGCCCTCGGGCTCCTCACGGCCGGCGCGCATGTAGGCGACGCACGCCTCGGTGGTGATGGTGAAGCCGGCGGGCACCCGGTCGGCGCCCAGCACCCGGGTCATCTCGGCGACGTTGGCGCCCTTGCCACCCAGCAGCTCGCGCATCTCCCGTGACCCCTCGGGGAACGGGTAGACGAGCTTGTGGTCGGCGGCTGCCACGGCGGGATCGTAGTGGTGCGGTGCTCGCGCGACCAACGATCGCGCTGCGCTCCTCCCTGGGGCCTAGGCGGCCCGCACGCGGCGCAGGCGCACGTGGGCATGGTGCTCGAGCGTCTCGGCCAGCGCGCGATCGGCCTGCGACAGGGCGCGCTCACCGGCCTGGGGAGCGTCTGCGAGGGGGCGGGCCAGCGCATCGACCATGAACGTGTGGGCCTCGCCCGAGAGCGGAAACGACCCCGCCTCACAGCTGGAGCAGACCACCCCGCCGGCGCTCGGCGAGAACGCCCCCAGGTGGTCGGTCTCCCCGCACGTCGCGCAGGCCGACAGCTCGGGCGTGAACCCTGCGGCCAGCAGCAGCTTGACCCGGAACGCGAGCGCCTGCGCGCGCCCGGCCGCCGCCGGATGGATGTCCAGGAGCGCGAGCTCGTTGCAGAGCAGGTTGTAGGCGGGCGGGTTGGGCTCGGTGGAGTCAAACAGCCGCAGCACCGCCTCGCACGCCTGGACGGCGCGCTCCAACGAAGGCCGCCGCTCGCGCAGGGAGGGATGGGCGTTGACCGTGTCCACCTGGCTGATGGTGGACAGCTCGCCCCGCCCCTGGTGCAGCACGAGCCGCACCCTCGACAGCGGTTCGAGGCGGCCGCCCAGCCGGGAGCGCACCCGCCTGACGCCCTTGGCCACCGCACCGATCCGCCCGCGGTCCGAGGTGTAGAGGTGCAGCACCCGGTCGGCCTCCCCGTAGCGGATCGACCGCAGCACGACCGCCTCTGTCTTGTACGTGCCGGGCACTTCCTAGACTCTGAATCGAATGCCGGACGCGAACGGAGTGACCGTCTACACCACCGAGCCCTGCGGCTTCTGCCGCCAGGCCAAGACGCTTCTCACCGCCCGAGGGGTGAACTACGAAGAGGTCAACCTGGCCAAGGACGCCGAGGGGCGTGCCCGCCTGGTGGCGCTGACGGGGCAGATGACCTTCCCCCAGGTGCTGATCGGCGAGCGCGCGATCGGCGGCTTTCGCGAGCTGCTGGAGGCCGACCGGGCCGGGACCCTGGAGCAGCTCCTGGCGGTCAACGGCTCCGCCGCCTGACGCGCGGCCTGGGCTGGCAGCGCTCGCACACGTAGGTGCCGCGCCCCGCGGCCCTCATCTTCCTGATCCGCACGCCGCAGCGCGGGCACGGCTCGCCCTCGCGCGTGTGCACCAGGAAGCGGTCCTGGAAGGTCCCGTAGGCGCCGTCGGCATTGCGGAAGTCGTCGATCGTCGCGCCCCTGCTGTCGATTCCGTCCTGAAGCGAGGCCACCACGGCGTCGCGCAATGCCTCGATCTGCGCCGGGCGGAGCGAGCCGACCGGCCGCAGAGGGTGGATCCGGGCGCGGAACAGGGCCTCGTCGGCGTAGATGTTGCCCACCCCGGCGATGCGCTCCTGGGTGAGCAGGAACGCCTTGACCGGTGCCCGGCGCCCGCGGGCCAGGGCCCGCAGCGCATCGGCCGTGAAGGCGGGCCCCAGCGGCTCGACTCCGAGCCGGGAGCTGAAGTAGTCCTCGAGCGCATCGGAGCCCAGCAGCACCACGCCGGTGCCGAAGCGGCGCACGTCGGTGAACAGCAGCCGGCCCCCGGAGTCGAGGATGAAGCGGACGCGGAGGTGGGCGGGCTCCTCGTCGCCGGGATCGACGAGCAGCAGGTTGCCGGTCATGCGCAGATGGATCACCAGGTGAACGTCGTCCTCGAGCGAGGCGATGAAGTACTTGCCCCGGCGCCCGAGGCGCTCCACGCGCCGTCCGCGGACGGCGTCCTCCACCGCCTCGGGCGGCGCCGGATCGCACCAGCGGGCGTCCAGGACGTTGACGTCGTCCAGCCGCCGGCCCTCCAGGGCCGGAGCCAGCTGGCGGCGGATCGTCTCTACCTCGGGGAGCTCGGGCATCGCGCCCGTCCGGTTCTAGCGCAATCAGGCGACGGTCGCGCGTGGATGCGCGCGGAAGTAGACGTCCTTCAGGCGCTCGCTCGACAGGTGGGTGTAGAGCTGGGTGGTCGAGACGTCGGCGTGGCCGAGCATCTCCTGGACCGAGCGCAGGTCGCAGCCCCCCGCCAGCAGGTGGGTGGCGAAGGAGTGGCGGAGCGTGTGCGGGCTCATGCGGTCGGCCAGGCCGGCGGTGAGCGCGTGGCGGCGGACGATCTTGTACAGCCCCTGACGGGTCAGCGACGCGCCCCGGAAGTTCACGAACAGCGCCGTCTCGGGCCTGCCCTTGACCAGCTTCCCGCGGCCCCGCTCCTGATAGGCCCGCACCGCGCGCAGCGCCGCCCCGCCCACGGGCACCACCCGCTCCTTGGAGCCCTTGCCCCGCGCCCGGAGCACCCGGTCCTCGAGGTCCACGTCACCCACCTGGAGGCCGATCGCCTCGGACGCCCGCAGGCCGCACGCGTACATCAGCTCCAGCAGCGCGCGGTCGCGCAGCGCCACCGGCGTGCCGCCGCGCGGCTGGGCCAGCAGCTTCTCCACCTCCCCCCGCGTGAGCACGTGCGGCAGCTTGCGGCTCCTTCTCGGCGCGCTCAGGGCCGCAGTGGGATCCGAGTCGCGGATCCCGTCGCGCCGCAGGTGGCGGTAGAAGGAGCGCAGGCAGGCCGTCTTTCGGTGGATGGTGGCCGGGGAGGCCGGGCGGCCGCCCACCTCCCCTGTGGCCAGCGCGGCCAGGAAGTCGGCCACGTCGGCCGGCTCCGCCTCTGAGGCCGCGACCCCTCGCGGCTCGAGGAAGCGACCGTACTGGAGCAGGTCCGACCGGTAGGCCTCGAGGGTGTTGCGCGACAGCCCACGTTCGAACTCCAGGTAGGCCAGGAAGTCCAGCAGCAGCCGCTCGAAGCGGGCGTCCGTGCGCGCGGCGGGCTGCTCGACCGTGGCCATTCACGTAACGGGTTCGGTCCCCCAGGGGGCATCCCTTGACCTGCAAGCCCGTGGTCAGGACAGGAGGAAGGCCCGCAGCCAGAGCAGGCCGACCAGCGTCTTCGAGTCCCGGCACCCGATGATCGTCGCGTCCAGGTCCGCCAGCGGAACCTCCATGACCTCGATCCGCTCGTCCTCTCCGGAGTTGCCGGTCTGCTCGAACAGGTCGGAGGCCAGGTAGACGTGGACCTCCTCGTCGGCGAACCCGGGCGAGGTGTAGAAGCTCGTCAGCCGCCGCCAGGTCCGCGCCCCGCGGCCGATCTCCTCGGCCAGCTCGCGCCTCGCGGTGTCCAGCGGATCCTCCCCCGGGTCCAGCTTGCCGGCGGGCAGCTCGAGCAGCGCCGGCTCGCCGACCGCCTCGCGTGGCTGGCGCACCATCAGGATGTGGTCCCCGTCGCGCGCCACGACGGCCACGGCGCCCGGATGGGCCACGATCTCCCGCTCGGCCTCCTGGCCGTCGTCATACCGGAAGCGGTCGCGGCGGACCGAGATGAGCTTGCCCTCGTAGGCCGTCTTGCCGCCGATCCGCTCGAAGTGCGTCATCTAGCCGCGGCCACGAGCGCCAGGGTCACGTCGAGCATGCGCTCCAGGGCCTCGACGGTGACGCTCTCGTCCGGCTGGTGGTTGCTCTTCGTGCCGTTGGCCAGGTTGACCACGGTCAGGTCGTCGGCCACGAACACGTTGGCGTCGCTCCCACCCCCGGTGGCGATGTAGGACGGCTCGAATCCGCACGACTCGAGGGCATGGGCCGCCACCTCGACTGCGGGCGCCGACCGCGACAGGCGAAACCCCCTGAAGAGGCGCGCCACCTCGGTCTCGACGTCGCACTCGGCATCCACCGCCGCCTCGGTGGCGGCATCCACCATCGCGCTCACCACCTCGGCCGCGCGCCCCTCGTCCAGGCTGCGGGCCTCCAGCTCGACCGTGCACCGCTCGGCCACCACGTTCGCCGCGGTGCCGCCCTCTATGCGGCCCGCGTTGGCCGTGGTCTCAGCGTCCAGGCGGCCGAGCGTCATGGCGGCGACGGCCGCCGAGGCGGCGGCGATGGCGTTGCGGCCCGCCTCGGGACGGATCCCGGCGTGTGCGGCGTGGCCGAGGAACCGCGCCTCCAGCCGGTAGTAGGTCGGCGAGGCCACCACCACCTCGCCGATGGGCGACGCGTGGTCGAACACGTAGCCGTAGGACGAGCGCAGCCGGGAGCGGTCGAACGCCTTCGCGCCCCGCAGGGCCCGCTCCTCGCACGTGGTGAACAGCAGCTCGACCCCCACGGGAGAGCCCTCGCGGGCCAGGCACCGGGCGGCGGCGAGCACGGTGGTCACCGCGGCCTTGTTGTCGGCGCCCAGGATGGCGTCGTGGCTGTTGGTGAGCGTGCCGCCGCGCTGGACGACCTCCACCGGCCCGGCGAGCGGGACGGTGTCCAGGTGGGCGCAGAGCAGGATCGTGCGTGCCCCCTCGGGCCCGTCGATCCGGGCGAGCAGGTTGCCGGCGTCGGTGCCCACCTCGGGGCCGGTCGCGTCCTCCTCGACCTCCAGGCCCATCTCGCGCAGATCGGCCGCCACGGCGTCGGCGATCGCCCGCTCCGACCCGGACGGGCTCTCGATCTCACAGAGCCGCACGAAATCGGCGACCAGCCGCTCGCGCATCAGCCCTAAGCGGGAGACTCGGCCCGCACCTCGGGCTCCACCTCGGGCGCCCGGTCCCTGACCCGGGCCAGCGCGGCCCCGACGAACTCCCGGAACAGCGGCTGCGGGCGCAGCGGGCGCGACTTGAACTCCGGGTGGTACTGCGACGCCACGAAGAACGGGTGGTCGGAAAGCTCCATCACCTCGACGAGCCGGTCGTCGGGCGAGGTGCCGCTGAACACGAGCCCGGCGTGCTCCAGGCGCTTGCGCAGGTGGTTGTTGACCTCGTAGCGATGGCGATGGCGCTCGTAGATCACGGCCTCGCCGTAGACCTCCCGCGCCCGCGTGCCCTCGTGGAGCTTGACGGGGTCGGCGCCCAGGCGCATGGTGCCGCCCATGTCGCGCACCTCCTTCTGCTCGGGCAGGAGGTCGATGACCGGGTAGGGCGTCTCCGGATCGAACTCGGTCGAGTTGGCCCCGTCCATCCCAGCCACGTGGCGGGCGAACTCCGCGACCGCGATCTGCATCCCCAGGCAGATGCCGAGGTACGGGATGCCGTGCTCGCGCGCCACGCGCGCGGCGTGGATCTTGCCCTCGATCCCGCGTACGCCGAAGCCGCCGGGCACGAGGATGCCGTCGCAGGCGGCCAGCTCCTGGCCGGCCTCCTCGTCGTTCAGGCGCTCGGAGTCCACCCAGTGGACTTCGACGCGGCCGCCGTGGTGGGCGCCGGCGTGGTTCAGCGCCTCGATCACCGACAGGTAGGCGTCGGCGAGCTGGTTGTACTTGCCCACGAGGCCGATCCGCACGGGCGTCGAGGCATCGCCGATGCGCTGGACGAGCGTCTCCCAGTCGGACAGGTCGGGTGCCGGCGCCTCGATCCCGAAGTGGTCGAGCACGGTTTCGGTGACCGCCTCGGCGTGCAACTCGAGCGGGACCTTGTAGATCGAGTCCACGTCGCGGGCGGAGACCACCGAGCGGACGGGCAGGTTCGCGAACAGGGCGATCTTCTCCCGGATCTCCTGTCCCAGCGGCTCCTCGCAGCGGCACATGACCATGTCCGGCTGGATTCCGATGCGGCGCAGCTCCTGAACCGAGTGCTGGGTGGGCTTGGTCTTGAGCTCGCCGGCGTGGCCGAGGAACGGGACCAGGGTGAGGTGGATGAACATGCAGCGGTCGCGGCCCAGGTCGGAGTGGAACTGGCGCAGCGCCTCCAGGAACGGCAGCGACTCGATGTCGCCGACGGTCCCGCCGATCTCGGTGATGACGACGTCGACGTCGGCGGACTCGGCCACGAGGCGGATCCGGTTCTTGATCTCGTCGGTGATGTGGGGGATCACCTGGACGGTGCCGCCGAGATAGTCCCCGCGCCGCTCGCGGCGGATCACCGAGTTGTAGATGGCTCCCGCGGTCGCGTTGGACGACCGCGAGGTGTTCACGCCGGTGAAGCGCTCGTAGTGGCCCAGGTCCAGGTCGGTCTCGGCCCCGTCCTCGGTCACGAAGACCTCGCCGTGCTGGAACGGGCTCATGGTGCCCGGGTCCACGTTGATGTAGGGGTCGAACTTCTGGATCGTGACCGAGAGGCCCCGCTCCACCAGCAGACGCCCGAGGGAGGCGGCGGCGATGCCCTTCCCGAGAGCCGAGACCACGCCGCCGGTGACGAAGATGAAGCGAGTTTCTGGACGGCCGGGCGGCATCAAGCTCTGGGAAGGCGAGTCTAGCCGGGCTCGCGGTTGGAAGCCCCCGGAGCCGTTCCGTGGGGCGCTCAAGCGGCGGCCAGGAGCTCCTCGGCGTGGCGGCGAGCGGCGTCGTCCGAGACCTCGGCGCCCAGCATGCGGCAAAGCTCGGCCACCACCCCGTCCCCCTCCAGCGCCTCGACGGTGGTCAGCGCGGGCTCGCCCGTCTTCGTCTTCTCGATCCGGAAGTGCGACTCGGCCTGCGCGGCCACCTGCGGCAGATGGGTGATGCAGAGCACCTGATGGGTCTGCCCGAGCGAGCGCAGGCGCTCCCCCACGGCGCGAGCGGTCTGGCCGCCCACGCCGGCGTCGACCTCGTCGAAGACCAGAGTGCGCGACTCGCCTGCGCCGGCGACTGTCATGAGCGCCAGCATCACCCGGGAGAGCTCGCCGCCCGACGCCGTCTCGCGCAGGGGCGTGGGCGGGACCCCCGGGTTGGGAGCCAGCATCAGCTCTACGCGCTCGGCGCCGGTCGCCGACGGCTCGTCGCGACGCTGGAGGTTCACCTGGAAGTCCGCCCCCTCCATGGCCAGCGCCTGAAGCTCCTCGCGCACCCGCTCGGCCAGGCGTGGGGCGGCCTCGGCCCGGGCCTTCGTGAGGCGGGCGGCCAGGGCGTCTCGCGCGGCGGAGGCCTCGGCCAGCGCCGCCAGGGTCTCCTCGACCTCCACCTCGGCCCGCTCGAGGCGCACGCACTCGGCGCGGCAGGCGTCGGCGTGGCTCACCACGGCGGCCACGGTCCCGCCATGCTTGCGCTTGAGGCGCTCGTACAGGTCCAGCCTGTCCTCCACCAGCTCGAGCCTGCCGGGCTCGGGCTCGAGCGACGAGGCATAGCGGCGCATCTCGGCGCCCAGGTCGTCGGCCTCGATGCGCAGGGTGGCCGCCCGCGCGACGAGTGCGTCCAGCCCGGCGTCCACGCCGTGGACGGCACCGGCCAGACGCTCGGCCTCGGCCAGCAGGCCGGCCACGCCGTTCTCCCCGCTCTCCGGTGCGATCGCCTCGGCCGCCCCGCCCGCGCCCGCCAGCAGGCCGTCCATGCGGCGCAGGCGCTGACGCTCGGCCTGCAGTTCGTTCTCGTCGGCCTCCGTGGGCCCCAGCTCGTCGATCTCCTCGATCTCGAAGCGCAGCAGGTCCAGATCGCGGTCACGCGTCCCCGCCCGTCGGCGCAGGTCGTCCAGGTCCGCGGCCAGAGCCCGCGCCCGCCCGTGCTCGTCGCCCAGGCTCGTCCGCAACTCGGCGTGCCGCTGGCCTCCGAAGCCGTCAAGCAGGTCCAGCTGGGCGGAGGCCAGGGTCAGCTTGCGGTGCTCGTGCTGGCCGAAGAAGGCCACCAGCCGCCCGCCGAGCGCCCGCAGGTCGGCCGCCGAGGCGGCCCGGCCCTGCACCAGGGCGCGGGTGCGGCCCTCGGCGCCCACCCGGCGCGCCAGGACGAGCTCGTCCGGGTGATCGTCCAGGCGGTGCCTCAGGTCGGCCAGCCCCGGGTCGGCGAGAAGGGCCGCGGGCAGCTCGAACACGCCCTCGACGTAGGCCTCCCGGGCGCCGGGGCGCACGATGCCGGGGAGCGGCTTGCCGCCCAGGAGGAGGTCGAGCGCGTGGGCCAGGACGGTCTTGCCCGCCCCGGTCTCGCCGGTGATGGCCGCCAGCCCGGCGCGCGGCCGCAGCTCGGCGCGCTCGATCAGGAGCAGGTTCTCGATGCGCAGCTCCAAGAGCACGCACCGTTACTACCAGCGCGTGCCGACGGAGCGGGCGCAAGGTTCAGTAGGCGAGGCGGCCGAACTTGTCGCGAAGCCGGTGGTAGAAGGTGGCGCCGGGGGTCTGGGCCAGCAGCGCGCGGCCCTGCTGCAGGCGGATGGCCACTTGGTGGCCGGGCGCGATCGAGCAGACCAATCGCCCGTCGATCGTCATGTCGACCTCCTCCTCGGCCGAGCGGTTGGTCACCTCGAGCGAATCGTCCGGGGCCACCACCAGGGCGCGGGCGGTCAGCGTGTGCGGGGCGATGAACGACACCACGAAGCCCTCGACGCCCCAGGCCAGCACCGGCCCCCCGTTGGCCAGGTTGTAGCCGGTGGAACCGGCCGGCGTCGACACCACCAGGCCGTCGCAGCGCACCTCGCCGAGCGCCTCTCCTTGCGCCGAGTACGCCAGCTCGGCCACACGCCCGTCCTGGCGGCGGTGGAAGGACACGTCGTTCACGGCGCTGTGCTCGCCCTCGGCGGTGTCGGCCATGAGCGTGGGCAGCTTCATGACGTCGAAGCCGCCGTCCAGGGCCCGGACGATCCCCTCGTCCAGCCCTGGGGGCTCGACGGTGGCCAAGAACCCGATGGCGCCGAAGTTGACGGCGAACACCGGCACGCCGCGGCCGGCGTAGAGCCGCAAGGTGGTGAGGATCGTCCCGTCGCCGCCGAGCACCACGGCCAGATCGGTGGGACCGGCCGGGTCGGCGCCGATAACCAGCCCCTCGCCCGCCTCAAGCGCATGCTTCTCGGCCTCCGGGGCGGGGATCCGGACCTCGACCCCGGCGGCGCGGGCCAGCTCCACCACTCTCGCGAGCGCCGCGGCGGTCTCGTCTGTCCGGGTGTGGCTGAAGACGGTGATCGACCGGGGGCGCTCGCTCATGGCTCGGCCCGCCTGGCCGCCGCCTCGAGGTCATCCAGCGCGCCGTCGCGACCGTTCTCGGCCAGCCACAAGAAGCTCTCCCGGTTGCCGGCGGGCCCGGGCAGGCCGGACGACGCGTAGCCGAGCACGGCGGCCCCGAGCTCGTCACGGACGCTCCTTCCCGCGGCCACGAGCGTCGCGCGGCGGTCATCGGCAGAGCGCACCACCCCACCTCGCCCGACGCGGGCGCGGCCCGCCTCGAACTGCGGCTTGACCAGCGCCAGGCAGTCGAAGCGCGGTGCGGCCGCGGCGAGCACGGCGGGAAGCACCTTGGCCAGGGAGATGAACGAGACATCCACCACCACCATGTCGGGGCGCCAGGGAAGGCTCGCCGGGTCGAGCCAGCGGGCGTTGGTGCGCTCGATCACGGTCACACGAGGGTCGTTGCGCAGGCGCCAGTGCAGCTCCCCGTAGGCCACGTCCAGCGTCGTGACCTCCCGGGCGCCGTGCTGGAGCAGGCAGTCGGTGAAGCCGCCGGTGGCGGCCCCCACGTCCAGGGCACGGCGCCCCGACGCGTCGATCCCGAAGGAGTCCAGCGCGTTCTGGAGCTTGATGCCCCCGCGCGAGACGTGGCGCGGGGCCTCGTCCACCGCCACCGCCACATCGTCGGGCACCAACTGGCCCGGCTTGGCCGCGCGACGCTCACCGACCCGGACCGCCCCGGCGATCACCGCCGCCGCCGCCCGGCTTCGGCTTTCGAACAGGCCGCGTTCGGCCAGGAGGGTGTCCAGCCGAAGCTTGCCCACCGGCGGCAGGGTACCCCCCGCCCCAATGTGATCGACCTCACACAGATTCGACCGCTTCCGCGCCACCCTCGTTATGTGACCTTGACGAGACTCATCTCCGCCGACGGGCGCTCGGGACTGCTGATGGTGGCGGGCATCGTCGTACTGCTCGCCCCCCTGGCGCTGGCCATGAGCACCGCGGTGGCGATCACCGGCACGATCGTGGGTGCGCTCTGCATCGCGCTCGCCCTGGCCGGGACCGCGCACGGCGGCCGGGGAACCATCCCCGTGGCGGCGCAGGCCGTCTACGACCGCGGACTGGGCGTCGGGCTGATCCTGGCCGGCCTGGTGTTCGGCGCCGCGGGAGAGCCCGCCGCGCTTGTCCTCTTCGCCGCGATCGGCGCGGCCGTGCTGCTGGTGACCTCGGTCACCAAATACAGCGCCAGCCCCGCCTGACAAAGACTTCCTCTCACAGATCACATATCGCATCACTCCTCCCTCGGGAAACGGCTCCGCCACAGCGGGGCCGTTTCCCTTTGTGGTCAGTGTGCGGTTGCCGGCAGCGGGGTGAGGGGCTGCGCGCTCGGTCCCCCCACCCCCCCGGCCGCGACGCCGAGTCTGCATCCAGGGCATGTGCGGGCCCAGTCGCGGGTGGGCGATGAAGGGCCCCACCACTTCGTTACGTAGGTGACGAAACGCCCAACAGGGAGTTCATCGCCGCGTCGAAGGTCGCGGCGCCCTCGGCTTCGCCGAAGATCAGCGCTTCGATGCTGGCGCCGTTCGCCGCTGCACCGAGGACCGCAGCGAGACGCTCGTCACCGAGTAGTCGAGCGGTCTCGGTCCGAAGCGACCGTAAGCGGCTGGCCAGGCGGCGGCGCAGCTTCGGGTCGCGGGCGGCGGCGCAGACGAACTCCAGAAACAGGACGGCGAACGCGCGGTCGAACGGCATCCTCTCCGACGGGCGGCCGCTCGCCGACGCCCTCGCCTGCGCAAGCCTGACGGCGAAGTGCTCGTCCAGGAGCGCGAGCAGCAGCCCCTCCTTGGATCCAAAGTGGTCGTAGAGCGCGCCCTTGGTACACCCGGCGCGCTCGCTGACGAGGTCCAACGACGCACCTAGGTAGCCCCGCTCGGCGAAGGCATTGTAGGCCGCGGCGAGCAGCCGCCCCCGGGTCTCCGCACGTCGCTCGGCCTGTGTCCGCCTCTGAACTCTCATACGGTATAGTATGTAACTACCAAATCGTATATAAGTGTAGAGATGGCCACCGCCGGATTGACCCTCACGAGCCCAAAGATCGGTCAGACGATCACCTTTCTACGCACCGCACGGGAAAGCAACGGCGCCGAGCTGGTGATCGAGGCGCTGATGCGACCTGGTGCCTTCATGCCCCCGCATGTCCACGTTCGTCAGGAGGAGGCGTTCGAGGTCTTGGAGGGCACGGGCACCTTTCGGGTCGGCGCACAGAAGGTCGTCCGCGGCTCGGGCGAGGGGGTGCGGGTTCCCGCCGGCGTCGCCCATCGCTTCCGCAATCGATCGGATGCCGATGTCCGAGTTCGCGCCACGCTGCGACCGGCCCTGCATACGGAGGACCTCTTCGAGCGGCTCTTCCGGCTCGGCTCCGAGGGCCGAGTCAACAAGCTCGGTGCGCCGAGCCCCCTCACGACCGCGGCCCTGATCCGCGAGTTTCGGGACGAGTTCTTCTATCTCGCCGGGGTGCCGGTCGCCGTTCAGCGCCTGCTCGCCGGAGCGCGCCCATGAAGCTCTACGTCTGCTGGGGGACGTTCCAGACCTTCGGTCCGGGACACCCCTGCCGCAACGCCCTTGACGCTCTGCGCTCGGCCGGCCACGACCCTGAAATCATTCGCAGCTACGGCTGGGGATTGCTTCCAGCCGCGGTGAATCGATCCACGGGGCGACGCCTCGCGCGACAAGCCACGGGCAAGTCATGGCTCCCGCTCCTTGTCAGCGAAACCGAGGAAATGATCGCCGGCAGCGACCGCATCAAGAACTGGGCGACCGAGAATCAGGCATAAACGCGACTAGGCGCGGACCCTCTCGAATAGCCCCACCACCGGGGTCAGTGCGCCGCCGCGGGCGGCGGCCGGCCGCTGAGCACGCGGGCGAGGCTCCACGCCGACACCAGCGCCCATACGAACTCGAGCACGAGAAATCCCCAGTCTCGTCCCTCCAGCGCGACTCCGGTGAGAACCACCGATCCAACGAGGTTGAGGACGAGATAGGAGCGTGCGTGAGGCGTCATCCGGCCGCGCTGGTTGGCCGCGAACGCGACCAAGATGAGCAGGGCACCGAGCACCTGGAGTAGATCCCACATACGCGGATTCTCCACGCCCGCCCCGAGGTAAGGCCCCTAGACTCGGCGCCCGTGTCCGATCCGCACCGTTACGAGGTCGCCCTGCGGTGGAGCGGGTCGACCGGCCTAGGCTGGGAAGGCTACGGCCGCGAGCATACGGCCACCGCACCGCCCGCCGAGCAGGAGGTCGGCCTGACCACCGGCGAGGCGCAGGGCGACAAGCGCGTCCTGAACCCGGAGCAGCTGCTCGTGATGGCGGCGTCCTCCTGCCAGATGCTCTGGTTCCTGCACCTGGCGGCCAAGGCGCGCATAGACGTCGTGGCCTACGACGACGACGCGGTGGGCCTGATGCCCACCGGCGAGCCCCCGGTCAGGGTCACGGAGATCGTGCTGCGACCGCGGATCAGGCTGGCCTCGGACAGCCCGGTGGAGCGTGTGGACAGGCTCGTCCACACGGCCCACGAGCAGTGCTACATAGCGAACAGCCTCACCTCGGAGATCCGGGTCGAGCCGCGAATCGAGCACGCCAGGTGAGCGTCGTAGGAGGCCGGCTCAGACCAGCGCGCCGCTGGGCTGCAGCACGGCCTCGGCCACGCGCGCGGCGACCGCATCGGAGGTCAGCCCGACCTCCTCGCGCAGCAGCGCGGGCTTGCCGTGGGTCACGTAACGGTCGGGCAGTCCGAGGCGCAGCACCCGCACACCGCCCGCCAGATCGCCGTCCGACAGCTCCTCGAGCACCGCGGAGCCGAAGCCACCGGCGAGGACGTTCTCCTCGACGGTCACGATCAGCTCGTGCTCGGCGGCCAGGCGGGCCAGCAGCTCGGCGTCCAGGGGCTTGGCGAAGCGCGCATCGGCCACCGTAGGGGTCAGGCCGTGCTCGGCGGCCAGCCGCCCGGCGGCCCCGAGGGCCAGGGGCACGCCATATCCGTACCCCACCAGAGCCACCCTCTCCCCCTCCCGGAGCACCTCGCCGCGACCGATCTCGAGCGCCTCGGGGCGCAACGGCAGGGGCACCCCCTCGGCCTCGCCGCGCGGGTAGCGCAGCGCCACCGGGCCGTGGTCGTACGTCAGCGCCGTGTGCAGCATGTTCACGAGCGCCGCCTCGTCGCGCGGGGCCATCAGCACGATGTTCGGCAGGCAGCGCAGGAAGGAAATGTCGAACGCGCCGTGGTGAGTCGGCCCGTCGTCTCCCACCAGCCCGGCGCGGTCCAGGGCGAACACCACGTTGAGCTTCTGAAGGCAGACATCGTGGACGATCTGGTCGTAGCCGCGCTGGAGGAAGGTGGAGTAGATGGCGGCGACCGGCTTGGCTCCCTCTAGCGCCAGTCCCGCCGCGAACAGCACGGCGTGCTGCTCGGCGATCCCGACGTCGTAGTAGCGGTCGGGAAGCTCTTTCTGGAGGATGTTCAGCCCGGTGCCGGAGTTCATCGCCGCGGTGATGCCGAAGACGCGCTCGTCGCGGCGGCACTCGTCCACGAGCGCCTGGCCGAAGACACTCGTGTACTGCGGCGGCGCGACGGCCTTGGCGGCCCTCCCGCTGCTCTGCCGCGCGGCACCATTCACGATGGAGTTGGGCTTGGCCGCGTGCCATTGCTCCATGCCCTCCAGCCCGCCGTCCTCCGCGGGCCCGAAGCCCTTGCCCTTGACGGTCTTGCAGTGCACCACCACGGGCCTGTCGGCCTCCAGCGCCTCGCCGATCGCCTCCCGCAGCGCCTTGACGTCGTGCCCGTCGATCACTCCGACGTAGGCCAGGTCCAGCTCCTCGAAGAACAGGCCGGGCGCCCAGTACGCCTTGAGGGACTCCTTGAGGATCGGCCCCAGTCGCTCGATGCGCTTGCCGATGCCCGCCGGCAGCCGCGTCAGGGCCTCCTCGGCGTCCTCACGGGCGTGGTACAGCTTGGGGTTGAGGCGCATGCGCGTGAAGTAGCGCGACAGGGCGCCGACGTTCGGCGCGATCGACATGCCGTTGTCGTTGACCACGATCACCATCGGCACGTCCAGGCCGCCGGCGTTGAGGAGCGCCTCGAAGGACACCCCGCCGGTCAGGGCGCCGTCCCCGATGACCGCCACGACCCGGCCGTCCGTGCCGATGCCCCGGCGCATGGCCTCCTTGATGCCCACGCCGTACGACACCGACGTGGACGCGTGGCCCGCGCCCATGATGTCGTGCTCGGACTCGCCGATCGAGCAGAAGGGAGCGAGCCCGCCGTACTTGCGGATGGTGTGCAGGTCGTCTCGGCGGCCGGTGAGAACCTTGTGCGGATAGGCCTGGTGGCCGACGTCCCACAGGACCTTGTCGCGCGGGGAGTCGAGCAGGGAGTGCAGGGCCACCGCGATCTCGCAGGTGCCGAGGTTGGCGCCGAAGTGCCCGCCGATCTCGCCGATCGTGTGGATGATCAGCTCACGGACCTCCTGGGCCACCCGCTGAAGCTGGTCGTCGTCCAGGCCCCTGAGGTCCGCGGGGCCGTCGATCTGGTCGATGAGCTTGGTCATGTGGTCCTGGTGAGTATGTAGTCGGCGATCCGCGCGAGGTCCGTAGTGTCGCCCTCGGCCTCGGCCAGCGCCGCCCGGGCTTCCTCGTGGGACTCCCGGGCCAGCTCGCGTGCTCGGTCCAGCCCGTACACGCTCACGTACGTCGCCTTTCCGTGGCGCTCGTCGGAACCTCGCGGCTTGCCCAGCTCCGCCTCGTCTCCCGTCACGTCGAGGATGTCGTCCACGATCTGGAAGACCACGCCGAGCTCGGCCGCGAAGCGCCGGAACGGGATTGTGGCAGGTGGGGCCACTTCTTCGAGCGCTAGTACGCAGCCGACGGACGCGGCGATCAGCGCGCCGGTCTTCAGCTCGTGCAGGCGGCGCAGGTCCACGGCGTCGGGCGCCGCCACATCCAGGAACTGCCCACCGACCATGCCCCCAACGCCGGCGGCGCTCACGACCTCGTTCACAGCCGCCAGAACGGCGGCGGGCGGGCCCTCCTGCCCGGTCAGGGCCAGCCGCAGCGCTTCGGCGAAGAGGCCGTCACCGGCGAGGATGGCCACGTCCTCCCCGAAAGCGACGTGGCAGGTGGGCTTGCCGCGGCGCAGGTCGTCGTCGTCCATGGCGGGCAGGTCGTCGTGGATCAGCGAGTAGGTGTGGATCATCTCGATCGCGGCCGCCAGCGGCAGCACGTCGGCGGGGTCGCGGCCGAGGGCGGCCGCCGTGGCCAGGGTAAGGACGGGCCTCACACGCTTGCCGCCCGCCAGCAAGGAGTGGCGCATGGCCTCCTCCAAGCGCTCGGTGCCCGGCTGGGAGGCGAAGGCCAGGCCCCTGAGATAGGCGTCGACCTGCTCCTGCAGGGCCGCCGGGTACGCCGAGGCCTGCACGGTCAGAGCAGGCGCTCCTGGCCCTCGACCTCGCCCGCGGCGCGCGACCGCGCGTCCAGCTCGGAGCCCAGCCGGCCGGCCAGCTCCGAGCAGCGTTGCACAAGCTCCGCGGCCTCGTCGCCGGACACCTCGCCGGCGCGTAGGCGCGTGGCCAGCCCCTCCAGCTCGTCGGCCAGCCCCTCGAGCGAGTCGGGGCCGGTCGTCACGCCGAGGTCACCTCCTTGCGGTGCACGGCGCCGAGGATCCCATTCACGAAGGCCGGGGCCTCGGCCGAGCACAGCTCCTTGGCCGCCTCGACCGCCTCGTCGATGGCCACCTCGGCGGGCACGTCGGGCCGATGCAGAAGCTCCTCCAGGGCCAGGCGCAGGATGTTGCGCTCCAGCGGGGCGATGCGGTCCAGCGTCCAGCCGATCGAGTGCTGCTGGATCACCGCGTCGAGCTCATGGCGGTCGCGCAGCACGGCCTCCACCAGCTCACGCGTAAAGGACTTGGAGTCGCGGTCGAGCAGCTCGCCGGCCGGACGGTCGGTCACCTCCCCCTGATAGAGGGCCACGAGGGCGGCGCGGCGCTGGTCGGTGCGGCGCATTGCACTAGGCCCGGGAGACGTACTCGCCCGTGCGGGTGTCCACCCGGACGCGATCGCCCTCGCCGACGAAGAGCGGCACCCGGACAACCACGCCCGACTCGAGGGTGGCCGGCTTGTCGCCGCCGCCCGAGGCGGTGTCGCCGCGCAGGCCGGGCTCGGTCTCTGTCACCGCCATCTCGACGGCGCTCGGCACCTGGATGTCCTGGGGAGCCTCGTCCACGTAGAGGAGCTCGACCTCCTCGTTGGGCAGCACCCACTTGAGCGACTCCGCCAGCTGGTCCTCGGCAATGGCCATCTGCTCGTAGCTCTCGCTGTCCATGAAGTGGGCGTCGGTGCCGTCGGTGTAGAGGAACTGCATCCGCCGGGTCTCGGTGCGGACGGGGCGGAACTTCTCCCCCGCGCGGAAGGTCTTGTCGATCACGGCGCCGTCGGCGGAGCGCTTGAGCTTGGTGCGGACGAAGGCCCCGCCCTTGCCCGGCTTGACGTGCTGGAACTCGACGATCTTGTAGACCGTGCCGTCCACGTCGACGTGCATGCCGTTCTTGAACTGGTTGGTGGCGATCAAAGTGCCCGAGACGGTAGTCCAGCCCAAACGGTTGACTTCGCACACGGCGCGTCCGAGACTTCGTCCTGGAAACAGCTCGGCCGCGAAAGGAGCAACCCCATCGCCCACAAGGTACTTATCAACCTCGCAACCGGCCTGGAGGACGCCGAGCGGGTAACGGTGGCCTTCCTGGTCGCCGGTGCCGCCCTGGAGCGTGGCCAGGACGTGGCGATCTGGTGCACGAAGGAAGCCGTTCGCCTCGCGCTCCCGGGCCACGCCGAGGGGGTGGCCTGCGACGGTTGTCCGCCTCTCGCCCGCCTCTTCCAACAGTTCGCGGACGGGGGCGGTCGGCTGCTGATCTGCCCGATCTGCGTCAAGTCGCGGAAGATCGACGAGGCCGGCTTCGTCTCCAGCGCCCAGCTCGCGGGGGCCACCCCAATGTTGGAGTGGCTCGGCGACGAGGGTTCGACGGTGTTCAGCTACTGACTTCTCCTGCCACCAGAGGACGAGCGCGGCCCATGATTACGATCGTTCGAGTCTGAACTGGTTGGTCGAGACCACGGCGACGAAGAGTAGTCGCGGCCCCTTTGAGAACGGCCTACTCCACCGGCCCCGCGGCTTCGAGGGCTTCGTCCGGGTTCGCGTACATCTGCATCCTGATCGCCCGTCCGTCCCGGAGCGTCCACACTTGAGCGAAGCGCATGTCGACGGGAATACCCGTGGCCTTCGAACGTCCCCGCTGGTTGACGATGGCAACGACGCGCTCACCGGCGTCGATGTAGTCCTCGACCTCGAGCTCCCAGTCATCCCATGCATCGGCCCACTCGGCGAGGAATTGCGCGCCCTCGCCTCCGGGGTAGATCTGCCGGTCAGGCCAGCCGAGCTTGGACACATCCCAGACGAAATCGGCATGGGCGCGGAATTCACCCGTGGCTATCCAGTACTCGTAGCCGCGTCTGATGATCTCGACGTTCTCCTCCGACAAAGCCCGTCGAGTATCCCGCAGGCGACGCGTGACCGTTTAGGCCACGAGGAGGACGGCTCCTGCAATCCCCGACGCGCCGGCCCACCCCTACTGCATAACCGAACGTTCTTGACTTTCGTAACCCTTTCGATATAGATTTCGTAATAGTTTCGTAGGTCAGCACGTCGACTACACGAATGTCCAGACGCTTCTTTCGCCACGGTGAACTGCCGCTCGTCCTGCTCGCGTTGCTCGCTGGTCGACCGATGCACGGCTACGAGCTCATGGCGGAGCTCACCCGCCTGTTCGGGCCGCGTTACCGGCCCTCACCGGGCAGTGTCTACCCCGCAGTGGAGGCGCTCGAGGCCGAGGGCCTCCTCGCAGGCCAGCCGAACGAGGGCAAGACGACCTATCGAACGACTGCAGAGGGCGAACGTGCGCTCGCGGAGCGCAGCGACCTGCTCGCCGCGATCGAGCTGAGAACGGGCGCGCGGCTGGCCCGCGGCGATTCGATCGAGCCGCTGCTGGCGAAATTCAAGGCGCGGATCGCTCCGCTCTCTGGGCTTATCAACCCGCAAGCCGCGGCGGCCGTCCTCGAGCGAGCGGCAGTCGAGATCGAGGGTCTCGGCGCTCCCCCAAACACCAAGGAGACGAAACGATGATGACCGATGCGTTCGAGCGGGCCGCGGAGCAGGCGGAGTCCGAGCAGCGGCGACAGCGGCGAGAGCGCTCGGCGGAAGGCCAGCGGAAGGGCTTCCGCATCCACGCCACAGCATACGTCGCCGCCCAGATCCTGATCGTGGCCGTCTGGGTACTCCAATGGCAGTTCGGCGGGACCACTCATCCTTGGTTCGTCTACGCCACCCTCGGCTGGGGAATTGGTCTCGCGGCCCACTACGCCGCGGTCCGCGACAGCATCCGACGTACGGGGTCGGGGATTTCCCGACACGGCTGAGAAGGGGTTCGTGCTCGGCTTCGGCTCCCTGGGACGTCCCGGGCCCCGACTTGCTCGCCCGGCAGGATTGCCTCGGATGTGGGCCTGCTCAGCGGCCTTTTCCCTAGGGCACGGGCTGATCGGGAGGAACCCCGAGCGCCTGCTCCCTGCTGGCGAACACCTGCATGCGGATCCCCCTCCGGTCCCGCATCGTGATCACGTGCACAACCGAGTACGCCGCGCGGGATGGGCCACAAGCGAGCGCGCCGCCGACCCATCCGCGAGGATGCTGCCCCGTGGCCGCCCTCCAGCCCCCGCCGATCACCCGCCTGGCCTGGGAGGCGCTGTCAGGCCGGGAGCTCGGGCGGCTGGTCTTGAGCACCCCGTCGTTGCGCAGCGCGCCGCGCGGAAGCGCGGCGGTTGTCGTACTCCCCGGGTTCGGCGCGGACGACGCCTCGACCCTCCCGCTGAGAGCCTTTCTGGGACGCCTCGGCCACCAGGTCCAGGGTTGGAGCCTCGGGCGAAACCGCGGCGACGTGCCCGACCTGGTTCCCAAGGTGGCGGATGCCGTCCTGGACCTGGCCTCCCGGCGCGGCGAGCGCGTGCACCTGGTCGGCCAGAGCCTGGGCGGGGTGGTCGCACGGGAGACCGCCCGGGAGCACCCCGAGGCTGTCGCGCAGGTGATCACCTTTGGGACTCCCGTGGTGGGCGGGCCGGCCTACACGCGCCTGGCCTTCACCTATCCGCGCGACCGCATGGCGGACGTCGTTGCAGAGATCGACGAGCGCAATCGGATACCCATCGCGGTCCCGATCACGGCAGTGCACAGCCACCGCGACGGGATCGTGGCCTGGCAGGCGTGCATTGACAGCGTGAACCCCCAGGCGGTGAACGTCGAGGTGTCCAGCTCGCACCTGGGCATGGGCCTGGACCCGCGGGTGTGGCGCCTGGTGGCCGACCGCCTGGCGGCGGTCGGAGTGGTCAGCACGCGCTGAGGCGGGCCTCTAAAGGATCCGGCGAAGGTCGCGTAGAACGCCCCCGGGTCGTCGTGGAGCTGACGCCAGGTAATTCGGACGACCCGCCAGCCGGCGGCGGTGAGCAGCCGGTCGCGGAGGCGGTCCTGCTCGAAGGTAGTCCGGGTGGCAGGTGTGGCGTGCCCTCCAGCTCGACGATGACCTGGGCGGCTCGCCAGACGAAGTCGGCCTCGAAGGTTCTACCGCCGGCGTCCACTGCTGCATTTCGCCAGGGTCGGGACAGGCCGGCACCTTCAAGCAAATGGTGGAAACGGTCTTCCAGTTCGCTGCGCGAGACCTGGGCGCCGAGGTCGAGATCGCTGAGCGCTCGCCTGAGCGCTCTTGCGCCGCGGCGCGACGGATGCCGGTCGAGCAGCTCGGCGAGCGACAGCGGCCCGGTGAGCTGCCGGACCTCCGCCTCGTGGACGGCCCGCAGCACCCGGTGTGGCTCCAGTACTGCGGCGAGGTCGAGAATCGTGCGGGCGGCACTGGTGACGGGGATGCCGCGTTGGGTGGTGATCGCGTCCGAGCGCAGATCAGCCTTGCGCAGCTTGATGCCCTGGACGGACCTCCGCCGCGAGGGGAGAGTGACTTCACCGTGCCAGCCGCTGAGGCGAGGATCTCCCAAAGCGCCGCCGCCGACCTGTGACTCAGGACCGCGTCAGGCCCTCCGGATAGCACGCCCGCCAGCCACCGGCCCTCGACCGACAGCAGCCCATTACCGACGACGTAGACCGACGGGAACACCCGATGAAGGCGGCCGCCCTTCAGGCGGTGGGCGATGGCGCCGCGCCCCAGCCCGGCCTCCACGAGCTGGGTCCGCGAGACTACGCCGTGCTGCCGGCGGGCCAGCAGGGCGATCGCCCGATCGCGACACTGCGATTGAGCATGCAGAGCACGCCGGGAGGCAGACTCGGTGGGCATGGCCACACCATTCCGCGCTCTCTGTAACGCCTCAATACGGCGGAGTTACCGGACTGCGACCAAGCCGACAAAATCGCGCCCGCGGTGACCTCCCCGCGGGCCCCTTACTGCTCGCCGGAGTCTTCAGTCACCGCGACGCCTGACGGCAACCTGCCCTCGTCGCGGAGCTTCTCCAGGTGCGCCTGCAGCGTGAGCGCGGCGGCGGGCCAGAGCTCTCGCGGGGCGTCCGGCCACGCCGCCTCCAGCAGCTCCTCCGTGCCGCGCCGTCCCTCGGCGAGCGCGCGCAGCAGCCGGCGTTCGCGGTCGCGACGGTGGGCCAGGTACTCGTCGAGCTTCGCGCGGACGTCCCGCACGTACGGCCCGTGGCCCGGGCAGAGCACCCCCAGGTCCAGATCGCGCAACTGCTCCAGCGCGGCGAGGTACGCCGAGAGCGAGCCCTCGCCCGGCAGGATGAAGACGCTGCCGGTGCCGAGGACCGTGTCGCCGGTGAAGCAGACGTCGTCGAGCAGCAGGCAGACGCTGTCGGCCGAGTGCCCGGGCGTGGCCAGCGAGCGGAACGGGCCGACGCTCTCGCCGCCCCCGGGGAGGGTCACGGGAGCATCCAGCGCCGCCGCCCCCTCGGCGTGGTCGACATGCGAGTGCGTCAGCACCACCCCTTCCACCTCTCCGCCCGCGGCCGCCCGCACCGCGCTCAGGTGGCCAGGGTCCTCGGGGCCGGGGTCCACGACCCAGGCGCCCACCACGTAGGTGTTGGTGCCGTCTAGCGTCAGCGGTGACGGGTTGGCCGCGCGCACCCGGACGACTCCGGGGGGATCGCGGTCGAGATCCTGCATCCCGGGCATTCTCCTCTCTGTAAGCTCGATCGGGCGTTGGAGTCCTGGCTCAGGTGGTGGTGTTGAGCGGGCGCGGCGGCTTCCTGCTCGCGCTGGCCTTGACGAGCGCGATCGCCGCTGTCGACCTGGTCGTGGGCGACAGCGCGCTGCTGATCGAGCTGATGGCAGCCGGGCCGCTCGTGGCCGCGGCCCGGCTTCGAGCGCTCCCCACGGCGATCGTGGCCCTGTACGCCGTCGCACTCGCCTTGGTCAACGGCCTGGTGGGCGACGTGCTGGGGGAAGCCCAGCACGTGGTCGGCCTGCTCGCCGTGGCCGGCGGCGGCGCGCTCGCCGTGGTGCTCGCCCACCTGCGCACGGCCCGGGAGCTCGATTCGACCCGGCTCGCCGCCCAGTACGGGGTGGTTCGCAGCCTGGCCGGGAGCGACACGCTGGCGGAAGCGGCGCCCCGGCTGCTGGAGGCCATCGGCCAACCGCTGGGCTGGGATCTCGGCCTGGTCTGGGAGATCGGCGACGACGGGGCGGCCCGGTGCGTGGCCGATTGGAGCCGCCCGGGGGTTAGCGCCGAGGCGTTCCGCCAGGCCAGCGAGGAGCTGCACGTGGCCCCCGGAAAGGGCCTGCCCGGCTGGGTGTGGGAGACCGGGCGACCCGCATGGCTGCCAGACGCCGTGACCGACGACCGCTTCGTACGCAAGGACGCTGCGCGGGGGACCGGCGTACGCGGCGCCGTGGCGTTCCCGGTGTTCGAGGAGGGGCAAGTGGCCGCCGTTGTGGAGCTGTTCGCCCGGGAGCTGCGGCCGCCGGACGAGCAGGCGATGGAGCTGCTCGACACCCTGGCTGCCCAGGTCAGCGGGTTCCTGGTTCGCGTCCGGGCGCGCGAAGAACGCGAGCAGCTGCTCGAGCTCGAGCGGCTGGCCCGGCTGGACGCCACGAGCGCCCGGGAGGAGCTGGAGACGATCCTCAGCGGCATCGCCGACGGCGTCACGGCCCAGGCCGCCGACGGCCGGCTGCTCTACGCCAACGGCGCGGCCGTGGCCACCCTGGGCTTCGAGACCAACGAGGCGCTGCTCGCGGCCCCGCCCGCCGAGATCCTCTCGCGCTTCGACATGTTCGACGAGGCGGGCGAGCCCTTCCCACCCGAGCGCTTCCCCGGCCGGCGCGCGCTGGCCGGTGAGGGACGTGCCGAGGCGATGATCCGCTTCCGGGTGCGGGCCACCGGGGAGGAGCGCTGGTCGGTGGTCAAGGCGACGCCGATTCACCATGCGGACGGGAGGGTGCTGATGGCGATCAACGTGATCGAGGACATCACCCGGCACAAGCGCGCCGAGCTGGCCCAGCGCTTCCTGGCCGAGGCCGGCCGCTTGCTGGGCTCCACGCTGGACCGCGACGAGTTGATGCGCCGCGTGGCCGAGCTGGCCGTGCCCGAGATCGCCGACTGGTGCATCGTGGACCTGGTGGAGCCCGACGGGCAGCTGTCGCGCGTCGCCATGGCCCACGCCGACCCGCTCGCGCTGGTCAAGGGCCGCGAGCTGAACGAGCTCTATCCGGTGGGGCGGGACGACGATCTCGGGCCGGCGCGGGTCATCCGCCGCGGTCGCACGGAGCTGTACGAGGAGGTGCCCCCCGACCTCGTCCGCGAGGCCGCGGTGGACGACCGCCACCTGGAGCTGATCACGGCGTTCGGGCCGCGATCGGTGCTGTCGGTTCCCGTGATCGTGCACGACCACGTGATCGGCGCCCTGACCCTGGCTTCGGGCGAGTCGGGCCGCCGCTTCGACCGCCGGGACGTCGAGCTGGCGGAGGAGCTCGCCCGCCGGTGCGCCACCGCTGTCGACCACGCCCGTCTCTACAGCGAGCGCGCGCACATCGCAAGCACGCTGCAGCGGAGCCTCCTGCCCGCCGAGCTGCCCGACATCCCCGGCGTGGAGGCCGCCGCGCGATTCAGGCCGGCGGGTGAGGCCAACGAGGTGGGCGGGGACTTCTACGACCTGTTCTCCACGCAGGGCGGGGGCTTCGGCGTGGCCGTGGGCGACGTGTGCGGCAAGGGCCCGGAGGCGGCGGCGGTCACCGCCCTGGCGCGCTACACGCTCCGCGCGGCGGCGATGCGGGAGCAGCTGCCGAGCCGGACGCTCGCGGTGCTGAACGAGGCGCTCCTGCGCCAGCGCCGTGACCGTCGCTTCTGCACGATGGCCTACGCGCACCTGCGGCCCGACTCGGACGGCGTCAGGCTGGGCCTGGCCAGCGGCGGCCATCCGCTACCCGTGCTCGTGCGCGCGGAGGGCACCGCCGAATACGTCGGCGCGCCCGGCACGCTCCTGGGTGTGGTGGCGGACCCGAGCTTCGAGGACCGGGCGCTGGTCCTGGGCCCCGGAGACGCCCTGGTCTTCTACACCGACGGCGTGATTGAGGACCGTGGGCACGGCGGGCTGGACGAGATCGGCCTGGTCAGGGTGCTCGGCGGGTGTGCGGGACAGGGCGCGGACGCCATTGCCGCCCGGGTCGAGGACGAGGCCGTGCGCTCCCAGGGCGGGGAGCCGCGGGACGACATCGCCGTGGTGGTGCTCCGCGTCGCGGAGGACGGCGCCCTCTGAAATAGCGGACCTCCGTGATGGTCTCGGGATTCTTGGGTAGTACGCGGGGGACAGCCGTATACAGGTTCGGGTCACGGGAGGCTCGTATCGATCGAAGTCCCCCAGGCAGGGACATGGGTAAACGCCTCGGCAAGGGGTGGCCTTGTTCGCGATGAGCGGTTCCGGAGACACCCGGCAGGCGGGCGCGCCTGGCGACCAGTTCAGCATGCGTCTGAGCGGAGGGCCCGAGGCCGCCGCCACGGCTCGGGGGGCCTTGGCCCGGCTGCGCGCCGACATCGATCCCCCTCTGATGGAGACGTTGCGCCTGCTGGTGACCGAGCTGGTGGCCAACAGCGTCAAGCACGCCCGCGCGGACTCCGTGGTGCTACGCGTGCTGGTGGGCCGTAGCGCGGTGCTGACCGAGGTCACCGACGAGGGCCCGGGCTTCGATCCGGCCGTGACCGGATCGCCCGAGGACACCTCAGGGTGGGGGCTGTTCCTCGTCGAGCGCCTCAGCGATCGCTGGGGCGCTGTGCACGACGGCCGGTCGACGAAGGTCTGGTTCGAGCTGCGCCGGGGCTAGCGACGCTGGGCGGCTGTCTTCTTCTTCGGCTTCGGTGGGTTGGTGAGAGAGAGCCGGAACTCCTTGCGCTGCCCGGCGGCGCGCACGATCACGGACACGCGTAGCTTGCGAGCACGCAGCCGGCGGAGTGTCCGCTTCGAGATCTTGACGACGACACGTGCACGCCCGCTCGAGCTCAGCCGGAACTTCGCCTTCGCGAGCGTCATCCGCCGCGAGGCGCCTCCTCGGCGCACGACGACCGTGAAGCGGGACTCCACCCGCGCGCCGCGCGGACCCGCCAGCTTGATCACGAACCGGCCGCGCCGGCCGATCTTCGCCTTCTTGT
>Ga0136614_10000149_pt1 | contig 29229 bp, 29 predicted proteins | sample AntDrymUQ2792106_2_FD_106643 | JGI IMG/M metagenome (GOLD analysis project Ga0136614, IMG submission 106643) | Polar desert sand microbial communities from Dry Valleys, Antarctica - metaG UQ279 (21.06) | ecosystem: Environmental > Terrestrial > Soil > Desert | place: Antarctica: Dry Valley... | reverse complement strand
CGCTCGAACCCCCCGCGGCCGGCCAGCTCGGGTATGAGGCTCTTGCGCCACCCCCCCTCCGCGGCCCCCACGGCGTGGAGGAACTGGGTCCCGGTGCACGAAGATTTGGAGATGATGTTCAAACGTTTGGAGCCCCAGTGGGACGGCATCTGCCGTCCGGCCGACGCAGGATCGTCACGGGCGCCTACGGCCTGGAGAAACATCTCGTATGGCGTGACGCCGAGCTGGAGGCAGAGGGCCCGGTCGCGGTAGTAGCAGACGAACCAGTCGTACCCCGGACGAAGCACCATCGCCGCGGCGGTCGTAACCGCCTCGTGGCCGACGCTGTTGATCTGGAAGTAGATCTTGTTCTGCCGCTTGAGCTGGATCTCCTTGTCGTCGACGCGGCGCGACAGGTAGACGTTGCGGTAGGCGGCGATCAGGGCCGGCGCGCTCAGGCCGTGGTACTTCCCCGGCTGTACCTCGATGGCCATGGGATCAGCAATATAGCAAGAGGCGGGCGGGCCGCTCGGCGCCGGCGGCGAGAGCGCGGGCGTCTAGAACAGGGCGGCGAGGCGAGAGACGATGGCGTAAAGCTCGAGACACAGAAGTGCCACGGCCGCCGCGAGGAACAGCAATCCCATGCGACGCGGGCTCGTGTCCATGGGGCTCACAATCCTCCGCGCCAAGCATGCGGCGTGCCACCGGCTCCCGGAGACGGGACCGGGAGAAACACGGGCGCGCCGGGGCCTGTTGCTATGCTCGAAAACGATGAGCACGCCAGCGCCGCGCGAGATTTCACCCGGCTGGCCCCCCCGGCAAGCCCCCCCCGACCTCGCCTCCGTGGACCCGAGCCTCGACCTCGAGGCGGCAATCCGGGACCTGAAACGACAAAAAAGTGCCGTGCTCCTGGCCCATTACTACCAGGAAGAGGAAATCCAGGACCTCGCCGACTTCGTCGGGGACTCCCTCGACCTCTCGCGCAAGGCGCAGGCGTCGGACGCGCGGATCATTGCCTTCGCGGGGGTCCGGTTCATGGCGGAGACCGCGAAAATCCTGAACCCGTCCCGCAAGGTGGTGCTGCCGGACTACGAGGCCGGTTGCTCGCTCGAGAGCTCCTGCCCCCCGGACGCCTACCGCACCTGGCGTGAGCAGCATCCCGGCGCCGTCGCCCTGACCTACATCAACTGTTCGGCAGCGGTGAAGGCGCTCTCCGACATCATCGTGACCTCGTCCAACGCGGAGAAGATCGTCCAGTCGATCCCCCCGGGCCAGGAGATCCTCTTCGCCCCGGACCGCCACCTCGGCGCCTTCCTGGTGAAGAAGACGGGCCGGCCGATGACCCTCTGGCCGGGGACGTGCATCGTGCACGAGCAATTCTCCGAGCGGGAAATCGTGCGTCTCAAGGCCGCGCACCCCGACGCCCTCGTCGCGGCGCATCCGGAGTGCCCCGAGCCGATCCTCCGCCACGCCGACCACGTCGGATCCACTCGGTCAATCCTCAGCTTCGTGACGTCGGCCCCGGCGAAGACCTACCTGATCGCGACGGAGGAAGGCATCATCCACCAGATGCGCAAGCTGGCGCCGGATCGGACCTACATCCCCGTCCCCCCCGACAACGGCTGCCGGTGCAACGAGTGCCCCTTCATGAAGCTCAACACGCTCGAAAAGCTCTACCTCTGCCTCCGAGACGAGCGGCCCGAGATCATCCTCCCCGAGGATCTCCGCAAGGCGGCGGAGAGGCCGCTGCTTCGCATGCTCGAGCTGTCGTAACGGAGCCTCCAGCCAGCTCGGCTCCCCCCTCGGGATAGTATTCGGACAAGAAGACCCGCAAGGGTGAATCCATTTTCTTTGGAGGAGGTTTCTATGCGCTTCAAGAAAGCTCTCCTGGCGATAGCCATCCTCACGCTCGCCGCGGCGCGCCTGTCGGCGCAGTCGATCCTGGTCGCGGGGACGCAAGCGCCCTTCAAGCTCACCCGTACGCCCGGCGGCAACCTTCTGCTCGCCGAATCGGGAACAGGAGCCAACGACGGGAGGGTCAGCCTCTTGTCGCTCTGGGGCGACCGGTTTAATCTGATCGGAGGCCTTCCTTCCGGGACCGAACCGCAAGGTGGTAACCACCTCGGCCCGACGGCCGTCGCCGACGCCCACAGCACGCTCTACATCGTCATCGGCGAGGGGAACATCCTCGGACCCGGGGCGGCCGGACAACAGGTGCCTAACCAGAACGGCCTCTCCTCGCCAATTTTCAGCTCGGTCATCCGCGCCCGCTTCACCCCGGTGCCGGACGCCATCCGGACCGGATTCCAGCTCAGCGCGGCGAATATCGACACGCTGGCCGACGGAAACGAGGTCACGCTCACGAACACCAGCGGAGGCGGAGAGCGGGTTCAACTCCTTCTGCTCGCCGACTTCCGCGACCTCATTCCGGACCCGAGGCTCCGCGTTCGTAATGCGAATCCTTTCGCCGCGACGATCGCCGGCAGCCTCACATCGGAGGATCTGACGGAGCTCGGCTTCCAGGGAGTGCCGCTGCCGGCTGCGAATTACTTCGCTCGCCTCAATCCGGACTCAACGCTCGGACGCCGGCTCGAGGACCGCAGCAAGGTCTACGTCGTGGACGCCGGAATGAACACGATCACCGAGGTTGCCGCGACGACGGGGCGGTCGAGGGTGATCACGCGGTTTCCGGCGCTGACCAATCCGCTCTTCCCCGGCCTCGGAGGGCCCGTCACCGACCCGGTCCCCACCAGCGTTTCCGTTCGAGCCGATGGCACGCTGCTCGTTTCCATACTGTCTGGCTTCCCTTTCGCGGCCGGAAGCGCCAAGGTTTACACCGTCAATCCGGCCACCGGAGTGTTTACGCCGCTCATCGAAGGGTTGACGACGGCAACCAACGTGATCGAAGTCGGCGGGGCGATTTACGTTCTCGAGCTCTCGACGAACTTCCTGATGCGCGCTCCGGGGCGGCTGCTGCGTTTTGCCACGCCGACCTCGACGCCGACGGTCGTGGTCGGTGGACTCATCGGGCCGACAGGCCTGGCCTACGAGCCGACGCGCAACGAGCTGATCGTGAGCGAGAACTTCACCGGCTTGATCAAGCGGATCGCAATTACGCCCTAGTCGGAGGGCGGGGCGGCGCGGCACCGTCTGCTGCGCCGCCCGCGTGGCCTTGGACAGCCTCCTCCCAGCGTCGGTTCCGGTATCCTGCCGCGCGCGATGGACGTTCCCGGGGGCGAGGACCTCGATGCCTCGCTGCGTGACTTCCTCGCCGAGGACATCGGCGAGGCAGATCTGACGACGGAGGCGACCGTCCCTCAAGCGACGCTGGCGCGTGCCGAGATCCAGGCGCGGGCCGCTTGCGTCGTCTCCGGACTCGACGTCGCACACCGCGCGTTCCAGATGCTCGACACGCGCGTCGCATGGGAGGCGGCGGCCCGCGACGGGGAGCGGGTGGAAGCCGGGGGCCGCCTCGCGCGCCTCTCCGGGCCGGCCCGCTCCATCCTGACGGGCGAACGCGTGGCGCTCAACCTCCTCCAGCGCATGTCTGGGATCGCCACGGCGACCCGCCGGTACGTCGAGGCGGTGGCGGGGACGCGCTGCCGGATCCTCGACACGCGCAAGACCGCCCCCGGGTTGCGCGCATTCGACCGCATGGCGGTCACGCACGGGGGCGGGGAGAACCATCGCTTCTCGCTCTCCGACATGGTGCTCATCAAGGACAATCACCGCCGCCTGGCGGGCGGCGTCGGGCGGGCGGTCGCCGCGGCGCGTGCCGCCAGCCGCCCCGGGATGGTGATCGAGGTTGAAGTGGAGAGCGAGAGCGATCTCCGGGAAGCCCTGGCCGCGAGAGCCGACATGATCCTGATCGACAACCAGACGCCGGAGACGGTCGCCCGCTGGACGGCACTCGTGCGGCGCTCCCCCAACCCTCCCCTCGTCGAGGCTTCCGGAGGAATCACGCTCGAGAACGTGCGGCAGTACGCTGAGGCCGGACCCGACCGGATCTCCGTGGGCGCGCTCACGCACTCCGTGACTGCCGCGGACATCGCGCTCGAGGTCCTGACCGATGGCTGACGACCCGACCGACGTCCTCGTCCTCGGCTCCGGCGTGGCCGGGTGCACCGCGGCGCTCGCCGCCGCGCGTGGCGGGGCGCGCGTCACGATCGTCACCCGGTCCGCGGAGGCGGAAGCGTCGAACACGCTCTGGGCCCAGGGGGGGATTGTCGGGCGGCCGTCGGATGACGGACCGGGGCGCCTGAGCGCGGACATCGAGCGCGCGGGCGACGGCCTCTGCAACGCTGAGGCGGTGGATCTCCTCGCGCGGGAGGGCCCGGACCTCGTGTCGTCCCTGCTGATCGAGGAGCTCGGCGTCCCATTCGACCGGGAGAACGGGGACTTTCACTGGACGCTCGAGGGCGGCCACTCCATCCCGCGCGTTCTCCACGTCCGGGACGAGACGGGGATGCCGATCGAGCACGCGCTGCTCGGCGCCTGCCGCGCGAACCCGGCGATCCGTTGGAAGCTCGCGACGACCGCTGTCGACCTCCTCACCCTCTCCCACGACTCTACGCGGCCCGCGGACCGGTACCGGACTCCGACCGTCGTCGGCGCCTACCTGCTGTCCCGGGATACGGGCCAAGTGACGCCGCAGCTCGCCCGCGAGACCATCCTCGCCACGGGCGGCCTGGGGCAGGTCTACCTCCACACGACGAACCCGCAGGGCGCGCGCGGGGACGGCATCGCGATGGCTCGCCGCGCGGGCGCGCGCCTCCTGAACCTCGAGTACGTGCAGTTTCACCCGACGGCGCTGCTCCACCCGCGGGGCCGGCTCCTTCTCTCCGAGGCGCTCCGCGGGGAGGGCGCGCGGATCACCGACCCGTCGGGACGCGAGTTCCTCCGCGAGGTCCATCCCGCGGGCGAGCTCGCCCCGCGGGACGTCGTGGCGCGCGCGATCCACCAGAGGATGCTCGAGCGCGACGAGCCTTACGCCCTCCTGGACATCTCCCACAAGCCCGCCGAGTGGATCCGCGAGCGTTTCCCGGGGATGACGCGGCGCTGCCTGGAACGCGGCTTCGACCTGACGGCCGGGCCGGTCCCCGTCGTCCCCGCGGCTCACTACGCGTGCGGCGGGGTGGCCGTCGACGGGGACGGCCGCACCACACTCGGGCACCTGAAGGCGGCCGGCGAGGTCTCCTGCACCGGGGTGCACGGCGCGAACCGCCTCGCGTCCACCTCGCTGCTCGAAGGCCTCCTCTGGGGCTGGCGCGCCGGAGCCGCGGCCGCCCGGGAGCTCGGCGACGACGCGCTGCCCGGCGTCCCGCCCTGGCTGCCCGAGCACGAGCCTGTGGACCCCGCGCTGATCGCCCAGGACTGGATGGTCATCCGGCACACGATGTGGAACTACGTCGGGCTGCTGCGTTCGGAGAAGCGCCTCGATCGGGCGGGCCGCATCCTCGCGGAGCTCCAGATCGAGATCGAGAATTTCTACCGCCGGGGGAGCATGTCCGACGAGCTCGTCGGCCTGCGCAACGGCGTTCAGACGGCCCTGGCGATCCAGCGCGCGGCCTCCGACAACCGGGTGTCCCGGGGCGCGCATTACAGGGAAGAGAGCGCGCCGGGAAGCTCCTATATAGTCCGCTCCCTGTCGTGAGCGTCCTCTACCTGGAGTTCGAAAGCGGGGAGCGCGCCGCGCGAGTCCAGAAACTCTCGCGCAGCGGCGCGCACATCGTCGTCTCCGAGCCTCGCTGGCCCGGCTTTTTCGAGGTGGCGAAGAAGGAGAAGCCGTACGCCATCGCGATCGACTTCAGCCAGGCGCCCTCACACGCTCTGGAAACCGCGGATTACATCGCCAAGGCGAAGGAGACGCGCGACGCGAAGCTGTTTCTCCTCCGCGTCCCGCGCGACCGGGCGGACGCCGTCCGCCGCCGGCTCCCCCAGGCGCCCGTCGTGTCCGAGGGGGAGCTGACCGAGCGGCTCGCCGAAGCGGAGCGCGAGGCGCAGGCCCGCGCGCGCGAGAAGAAGGAAGCGGCCGCGCAGGCTCGCAAGGCGGCGCGCGCGCGCAAGATCGAGGAGGGCCGCCCGCCGGGACCGGCCGCGAAGAGCAAGCCGGCCCCGACGCCCAAGAAGGCCCCGGAGAAAAAGGCGCCGGAGAAGAAGGCGAAGGCCAGGAAGCCGCCTCCGCCGAAGAAGAAGGCGCTGCCGAAGAAGAACGCCTCGCGGGCGGCGTCCGGCGTCAAGAAGAAGTAGCCCTCATCGGAGGAGCACACATGGGGACCGGGTTTTCCAAGGAAGGCCTTCGGGAGTACGCGAAGGAGCGCCGCTCGGAGTACGAGTCCGAGCTTCAGAGGATCGTCGAGATCCCGACGGTTTCCGTCGAGCCGGACCGGAAGCCGGAGGTGGCGCGGGGCGCGGAATACGCCGTCACCCTGCTCGAGAAGTTCGGCGCGAAGGCGGAGCTTCACGCGACCAAGGGACATCCCATCGTGTACGGCCGCTTCGACCGGAATCCGGCTCTTCCGACCGTGACCGTCTACAACCACCTGGACGTCCAGCCCGCGGACGGCCCCGATTGGCGCACGCCTCCCTTCGATTTCGTGAAGAAGGGGGACCGGTACTACGGGCGGGGCACGACGGACGACAAGGGCCCCGCGATCACGGCGCTCTTCGGGGCGCGCTATGCGTGGGAGAACGACGTCCCCGTCAACATCCGTTTCCTCTGGGAGCTCGAGGAGGAGATCGGGAGCCCGAACTTCGAGAGCACGATCAAAGCGAAAGCGCGAGACTTCGCGACGGACTCCGTGGTGGTTTCGGACACCGTCTGGGTCTCCCGGTCCCGGCCCGCGCAGCCCGCGGGCCTGCGAGGCCTGCAGGGCTTCCGGTTCACGCTGCAGACCGGCGAGACCGACCAGCACTCCGGAACGGCCGGGGGCGCGGCGCGCAACCCGGTGACGGAGATGGCGCAGCTGATCGCGGAGTGCGTCGACGGCAAGACGGGCCGCGTCAAGATCCCCGGCTTCTACGCCGACGTCGTGGCCCCGTCGCGCAAGGAGCTCGAGGACCTTCAGCAGTGCGGTTTCACCGTTCGGGAGTTCAAAAAGGATCACCTCTTCAAGTCGCTTCGCGTCGACGATCCCCTGGAGGTAATGAAGCGGATCTGGATGATGCCGACCTTCGAGGTGCACGGAATCGCCGGCGGCTACCAGGGGCCCGGCGTGAAGACGATCATTCCCCCGAAGGCCACGGCGATCGTCTCGTGCCGACTCGTTCCCGACATGGACCCGAAGAAGATCGTGCGGATCGTCACCGACTTCGTGAAGAAGAAGAACGCGGACGTGAAGGTCTCGGCCGAGCATGCGCTTCCGGCCTATCAGGGGATGACCACAGGGCCGTACGCGGACGCGATCCGCGGCGCGATGAAGTTCGCGTTCGGCAAGGAGCCGGTCTTCGTCCGTGAGGGCGGCTCGATCGGCGCGGTCCTGTCCATGGAGAAGGTTTTCCGCTCCCCGGTCTTCTTCCTGGGCCTCTCACTCCCGGAGCACGGGTATCACGCGCCCAACGAGAACTTCGACTGGGCGCAGGCGGAGGGCGGCATGGCCGCCTTCGCGGACTACTTCAGGCGGCTGGGCGAGATGGGGGGCAGTAGCGGGAAGAGGTCTAAGGTGTGAGGTGAGAGGTCGATGGTGAGTCCCTTCCACCTTCCACCTACCACCTACTCCCCGAACCCCATCAGCTTTCGGAAGAAGCCCCGCCTCTGACCCTCCTGCTTGAGCAGGAGCTGCTCGAGCTCTCCCCGGTCGAAGAAGACCCCTTCGCAGGATGAGCACTTTTCGATCTCGATCGCGGCGATCGTCTCCACGCCCATGTCGCTGCCGCACTTGGGGCACTTGCGCCAGTGGGCCTGGCGGCGCGCCTCCGCCTCACCGGATCGGCCCTCCTTCTCGGAGGCCTCGCGCTTAACGCGCGCGGCCTCGATCAACCTCTGCTCGTTCTGACGGAACCAATCGTCCTCACGGCCCTTGCGGATGTCTTCGGTATCGAAAGCCATGAGCCGGATCTTAAGGCCTCCCGGAGGCGGAGTCACTCCGGCGATATGACGGTGAGCTGCCGGGTCTCGTTGTGCACCACGCTCAGGAACGGGTCCGATCCGCGACCTGCGCTACCGGGGGCCGCGCACGGAACTCCGGGCAGGGATCGAAGCGAGAAGCAGTCCGGCGCGATGCCTTCCAGGGGGAGCTCAGGGTCATCGCGCCTTCCTGGGAAGCAGCTTGTAGCCGGCGAGGAGCTTCTCGATCCGCTTGCGCGTGTCGTCGCGCACCCGGGTCATGGGGAGGCGCAGCGTGTCGCCGCACTTCTTCATTAGCGCGAGGGCGCACTTGGCCGGGCCGGGGCTCGACTCCCAGAAGTTCATCTCCATCAGCGGCATGTACTTCCTCTGGAGCTCCCGCGCAGCGTCCCATCGGCCCTCGAGCGCCGCCCGCACGAGAGCCGTCATCTCCGCGGGGATTTCGTTGGACGCGACGGAAATCAGGCCGCGGCCCCCGAGGGCGAGGAGGGCGAGGGCCGTCGCGTCCTCTCCGGAGAAGACGGCGAAGTCCTCGGGCAGGGAGGTCATGAGTCGGGCGATCCGGGCGAAGTTCGGCGACGCCTCCTTCAGCCCGACGACGTGCGGGAGCTCGGCGAGTCGAAGGATGGTGTCGACGTCCAGGTCGGAGCCAGTGCGCGCCGGGACGTTGTAGAGGACCACCGGGAGGTCCGTGGCCTCCACGACCGCGGAAAAGTGCCGGACGAGGCCCTCCGGGCTGGGGTGGTTGTACATGGGCGAGACCGACAGGATGCCGTCCGCGTGCACGGCCGCGGCATCGCGAGCCCAGAAGACCGCCTTCGCCGTGTGGTTTCCGCCGGCGCCCGCGATGACGGGCACGCGCCCGCCCGCGACCTTGACCACAGCCGCGGTCACGGCCTTGCGCTCGTCGCCGGCGAGCGTCGCCGACTCGCCCGTCGTGCCGCACGGCACCAGAAAGTCGATGCCCTGCGTGATCTGCCACTCCACGAGCCTCTCGAGGGCCCCGAAGTCGATCCGCCCCTTCTCGTCGAAGGGCGTGACGAGGGCGGTACCGCAGCCGTTCCAGTCGACTCTCACTCGAGGCCCACCCGATCGTTTTCAGGCATGCGGCTGTGTTTACCCAAGCATACCTTCCGCGCATCTGGTGAACGCAACGCGTCGAGCGTCTATAATTTCGACACCTTGCAGGGGATGACGCCGTGAGCCTGGATCCCGCGCGGCCGCTCTGTCCGAAGTGTCGCCGCCGCATCGCGGCCTGGAAGCTCGATCACTGCGTCTACTGCGGCGAAGTGTTCCCGGCAGACCTGCGGGAAGGTTTCGCCGAACCGGAGGCGCTGAAGTGGGTCGAGCGGCCGACGATCTCGCCGGAAGCGGCCCGGCAGCTCGAGATGATGAAAATCGTCCCGGTCGGTGCGGAGCGCAAGGTCCGCTCCGTGGCACGCTGGCTCGCGCTCCTTTCGGTACCGGTTCTGGGGATGCTCCTCTACATGCTCTGGGCGGTTTCCGGCCGCGTCATGCCCGGGTGGGTCGTCGTGATGATCGGCCTCGGCGTGATCGGCTACCTCGTTTGGTCACTCTCCAAGGGGACGGCCTGACGCGGGGCCTCAATGGAAAAGCCCCGGCGGACCGGGGCTTTTCGGTTGATTATCGCCCTTGATTCAGACTGCGCGTCCTTGAACGAGGCGGATGATCAGCACCACGACCGCGATCACGAGGAGCACGTGGATGAACCCGCTCATGGTGTAGCCCGAAACCAGACCAAGAAGCCAGAGCACGAGCAAGATGATGAATATGGTCCAGAGCATCGTCCTTCCTCCTTTCGGGCTACCGGCGCAGCCCCCGCGCACACTTTAGAGCGAAGCGCGTGCCAAAGCCAGAAGTGTATGAACCAATGAGCGGCCCCGGAACGGCCGGATGAAGGAATCCGAACGCGCGGAGGCGGCTGCTCTCAAGAACCCCGCCGACCTCGCGAATCGTCTCGAGCTGGCGGAACCCGAGCGGCTCCTGCTCGTCGACGCGCCCGGAGCGCTGCGCCGGCTGATCGAGGAGCAGAGGGGATCGGATCGTCCCGCGGAGACGATCGCCGGAGACGCGGTGCGTTCCGTCAAGGAGACGTTTGACGCCGCGCTCGTGTGGCGCGAAGATCGCCAGGGTTCCCGCGCGCTGCTCGACCGGGTCGCCGCGCGACTCGACGAGCGTTCCGCCACGCTCTGGGCCGTGACCGCGATGCGAAAGGTGCAGGGTCCGCGGACGCCCGCCGTCCGGCGTCTCGAGCTGGCGGATTTCGTCGCCGCCTTTTCCAAGAGGGGACTCCTGTACGACCGGGAGGCGCGCTTCACCGCGTGGCACGTGGGTTACCGGTTCGTCCGGGGCGGAATCGGGAGGGTCGTCGCCGGGAGGCCTTAGACCCTCCTTTCGAGCCGTTGCGGAGGCCTTACGAGTCGACGTAGGGAAAGAACCGTCCGCTGACCCGGAAGTGGCGCCCCGTTTCGGGGTCGACCGTGAGCTGGCATCGCGTCACCTCGAGCGTCGTCGAGAATGAGATCCCCGGGGCGGTGAGGCTGATGGGGTACCGCGCCCCGACCTTCAGCGGCGCGTCGTACTCGAACTGCACACCGGTGCTGCCCACTTCCAGCACACGGCGCGCCCGCTCCCACCGGATCTTCAGCTCGTACTGGTCCGCCTTGAGCTTGCGCGCGCCGCCGGTAGGCCGCTTCGGGCGATCGCCTTCGGAGGGAGGATCGCTGGTTCTTTCCGGCATGTCGGACCCCGGCGCGTCAGCGCGCGCGGGAGGGGAATCTCCGGTGAGAACGGATCTGCGCCCGCCCCGTCCGGGGGGCGGGCGGGCGTGCGATCACGATGGGCGCGCGACCAGAGAAGACGCCATCCGGATCGCCGGCTCCATCCCCTGCTTCTCCCGCACCGCGCGGACGCGCGCTTTTTCGGCGGGCTTCAGCCGTCGCACGTATCCCATGTACTTTCCCTGGAGCCGGCGCAGAGCGCGGACCTTCGGGCTCATTTTCAAGCGGCGGCGCTGCGGCCGCGCGCCCTTACCGGACTTGCGAGCGGCGCCTCGTGGGGAGGCGCCGTCGAGCCGCTCGAGAGACGCGAGCCGCTCCCGGAGGGTCGCAATCTCCCGCTCGCGCTCCTGCAGGACCGCCTGAATCTGTGACGGTCGGATTCTGCCTCGTTCGATCAGCGAGCTCAAAACGTAATGCGATTGTGTCGGTGTCAGTCTCATCGTCCCCTCCCGGCACGGCGACTCCGCCGTGCTCTCTTAGGCATTGTTACGAGCGGCGATCGAACTATAACAAAGAGAGCGCGAGCGCGCCGCGCGTCACTTCTTACGACCGCCGGCCGCGGCGCCACGCGCCCGAGACGGGACCTTGCGCTTTGCCGTCGTTTCCTTGCCGCCGGCGGGGACGAGCTTCGCGACGGCCTCGGGGCGGATGGTCTTCCCCTCCGTGAGGACGTACGCCCGGTGAACGATGTTGCGCAGCTCGCGCACGTTGCCGGGCCAGTCGTACGACTGGAGCATGTCGAGGGCCTTCGGATCCCAGGCGAGCACGCCCGCGCGCTCCTGCTCTTCGATCAACTTGCGGAAGTGTTCGGCGAGAAGCGCGATGTCGTCGCGGCGCTCGGCGAGCGTCGGCAAGGCGATCGGGAACACGTTCAGCCGGTAATAGAGGTCTTCCCGAAGCTTTCCGGCCTGAATCGCCTCCTTGGGATCGCGATTGGTCGCCGACACGAGCCGCACGTCGACCTTGAGTTCCTGCGAGCCCCCGACGCGGCGCAGCGTGCGGTCCTCGAGCACTCGCAGAAGCTTCACCTGGAGCTCCGAGCCCATCTCCGTGATCTCGTCGAGGAACAACGTGCCGCCGGTCGCCTCCTCGAAGTAGCCCAGGCGCCGCTTGTCCGCCCCCGTGAAGGACCCGCGCTCATGCCCGAACAGCTCGCTTTCGATGAGGGTCGGCGAGATCGCGCCGCAGTTGAAGGCGACGAATGGCTTGCCCGCCCGCCGCGACAACCTGTGAATCGTGCGCGCGGCGACCTCCTTGCCGCTGCCCGACGCGCCTGTGATGAGCACCGGCGCGTTGGACCGGGCGACGCGGCGGATCACGTCGAAGATCTGCGTCATGACCTCGGAGCGTCCGACGAGGTCGCCCAGCCGTCCCGTCTCCTGCAATTCCGCCCGGAGCGTCTCGACCTCGGACTCCAGACGGCGCCTGTCCGCGAGGCGGTTGAAAACGACCTCGAGCTGCGCGGGACGCAGGGGCTTCAGCAGATAGTCGAACGCGCCCGCGCGCAGCGCCTCGATCGCATTGTCGATCGAGCCCTGGCCGGTGATCACGATCCCTTCGCGATCCTGGTCCGTCTCCCGCGCCGCGCGGAGGATTTCGATGCCGTCGCCGTCGGGCAGGTGGATGTCGACGATGAGGACGCGCGGATCGAAGTCCTCCATGGCCTTCACCGCCTCTCGCGCGGTGCCCACGGAACGGGCTTCGCCCCCGAGGTCGCGGATCGACTCTTCGAGCCCCTTCCGCGTGGCCAGATCGTCTTCGACGATGAGAACCTTCACCGGTCGGTCTCCTCGGGAAGTTCGAGGGTGGCGGAAACGCCGTCGTCACTCTGCGAAAGGCACACGGATCCCCCAGCGTCGGCGGCATACAACCGGGCTATGGCGAGGCCCATTCCCCAATTTTTACCGGGGCTGGCCGCGCGCGGCGAGAAGAGCTTCTCGGGGTCGTCGGACGGGAGCTGGCCGGCGTTGCGCACGGTCACGCGGAGCCCGTCGCCCCCGCGCTCGCGCCGCACGGAGACACCATCCGCACCGGCGGCCGCCGCGTTGACCACGAGCGCCCGGAGCGCTTCGGACAGAGCCTCCCGGTCACCGCGCACGCCTCCGTTCGTGGTGCCGCTGATGGGGACGTCGCGATGCTCGGTCCACACGACGTCCTCCACCCAGCGATCGAACGTGAACCGCTCGGGCTCCCCCGGGACCGAGAGCAGGAGCTCCCGCCCGCGCTCGAAGAGATCGAAGGCCTTCGACAGCTCCTGGCGGGCCGTCGTGAGCGAACCCGTGGGGTCGTCGCCGCGACGCGCACGGCGATCGGCGCCCTCCAGGTGCAGCGAGACCGCGGAGAGCGGCGTCGCGAGGTCGTGCAGGAAGCTCCGCAGGAACAGCCGACGCGCTACGGGATCCGGGCCAGTTTCACGAGGTGCCAAACTCCTCCTGTATGCTTAAAGAAGGCGCGCCCTGCGCGAAGCGGATCGTATGACAAACGGGACCTCCCCACTACCCGCCCCGGCCTCGCGCGTCGCCACGCCGGCCGGATCTCGTGGCTCGCTCCGAACGCGTCTGCGATGGTACGCGTTCATCGGGGGAGCCGTGATCGCGGCCTGGCTGTACTACACCGTGAGAGAAGTGCACGCGCTCTACGAGGTCATCGGCGACATCGAGCACAACTCCGAGCTCGTCAATCGAGTCCGCGACGCGGAAAACGGGCTGCGGGCGGCCCAGGACGGGTTGGAGCGCTACACCGAGTCCGGACAGGGATACGACCTCGCGCGCTTCCAGGCGGGGCGTGTCAGCGTCCGGACCGCCCTCGGCGCGATCGGCCGCGCGAAGCTGACGGAACGACTCCGTGGCCTCCTCCAGAAAGCCGCCGCGGCAGAGGAAGTCTTCACGCAGTCGGCGCAGCGCGCCACGGGCCTCTGGCGTCAGGACGACCGCGCGCCCGCGGCGCAGGAGCGCGACACGGTCCTGGGCCCGGCGGGCGACCACCTGCGCGAGGCGCTGATCGAGCTCGATCGGAGCTTCGGGCGCGTCCAGGCGATCGCGGAGCAAAACCTCCGGGGAACTCGCGACCGCGCGACGACGGCGCTCGTCCTCCTCGCGACGTTCGTTCTCGTGGGGGTGCTCTGGCTCCTCCAGGACGTTCACCGGCGGATCGTGAAGCCGTGCGCGGCGACGGCGGACGCGCTCGCGGACCTCGTCGAGGACCGGAGACCCCCGCGGCTTCCGGAGACCTCTCAGGACGAGATCGGTGAGCTCGCGCGGCAATTCAACGCCGCGGCGGCGCGCTACGCCGAGCGTGCCCGCGCGCTGGAGGAGAGAGACATCCAGGCGTCCGTGAACGACGTGCTCGCCGCCGCGGCGAGCGTCAACGACCTCGAGGGCTTCGGGGCCCGGGTGCTCGAAAAGGTCCTCGAGGTGTCGGGAGCCTCCTCGGCGGTCCTGTACCTTCCCGACCCGCAGGGCCGGTTCGAGCGATCGCTCTCGCGCGGAGGCGACGCGCCCCCGGAGGACCGCACGGGGGCGGAGGAGGCGGGCCGCGTGGCGCAGGAAGGCCGGCCGCTCTTCCTCTCCGTGGACCCGCAGACCCCGACGATCAACATCTTCGACGGCCGCATCCTTCCGCGTGAGAGCGCCTACATCCCGCTGATCTACTTCGAGCGGCCCGTCGGCGTCCTCGCGCTCGGCGCGACCAGGCACTTCACCCCCCGGACGGTCAACGCGCTTTCCGCCATCGCTCCCAGCCTCGCCGTCGCCGTTGCGAACGCCTCCGCGAACGAACGCGTGGCGGATCAGTCGCGTCGGCTGGCCGACCAGAACGAGCTCCTGGAGGATCAGCGCAGCCGGCTCGCGCGGACGGCGCGCGAGCTGCAACGGGCGTCGGCTCTCAAGGACCGGTTCCTGGCCTCTGTTTCGCATGAGCTGCGGACTCCCATGACGGTCATCCTGGGCTTCACGAGCGCGCTGCTCCGCGGCGGCCAGGGGACATTGAATCCGCAGCAGCGCGAGAGTATGGAGCGGGTGCACCGCAACGCCAAGCTGCTGCTCGCGCTCATCAACGACATCCTGGACATCTCCAAGATCGAGGCGGGTAAGGTCGAGGTTCAGCGGCAGCGCGTGGACGTGGCCTCCCTGCTCCAGCAGGCCGAGGCGGACTTCACGGGCGCCGCCCGGCGCAAGGGGCTCGCCCTCCGCATCGAGGTCGCGCCGGGCGCGGAGCAGGTGACGACGGACCCTGGGAAAGTGACGCAGATCCTCGCCAACCTGGTCGGCAACGCCCTGAAGTTCACCGAGAAGGGCTCGATCGTCGTGCGCGCCGAACCCCGGGCGAACGATCGCTGGGCCCTCCTCGTGACGGACACGGGGCTGGGCATCCCCGAGGACGAGCAGGAGTCGATCTTCGAGGAGTTCCGCCAGGGCGAGGCGCCGGAGCATCGCGGCCGGGGCGGCACGGGGCTCGGGCTCGCGATCGTGAAAAAGATCGCGCTCCTGCTCGGCGGCAGGGTCTCGCTGGAGAGCGCGCCTGGCCGGGGATCGCAGTTCACGGTGCTCCTCCCCCGCGACGTTCCCGGTGAGGAGTCGCCCGCCGCCCCTGTCGCGGCGCGGTCCTTGCCGCTCGACGACCCCGGGGGACGCTCCGTGCTGATCGTCGACGACGACGAGGGTATCCGGAAGCTCCTTCGCGTGGAGCTCGAACCGTACGGGATCCGCGTCCTGGAGGCCGCCGGCGGGCGGGAGGGCATCGAGATCGCGCGGCGGGAGGTCCCCGACGCCATCCTCCTCGATGTCCTGATGCCGGACCTCGACGGCTGGGAGACGCTGCGCGCATTGAAGGAGAGCGCAGAAACCCGGTCGATACCCGTCCTGATCCTCTCCGTAGTCGAGGACCGCGCCCTCGGGCTGTCGGTGGGCGCGTTCGACTACATCCTGAAGCCGTTGAACCGTCCCGATCTGTTCGCGACCCTGGAGCGCGCGGGCGTGCTCGCGGCGCGGGGTCACGTGCTCGTCGTCGATGACGAACCGGACATGCGAACTCTCCTCGCGCGCGAGCTCGTCGGTGCGGGGTACCGCGTCCGCACGGCTGATGGGGGCGCGCAGGCCCTGGAGGAGCTCGCGCGCGACCGCCCGTCTGCGGTCCTGCTCGATCTCACGATGCCCCCGCCAGACGGGTTCGAGGTCCTCTTCCAGATGCGCGGGAGCGAGCGGCTGCGGGACGTGCCCGTCATCGTGGTCACGGCGCGCGACCTCTCCCACGCCGACTACGCGCGGTTGAAGGGTTCCGCGGAGCGCGTCATCCGGAAGGGCGCCGATCTGGGCGGCCTGGTCCGGGAGGTCCTCAAGAACCTGGAGCCGGAGAGGATCGCGCGGCGGGCATCGGCATGACCGATCCGGAGTCGCGGGGGCAGGCGCGCTGATGGCCACGATCCTGGTGGTGGAAGACTCCCCCGACATCCGGGCCCTCATGAAGTTGCTGCTGGAGGCCGAAGGGCATCGCGTGGCCCTGGCGGGGGACGGTCAGGCCGCGATCGCCGCGACGAGCCGCGAGCGGCCCGACCTGATCCTGATGGACCTCTCCCTGCCGGTCCTCTCGGGCTGGGAGGCCGCCCGGCAGATCAAGGCCGACCCGTCGATCGCCGCGACGCCGATTCTCGCCGTGACGGCCCATGCGATGCATGGCGATCGGGAGCGTGCCCTGGCCGCCGGTTGCGACGGGTTCATCCCCAAACCGATCGACGAGGAGACCTTCGGCCGCCAGGTCACGTCCTTCCTGCCGCGGATCACGCGCCACGGGGCACTCGCACGGCCCGACCGGCGCGAGGGCGGATCCGAGAACGCCGAGTCGGGGCGAATTCTCCTCGTGGACGACACGCCGGAGGTGGCGGCCGTGATCCGCCAGGACCTCGAGGCCGAGGGGCATGAGCTCGTGATCGCGTCCAGCGCGTCCGAGGCTTCGGCCCTCTTCCGGGAAGACGCCGCCTTCGATCTGGCGATCGTGGACGTCATGCTCGGCGCGGAGTCCGGATACGAGCTCACAGCGGAGCTGATCGCGCGCTCTGCCGAGTACCTTCCCGTCCTCCTCGTCACCGCGGGTGACCTCGACCGAAGGAAGGGCTACCAGGTCGGCGCCGACGACTACATCGGCAAGCCAATCGACGGCGATGAGCTGCGGGCGCGTGTCCGGTCGCTCATGCGCACGGGTCGTGCGATCCGGGAGCAGGGGCGCGTCGTGAAGGAACGGGCCGAGGCATACGACAAGCTCGTGGAGCTCGACCGGCTCAAGTCGGACTTCCTCTCCACCGTTTCGCACGAGCTGCGGACGCCTCTGAACACGATCATCCTGCTGTCGCATCTGATCGAGCGGGAGGCAGGCTCGCCGAAGGACGAGCAGCGCCGGCTCCACGACGTCCACGTGATCCGCGAGAGCGCGGAGACGCTCCTGCGCATGATCAACAACATCCTCGACCTCGCCAAGATCGAGGCCGGGCAGCGCGATCTGCACGCGCAGAGGATCTCGATCCGGGACCTCCTGCGCGAGACGGCGGACCTCCTGGAGCCGCAGGCAAGGACGAAGGAGCTCGCGCTGTCGCTCGAGATGGATCCGGAGCTTCCCGAGACCGTCGTCCTCGACCGCGAGAAGCTGTCTCGGGTGCTCATCAACCTTCTCTCCAACGCCGTCAAGTACACGCCTCGGGGGACGGTCGCCCTGCGTGCCGCGCCGTGGCAGGACAGCGTCGCCTTCGAGGTCCAGGACACGGGGACCGGCGTCGCTCCCCACCTCGTGGCGACGGTCTTCGAGCCTTTTCGGCAGATTCGTCCGAGCACGGGGGAGGCCCCGCGCGGGACCGGCCTCGGCCTGACGATCTCGAAGCAACTCGTCGAGCTGATGGGCGGCGACCTTCTCTTCGACAGCCGGGAGGGGGTCGGGACGCGCGTCTCCTTCACGCTCCCGCAGCTTCCGGACGTGGGCGAAAGCGCGGCCGCGCCGATCGACCGGGTTGCCCTCGCCCCCGTCGTGCTCGGAGGGCCGGGCGACAAGCCGCGACGGATCATGATCGTCGAGGACGACGAGGCCTCCCGCTACGGGCTGAAGTCACTGCTCGAGTCGGAGGGGTACGCGGTCGTCGAGGCCGCCTCGCTCGCGGAGGCCGAGCAGAAGAGCCTTCAGGAGAGCCCGGAAGTGGCGATCCTCGACATCACGCTGCCGGACGGCGACGGCGCGGAGTGGCTCCGCCTGACGCGCAAGCGGCACGGGGAGATCCCCTACCCGGTGATCGTCCTCACGGGAGTCTCGGCGGACGAAGACCGGCGCCGGATCGAGCACGCCGGCGTCTTCGCGGTGCTCTCCAAGCCCGTGAACGTCAACCTGCTGTTCGATGCGCTCAAGGAGTGCCTCCTTCTCCAGCGGACGGTGAGCCGTACCCCGTAACCCGTAAGACCCGCTCCGCCGGCTGTCGGTGACGGCTTAGGCGAGAACGTCCCTTCGCGCAAACACGGTAAACGCGACCAGCAGCGCGGCCGCTGCCCATGCGGCGAGAACCGCCACGGAGAACGGAACCGTCATTCCCGGGATCGGCGGCGGCGAGCCGGAGTAGTAGTCGGGAAGCGGCAGGTTCGTGACGAAGAGGTATTTCTGCGCCTCCCAGGAGGAGGCGACCCGCGGAAGGATCGTGCCGGCCACGAGCGCGGCGACCATCGTGCCCATCGCAGCGGCGGTGGAGCGGAGGAGCACGGAGCAGAGGAACGCCATGGCCCCAACGACGAGCGCCGCGAACCAGGCGAGGCCGAAGACGAGCGCCGCGTCCTTCCAGAGGGCGATCGCGCGGATCGCCGCCGGATCGAAGACGGAACCGCCGGCGCGGAACCCCGTGAGCAGGGGCGCTTCCCATCCGGAATATCCGAAGGCCATCCCGGCGATGGCGTAGGCAACCGCCGCCCCGAACAGGACGGTGAGCGTGATCGCGAGCATGAGGGCGGCGAGCTTGGACGCGAGGACCCGGACGCGCCCGACGGGTCGTGTCAGAAGGAGCTTGATCGTTCCCTGCGAAAACTCCGAAGAGACAATGTCCGCCGCGAAGACGATCGCGAGGAGCGGCAGGAGCAGGTAGCTTGCGCTGTTGGCGAATCCGCGAACGAAGAGCGGCCCCGAAATGGCCTCGGGGTCCACGTTGCGGTCGAGGTGGTATTGGAGGCGCGAGATCTCGAAGCGGGCCCACCGCTCGGACGAGGCCATCATCCGGCCCGAGCGCAGCCACGTCTGGAGACGCGCGACGCGCTCCTGGGTCTCGACGCGCCACGGCTTGCCGCCTCGGAACCGCTCGCGTCCCTGCGCGGTGCCGTACACGATGATCCCCAGGAACACCGTGAGGATCAGCCAGGCGACGCGAAAGCGGCGGCGGCGCAGCAGTTTCAGGACCTCGTTCTCGACGAGCGGGAAAAACTTCATACCGTCTCCCCACCCGTCACTTCGAGGAAGATCTCCTCGAGCGACGAAGCCTGGCGTTCCACGGCGAAGACGGCCACGCCGGCGCCCGTCAGCGCCGCGACGGCCTCGGGAACCCGGTCCCGGGAAATCCGGACGTCGAGGCCGGGCCCCCCGTCATCCGCGGCCGGAGGCGCGGAGGCGTGGGAGGCCAGAACCTCCGCGGCCTTCTCACGCGGCGAGACCAGGAAGCGGTAACGGTCCGACCCGGGCCGATCGAGGAGGTCCGCCACCGGCCCCGCGGCGAGCGTTCGGCCGCGGTGGATGATCGCGACCCGATCGCACATCTGCTCGACCTCCGAAAGCAGGTGGCTCGAAACGAAGACGGAGATGTTGCGCTCCTCCGCGAGACGGCGGACGAGGAGACGGATCTCACGGATCCCCGCCGGATCGAGGCCGTTGGCGGGCTCATCGAGGATGAGCAGGTCGGGGTTGCCGAGCAGCGCCTGCGCGATCCCGAGCCGCTGGCGCATGCCGAGCGAGTAGGTCGCGACCTTGTCGTCGAGCCGCTCCTCGAGGGCGACGAGGCGCGCGAGCTCCCCGATGCGGCCCAGGGCTCCGTCCGGGAGCATCCGGGCGAAATGGAGGAGATTCTCGCGGCCGGTGAGGTACCGGTACAGGTCCGGAGACTCGACGATGCATCCGACGTGCTGCATCGCGCGGCGGAAATCCCTCGCAAGGTCGAGATCCCTGATCCTTATCGTCCCGCGGTCTGGACGAGCCAGCCCGACGAGCATCCGGATCGTGGTCGTCTTCCCGGCGCCGTTGGGCCCGAGGAAACCGAAGACCTCTCCCTCCCGCACCTCGAAGGAGACCGCGGAGACCGCTTCGCGCCGCCCGAAGGACTTCGTCAGGCCTTCCGCGCTCAGGACGACTGCGCTCATGGGGAGAAGTTAACAGCATCACCCCGTTCGACTTCCGTCCCCAACTGGTAACGTGCGCGCGATGTCGCGATCGAGGCTCCTGCTGTGGCACGTCCCCGCGGCGCTGGGAGGGATCGCTTTCCTCTTCCTCGCGGGGGCGTTTGCGCTCGCGCTCCGCGGCTCGCTCGGCAACCCGCTCGGATCGCCGCCGCCACCGCCGGACACGTCCGGCCGGATCCCCAAGAAGAGCGGGCAGCGCCTCGTTCTCGTGCTCGGAGATTCCCTCGCGCGGGGCACGGGAGACGAGGACGGCAGGGGATTCGCGCAGCGCCTCCTCCCGCTCCTGCGCCCGGCGGGACCGGTCGAGCTCGCGAACCTCGGGGTCGACGGGGCGACTTCCGAGGACGTCCGCCGCCTCGCGGAGAGCGCCAATGTCCTCACGCTCGCCCGGTCGGCGGACGTGATCGTCCTCTCCCTGGGGGGCAACGACCTCTCGCGAACGCTGCCGCGTTCCACCGGCACGCCCGTCCAGGTGGTCGAGGACATCGGCCGCAGCCGCGACCAGTTCGCCGACAACCTGCGAACCGTCCTGCGCCTCCTGCGCCAGGCGAATCCCTCCGCGCCGATCTCGATCATCGGTCTCTACAACCCGTTCTCGTCCGATCGACGCGCGCAGATCGGGTCCTCCCTCATCGGCCGGTGGAACGCCGTCGCGAACGAGACCGCATTGGGGTTCTCTCGGGTGGTCGTCGTCCCGACCTTCGACCTCTTTCAGACGGGCACGGAGAACCTCGCCGTGGACCAATTCCATCCCAACGGCAAGGGGTACGCGATGATCGCCGAGCGGATTGCCCAGGGCCTGCCCGGCGCGCAGCGTCGGCAGGCGGCTCCTCCCCGGTCATAAAAAAGCCGCCCCGGATCGGGGCGGCTCGCCGGGAAGGAGGAGGACCCGGCCCTCGTGACTCCGTTGCTTCAGTCGTGATGGCAGTGACGGGAGTGCTCGTGGCGGTGGTGCTTTTTCTTGTGGCGCCGGTCGCCGGACCGCCAGCCGCGGTCGTCCCGATACCCGTCGTCATACCGGTCGTCGTAGCGCCGGTCGGAGTAACGATCCCCGTAGCGCCCGCCATCGGCATGACGGTCATAAGGTCCGTCGTCGTACCCGCGGTCGCCGTACCCGCCGCCGTAGTAATCGCTTTCGTAATACGGCCGTTCCACGTACGCGACGGGCCGTTCGACGACGATCCAACGCCGCTGGTAGTGGCGAACCGGAACCCAGTGGGAGTGCCTGATTTCGTGCGGGCGGCAGTGGAACTCCCGCGTGTCGAAGCCGTAGCCATACTGCGGACGCCGGTAGACCCGGTATCCGTAGGGGGCGTACGACCCGACCGGGTACGCGGGGCTCCCGACATTGATCGAAAACCGACCATGGGGCCCCCGGAAGGTCCCCGAGAAACCGACTTGGGCGCCCGCGGCAGGCACCTCGACGACCGCGAGCACCGCGACCAATCCGACGATCCCCAATCCGATTCGCAGACCGTTCTTCATGCGTTTACCTCCGACGCGGACACCGCCGCCGCATTTCGACGAGCGCAACGGGGGTGCCACGTCCCCTCAGCTGTGAGCAAAGGACTTAGGCGGCGGACGTCGGCCGCGCGTGTCCCCGGGATGAGTCAGAGTTGTCCGAGAAAAGGACAGGAGGCCGTAACGCCGTTGGAAGGGGACGGTCTAGAAGAACCGCTTGGCGCGCCCGAACGCTTTACCCAGAGCGAAGAGGAAGGACGCGGCGCTCGCGAGCCGCCCGAAGCGGGCGGAGACCGAGTTGCGCCCGAACACCTTGAAGGCCACCGTGCCTGCGGCGGCGGCCCCTCCGGCGAGGAGCCCGAGTCGCTTCCACCGCGACCGGCGATCGTCGATCTCCCCGCGGAGGGCGAGGATCTCCACCGCGAGCGTCTCGCGTTCGAGCTCTCCGCGCTGGCGGAGGAGATCGAGCTTCTCGGTGCGTCCCTTCACTCGGACTCCTCGCGGAAACGCGTCTCGAGGTCGGCGCCGGGCCGCCCGGGGTCCCGCATGCGGGCGGTTTCCTCGCTGAAGCGATCGTCCCGGAGAAGCTCGTCGTCCTCCGCCGCTTCTTCCTCGCCGTCCTTCTTGCCGTCCTTCGCGATCTTCAAGGCGGCCCAATCCCTTGCCAGCTCTTCGCGCGTGACGGGGAATCCTCCCTCCCGCGCGCGTTTCAGCGCCTTCCATCCGAAGCCCGCGGCCGCCCCCGCGATCGCGACGTAGAGGAGAAAGACGGCGAGCAGGCCGAGGACGGCGCTCCCGAACCAGCTCGCGAAGAGCGCCGCGAGGAGACCCGTCAAGACGAGCAGCGCGACGATCGCGAAGGCGAGGGCGACGGCGACGCCGGCCGCGGCGCGCGCGACGTGCCCCGTCCGCTCGGAGAGCTCCTCGCGAAAGATCGCGACGCGTGTCGCCAGAAGCGAGCCCGACGCCTTGCGCACGGACTCCAGCCGCTCGGCCCAGCCGGGCGACGTTTCTGCGGGATCGATCATCTCGTCGCGCATCTGATCTCAGACGGGCGGCGCGGCGGCGGCCGATCGGGCCTCGCCGCCGCGACCCCGGGACCCCGGCGCCAGGGGGGCGATCGGGATGCCCGCCTCCGCGAAGCGCTCGTGGATCCTCTCAGCGATGCGCGCCGCCCCGGGCGTGTCGCCGTGGATGCAGATCGTGTCGGCGCGGACGGGAACGACGGAGCCGTCCGCGGCGACCACGGATCCGTCGCGTGCGAGGCGGAGGGCCTGGGCCGCGGCCTCCTCGGGGTCCGTCAGGACGGCGTCCGGGGTCCCGCGCGGCATCAAAGTCCCGTCGGCCAGATAGCGGCGATCCGCGAAGGCCTCCTCCGCGACGGGCAGCCCCGCTTCGCGGCCGGCCTCCACCAGCAGGGATCCGGGAGCGCCGACGAGGACGAGATCCGGGCGGAAGCGCCGGGCCCCTTCCGCGATCGCGCGCGCGACGTCCGGGAACTCGGCGCCCGCGTGGTACAGCGCCCCGTGCGGCTTCACGTGCGTGACGGACGCCCCGCGGGATCGCGCGAAGCCCTCGAGGGCCGCGATCTGATAGAGCACGAGACGCTCGACCGCGTCCGCCGGCATCTCGACGACGACGCGCCCGAAGTTCTCGCGGTCCGGGTATCCGGGATGGGCCCCGATGCGCAGGCCGCGCGCGACCGCCAGAGCGACCGTCTCGTCCATTGTGGACGGGTCGCCGGCGTGGACGCCGCAGGCGACGTTGACAGAGGTGAGGAACGGCAGGAGTTCCTCATCGCGCATGCCCTCGCCGACGTCGGCGTTGAGGTCGATGCTCACGGGAGCCGCCATCCTATCGCCCGCTCCCTCCCCCGCCGGGCTCCGCGATCACGCGGGCCACGCGGGCCACCGCGAAACGGAGCTCCGACCCCGGAAGCGCCCGCGCCGCGCGGGGCCAGTCCTCGGGCAGGAGCGTACCGATCGTCACGTAGCCTCCGGTGACCGGCCGGTCGGGCCCGAGGACGATGGGGAGCCCATCCGGCGGCACCTGGATCGAGCCGAGGGCCGTCCCTTCCGGCTCAACTTCCGCGCCCGCTCGATGGGCGAGCGGATCGCCCTCGAGGCGGATCCCCCGACGGTCGGACGCGGGCGAGACGCGGTAAGGCCGCGAGAGCAGTGTTTCGACCGCCTCCGGCCTGAACCGGTCCACAGCCGCCGACAGCACGACGCGCAGAGGCGCGCCGTCGTCCGGAGCGGGGACCAATGCCGGGGGACTCGCACCCGGCCCGTTCGGCGCCCGGTGGAGGCGGTCGCCGGCGTCGAGCCGCCGGGACGGCATGGGCCACGGCGTGTTCTCGAGGCCGCCGTCCGCGCACAGATAGCCCCGCGCTCCTCCCGCCGTCCTCCCCAGACGAATCCGGTCTCCTTCTCGCATGGTGTGGACCGCCCCCGCCGCAAGGGGCGTGCCGTCGCGTTCCGCGGCGCCGGCGCCGCCCGAGAGAACGATCCGGCAGGCGGACAAGGTCTCGAGCGCGGGACCGAGCATCGTGATCTCCAGCCCCGCCGCGGCCGGAGGATTGCCAAGGAGCGCGTTGCCTTCCGCGAGCGCGGCGAAGTCCATCGCGCCCCCGGGCGGGACGCCGGAGGACCCGAAGCCATACCGCGGACTCCCCTGCACCGAGGTCCAGAGGCCGGGCGTCGCGAGCCGGAAGAGGGGTCTCCCGATGAGCGGCGGCGGCCTCGGCGGCGGGAGCGCGGCGAGACGGCGGACCAGCTCTTCCTCGTCGATTCGTTCGAAGGCAACCTCGTCCCCCGGCTCGAGCAGCGCCGGGCGGCTCGCCTGAGGGTCGAAGAGACGGACGGGCGCGCGCCCGATGAGTCGCCATCCTCCGGGCGTCTCCGAGGGGTAGATCCCCGTGTAGGAGGCGCCGATTCCCACGGACCCGGCCGGCACCCGGGTCCGGGGTGAGGCGAGGCGCGGCGCGGCCAGCTCCGCGGGCAGACCGCGCAGGTAGGGGAACCCGGGTGCGAAGCCGATGAACCCCACGGTGTACGAGCCGCCCGCGTGCCGCCGCACGACCTCCATCTCGCTGAGGCCCCCATGCGCGGCGACCGACGGGAGGTCGGGGCCGGCCGCGCCGCCGTAGCACACCGGGATGCGCACCGCGCGCCTCCCCCGCGCGACGGGGGCCGCCCGCCGCGCCCCCCACGCGGCGCGCGCGACACCCTCCAGGGTCAGCATGGCCGGATCGTAGAGGAGGAGCAGCGTGCGGGCGCCGGGGATGACGTCGAGGACGCCGCGCACGGGCCGGGCCTTCAGCGCGCGGTGCAGCGCGCCGGCCGCGGCGGCGGCGCGGTCCCCGGCCGCTCCGGGATATTCGACGAGCGCGGCGCCTTCCACGATCTCCCGCAGCGCGGCGCGCCCCGCGCCCGGCACAGGCTCGATCACCGGCGGGCGCTATGGCTTGCGCCGTCTCCACAGGAAGTACACGGGCACGCCGGAGAGGACGAAGAGATAACCGGGCCAGGTCGTGCGCGGGTTCCCGACGAGAAGGACGCCGATGAGGACGGTCCCGGCCGCGGCGTAGAGGAGGGGGAGGAAAGGATACCCGGGCGCGCGGAAGGGGCGCGGCCACTCCGGACGCTTGCGGCGCAGGACGATCACCGCCACAACGAGCAGGACGTAGAAGAGGATGTCGGCGGAGATCACGTACTTGAGCAGGTCGCTGTAGCTGCCGGAGAGGACCAGCACCCCGGACCAGACGGCCTGCGCCCAGAGAGCGTTCCCGGGCACCGCGTTGCGGTTGACGCGCTCGAGGCTGCGAAAAAAGAGGCCGTCGCGCGCCATCGCGAACGAGACCCGGGCGCCCGAGAGGATCAGCCCGTTCACGCACCCGAACGTAGAGACCATGATCGCCGCCGCCATCACCGCGGCCGCGGGTGAGCCGAAGAGTGCCGTCGCCACCGCGGTCGCGACCCGGTCCTCCGGGGGGCGCTGGATCTGCTCGAAGGGCAGCACGTTCAGGTACGCCACGTTGGCGAGCACGTACATCGTCGTCACGAGGAGGCATCCCAGGAGGAGGGCCCGCGGGAGCGTGCGGCCCGGTTCCTTCACCTCTTCGCCGGCAAACGTCACGTTGTTCCAGGCGGACTGCGAGAAGAGCGGTCCGACCATCGCGGTGCCGAAGGCGGTCAGGAGGGCGAGGCCCAGGAGGGGCTCGCCCGTCGGCGCAACCGCGCGGAAGAAACTCGACGCGCGCAGCGCCGCATCGGGGCGGCCGCCGAGCACCAGGCCCAGGATAATCAGGCCGAGCAGCGCCGCGAACTTGGCGAACGTGAAGACGTTCTGCGTCGTGGTGCCCGTCTTGAGACCGGTCGCGTTCGAGGCGGTCAGCAGGAAGACGACGGCCAGGCCGACGGCCTGGACAGCCGAGACGGATACGCCTCCCACCGAGAACAGCACGTTGGCCGTCGAGATCGCGGGCCACAGCACGCCGAGAAACTTCGCGAAGGCGACGGCGACCGCTGCGATCGTGCCCGTCTGCACGACGAGGAACATGGTCCAGCCGAAGAGGAACCCGTACAGCGGACCGTACGCCTCGCGGAAGAAGACGTACTGTCCGCCCGCCCGCGGCATCATCGCCGCGAGCTCGGAGCAGGAAAGGGCGGCCACCATCGTCAGGATCCCGGCGACTGTCCACGCCGCCAGCAGCCAGCCCGGCGCGCCGAGAATCCGGGAGCTCTCCGCGGACACGATGAAGATGCCCGAGCCGATCATCGAACCCACGACGAGCATGGTGGCGTCGACCAGCCCCATGCCCCGGATGAGCTTCGCATCGCCCCGCGCGCGGGGCGCCGCGGCCGCTAGCTCCGCGACATCCTCCACGCCCGCGAGATGCGCCGCACCGCCGCGCCGATCAAAACGACCGCGGCGGCTCCGGCCGCGAGCGCGGGAAGGGCGGTCCGGCTCGGTCCCGGAGGCAACGGCACCCGCGCCCGGTCCTCGGGAGTCGCCGCGCGGCGCCGGGCGAGCTCGAGCACCAGGCTCACCTCCCCTCGCCGCATCGCCCAGCGGTGGTTCGCGGCGAACACGGGACGCAGGGCCGGCGACACCGCGGCGATCAGCCGCTTGTCGGCCCGCACCTCCCAGTGGAGCGTCACGTCCACCCCGGCGCTGCCGGCGCTCTCGAGCTCCCAGCGCCCCCGCCCGACGAGGTCCCCCGTCGCCTCGAAGGCGAACCCGAGCGGGGCGCGGGATTCGGTCACGCGCAGGGTCCAATCGAGCGTGTACGGCAGCCATCCGGTGGTCACTAGCGCGACGGTGCGGCCCTCGCCGTTTCCGTTACCCGGGGCGACCTCCCGCGCGGACAGGTAGACGGCGGGCCACCAGCGCGGGTAGTCCTCGGGGCGGGAGAGGACTTCGGAGATCTCCTCGACGGTGCCGAAGACGCGCCAGTGCGTGACGAAGCGGTAGTCGTTGGACGCCATGCTCTCCGCGGGCCGCCGGCGAGCTTACTTCAGGCGGCGAGGCACGGGGCGTGCAGCCAACGGGCGCGGAGGTGCCGATGGACCGGAAAAGAGGCGGCGCGGGGATGCCCCGCGAGGTGTTCCAGGGGAGTCTCAAGGACCCCACGGGGACGGAGACGGAAGCGACCGCTGAGAACACGGGGAACGATCAGCAGCAGAGCAAGGGTGGCGAAGGGCTCCAGGGCGGGTCGGCCGGAAAGTTCACCCGGCCATTCCATGAGGGAGGCGAGTCCGGCCGTTCGCAGCGTCCCCAGGACCGTCCCGGGCGGGACACGGACGAGCCGCCGAGCAACAAGGCCTAGCCGTTCGGTTCCTAGCTCTGGAACGCGTAGGAGATCTTCAGGAATAACTGGCGCCCCGAACGCGCGAGCGCGTCATCGGGAAGCAGCACGCGGTTGTCCTGGTATCCCAGGAACAGCACCGTCTGCCAGTTGAGCTTGTACGCGAAGAGCGCCGACCCATCGAATCCGCCGCTCTTCTCGGAGACGGCGGCCCGGTAGAGGCCGGGATCGCGCTCCGTCTCGACGTACTGGCCGATCAGGCGCAACAGCGCGCGGGCGGTGAAGTTGTACGTCGCCTTCAAGCGCGCCACGCTGGCCGTGAACAGGCGGCCCTCCCGGCCGCTCGCCGAGTCGTCCACGTCGAGCCAGCTGCGGTTGCCGATCACCTCGAGGGCCAGGTGATCGGTCGGCTTGATCGTCAGCGTCGTCGAGAGCCGCACCCCGTCGCCGACGCGCCCGTTGGCGAAGTCGATCTCCTCTCCCACGTTGCCGTTGACGCTGATGCGCGAAAGGCGGCGCGAGGGGTCGATCTGGAGGAAGAAGAAGAGGTTGGTGCGCTCGAGGGGGTCGCGCCCGACACGGATCGCGTCGAAGTTGAGGGAGAGCTCCCCCGTGAGGTTGCGGGTACCGAGGAAGAACACCCCCGGGGCGATGAAGCGGCTCACGAGGTCGCCGGCGCGGTCGTACGTGTACTCCGCGAAGAACTGGGGCCGCACCCGGCGCAACAGGCCGCTCGGGTAGAAGTTGTAGCCCGCGAAGCCCTCTCCCTCCCGCACACCGACCTGGGGCAGGAAGCCGTTGTCCGCGCGGAAGTCCTCAGAGATGTCACGGTAGAGCGCGCTCCACTCGATCCCCCGCGTGAAGTGTTGCCAGCGCAGGTGCAGCGCTCCGCCCTGGAGCTCTCGTCCATCCCATTCCGCCGTCAGCTCCGGCCGGCTGGGGGTCTCCGTGAAGGCGTAGAGGAACTGGCCCGTGATCGAGTCGCCGCCGGTCGGTCTCCACTGAAAGTCCGGCCCGAGCACGCGGTTGAATCCGCCGCCCCGGACCTCGCGGTCGGTCACGAGGAGCCCGGCGAAGGACGTCCCGATATCCCGACGCAACCGGCCGATCGCGGCGATCGAACGAAAATCCTGGAGGGCGAAGTCCGAGAAGTCCGGGCCCGGCAGGATCGCGAGCCCCCCTCCGCGGTCTTCCGAGACGAGCAGGGTGTAGGCCGACGCGCCGATCTTCCCGGTCGCGCGGGCGCCCCACCGCGGCGAGGTGATCGTTCGCGTGTACACGGCCTGAATCGGCGTGTCGAACAGGTCCACCCCCTCGAGGAAGAAGGGGCGCTTCTCCGGAAAGAAGAGCGCGAAGCGCTCGTTGACGGCTATCTGGGCCACGTCCGCCTCGATCTGGGAGAAATCCGGGTTGATCGTTGCGTCCAGCGCGTGATCGGGGTTCGGCGTCCACTTCGCGTCCAGCCCTGCGTCCCCCTCCGGGTCCTCGTCCACGAGCGGCGATCCGAGCGCTCCTTCCGGGAACGCGGCCTGGGTGCCCGTGGCGTAGGGAGCCACGACGAGGTGTCCCCCGGCCGGAAGGTCAGCCAGCCCAGTCACGCTCTGCATGTGGCAGATGTGGCAGTTGCTCCCGCGCGGAAGAGGACTCGAGTGGAAGGCGTAGCGATACTCGCGCGGATAGTTGCGCCAGATGAGGATGCCCCAGGTCTGGGGATCG
>Ga0136614_10000148_pt1 | contig 29319 bp, 35 predicted proteins | sample AntDrymUQ2792106_2_FD_106643 | JGI IMG/M metagenome (GOLD analysis project Ga0136614, IMG submission 106643) | Polar desert sand microbial communities from Dry Valleys, Antarctica - metaG UQ279 (21.06) | ecosystem: Environmental > Terrestrial > Soil > Desert | place: Antarctica: Dry Valley... | reverse complement strand
TTGAGCCACAGGTTATCCCACCATGCCATCGTCACGATGTTGCCGAACCACTGATGAGCGATTTCGTGACTTAGGACACTAAAGATCGCCTCCTTTGTATCTTGGGAAGAGGTGGTCGGATCAAACAGCAACAACGACTCGTTGTAAGTGATGCCTCCCCAGTTCTCCATCGCCCCGCCGAAACCTCCCGGAATCGCGATCTGGTCAAGCTTCGGCAACGGATACTTCATGCCGAAATACTCGTTGAAATAGGGCAGCAACTTTTTGGTCGCCTCGAGCGCGTACTGACCCTTCTCCTTCTTCCCTTCGGTGGTGATGATGCGAAGCTGAACCCCTTCTGATTCGCCGCTGAGCGCCTCTAGTTCACCGGCGATCAAGACCATCAGGTAGCTCGACATCTTCGGTGTGCGGCCAAAAGTGACGGTCTTCAGTTCATCGCCTGACACTCGTTCGCTCTCGATGGGAGTATTGGATACGGCCATGAACTTGTGCGGCACGGTCACCATCAGCTGATAGGTGGTGCGATAAACCGGCTCATCCCAGCACGGGAACATGCGACGCGCGTCCGTCGGCTCCATCTGCGTCGCCAGCATCACCTTCTCACCTTTATCGGTTGGGTATTTGACGTGGTAAAGCCCTTGTGACTGCGCGCCGATTTTTCCCTCAAACTCAAGTTCCAGTTTGTGGAGACCCGGTTTGACTACTTGAGGGAAGGCAAGGCTGACAATTTGTCTGCCGTCATCAACCTTGACCGTGGCAGTCTGTCCCGTCTCTCCGACCAGGATCGCGCGGATGATGTTTAGCTCCAGCGAGTTGAGGACAATCGTGTGAGTGGCTTTTCGCACGTTAATGTCAACGACCTCGGAGCCTTTGAAGGAGAGGGTCTTCATGTCGGGTTGGATGGTGATGGCGTAGTGCTGCGGGATGACATCTTTTGGAAGTTGGCCGGGCGTCGAGTCAAATGAGAATTTCGACTCTGCCAAAGCTGACACAGTCATTGCCAGCCCAAGCACCAGCTGCAGAACAAAGCGCAATGATCTGTACTTCGACATGGAAGTTATCTCCTGAGGTTTAAGAACCGGTTGGTGGAAGCAAGATGCTATGAAGAAATCTAACGCCGCTCGTCACCTGCCGCGCGCACAACCAACCAAGCATCCAAGCCTCGCGGATGAAAGCAACTCTATTCGCGGTCAGATGCAAGCGAGCATGTTCCACAGCTTGAGGGGTCTCAGTTCCCTCTCCAACGAAGATGGAGGTCAAGGATAGCTGACCCATGGGCATTTTACTGTGAGATGGTGTCTGAAGGAAGGGGGGCACAATAGCGTGGGCCGTTGTACAAAAACCGGTCCGAGGAGTGCTATGGCAGGATGAGTGAGCAGTCGATCACCAAGTCCTCCATCCAACTATTCACAGCACATACATCCGGCGGTGATGCTCCGAAAGCGGTGCAACTCGCCCTCGGGAGATCTGTGTTGTATCTAATGGTTTGAGACTGAATAGGCCGCAAGGCTTGCCCATGCCTACGGCGATTCGGGATTTGAACGTGGAAGATCATCCACCTTAGTCTTACCATTGAGAAGGACTCGTGACATTCTCATCATCTGGATTGTGCCAGCATATTCATGACAAGCATGGGCGTGAAGAAATCTGATTCCCTGAACTGTCTGCCTGTGTAGATAAAAGCACCGCTGAGGTTGTGAAAAGCACTTGTACCTTTGACCTACTTGTCGCGAGGTGCAGCCGCCCTACGCTAAAGTTTAGCAGCGTGGCGCAAACCTGAACTCTCCGCATGGAAGAAACAGCGCGCCTTGCCCGCTGTGACACATTGTGGAGGGGAGACAGGAAACTCACCTCTCGTACCGCTTCAGAAATTCTCACTAAGCATGGATATACTTTTCAAACACATGACTGAAATCTCGTCCTGCATGGCGGTCTAATACTGTGACATTGAGGTTGTCAAGAATGGCATTGTAGTGCTTCACAATTGTTTCCTCGCTTGTAATAGCGCTAACCTTATACATCGAAGCTACAGCATCAAGGCACCGCATAGCGTTGGCGCGGGCAATTTCATTTCTGTCTTGAAGCTTGCCAATTGTAATCAAGGCTTTGTAAATATCTTTGAGTGATTCGAGGAAATGTTTCTTCACGTCAATACTAAAGACCTCACCATCATCGACAGTGAATTTCAATTCAACATCCAAGTCGATGGTGCCTGCGGTTTCAAGTGATACATGCGAAATCTTGTGGTTTACGTAGTCATAGCGTTTAATCTTACGCTTGGACGAAACGGCAGAATCGCCGTCAACATGGATGAGACCAAGATTGGTAAAGCAATATTCATCCTTTTTGGATTTGATGAGAAAGAATATTTTCTCGCCATCTTCCTGGAATAGGTAATCATCGGCATCCACTTTGTCGTAGTCCGCAGGAGGAATAATCACGCCAACATCGCTAATGCCCAGTGCTTCTGAGGCAAATTTCTTAAACATTGCAATCTCCTTATTGTGTGGTTAAAGAGGCTCAAGGGTTAAGCAAGTTAAATTCCAACGAGCATGAAAGAGTCGCACCGTCCGGCTATCTGGATAAAAACATTCTAGGCACTCGCTCACCGCTCCGCAAGTATCCCCAAGTGAAACGTCACCGCAGCCATCCGTCCAACGCCCGGCATCATCGGCGCGCACGGGCGATGGACGTCCATGCCGATATAACAGGTTTTCACCGGGCTCTCCTTTCGATAACAACTGAGAGTCGTCAAACAACTCAAAGTTACCATCTGAGGGGCGCCCTTTCATATACCAGTTAGATTGCGGCGTCTAATGTTAAAGCGCGAGTCTGGCACGACGACTCACCACGTCAACTACTAAGCGGATCGCATCCGTTACGACGTGTGGCTCATCGAGTTGAATGTGATGGCCACTCCTCTCTGCAACAATCAGCTTGCTGCTACGGGAGAGATTAACCAGCCCAACCTTCTGTTGCCTCTTTTCCTCGTTGAGCCGCTTCCACTCGTCGGCTGAAATACCGGGCGGCGGATTGCCGCCATCCGGCTTCGTTAAGAGCACCACTAAAGGTTTAGCACCCAGTTGGTAGGGAGTTTCAACCCGTGCCATGTACATCGCTTGCAGTTCTTCCGCCCAGAAATCGGTCCCTGCGGCCGCGCGTGGTGGTTGAGATCGGAACCGGAGGCGCATCGCTTGGGTGGACGCCGGCAGCTTGTCGAAGGGCGGTTCGGTCTTCGGAGCACCGAACATTTTTTGGTTGAACTCGAACTGTTCGACGTCCTCTGCGGCGGGAGGCTTCGGCGCACTGCTTTGCATCGTCTGAACGGGCGGGACGGTCATCCCTTTAGCACCCTCCCGGACCCGAACGAGTTTGCCTTGATACATCAGGGTCGTATCTTCGTGCGTGGAATCAACCAGCACCATCCCGGCGACCTCATCCGGGTACTGCTCGGCATAGACTCGCGCGATGAGCCCGCCGATGGAATGTCCGACGAGCACGTATGGTGCTTTAATCCGAGCAGCTTTCAACAGCGTGTGAAGTTCGTAAGCGTCTTGCCTCATGGTGCGCGGTGTCGGGCCAGGGTCGCTCCAGGCTAGCCCGGCGCGGTCATAGCTGCATACGCGCGTAAAACGAGACACGTCCGGTTGCACTAAGCCCCAGTCAAATGAGAAATCACCGCCGCCTGCAATTAGTACAACCGTCGGCCCACTTTTGCCGGTGCAGTTGAGGTGCAATCGGTAGCCACCTACATCCACCAATTTACCGGGAGGCGAATACGTAGGCTTCTTATCTTTTTGGTGCCCGTCGGCTATCACTGACAGCAGCAATAAGAACACGGTAACGGTAACCTTCATAGATTTATCAACTCACACCAATAGTATAAGGGGAGCAATCTAGGGTGAAAATAAGTGGCTAAGTTGTTAATTCCATTAGACCGATCTTGTTTTCATCGGTGGTGGCGAAGCCACGCTTCACGATGGCTAACGCTGGCGATCACCCGCGCGCGGCCGCCGCAGAGTTGCTTCAAGGCATCGCAGCCCCTGCTGGCGGGCGTTCAGCGAACCCCTCTCAGCACGGGTCACGTAACGCTCATGGCTGGTGACGCCGCAAAATAGCCATTTGCCACCTTCAGGCAGAGCATCAAGTTTGCCCTCGATCACCTCAAGCCTCGGCACCCGTTCTAAAGGCAGACCCGTAACAGCGTCCGCCCACACGACACGCCATGTACCTCTATCGCCTCTGACAAAAATATATATGCGATTTGTCATAAGCTGCTCCTCTACATCTTAAGTGGAAGTGGAAGTGATATAGGGTGGGGTAGTCGTCGTCATCACTGCTCGCCCCCGGAGCGCACACTAAAGTCGAATACGTCCGGGCGCGCATAATGCCCGGTCACATCGAGCGTCATCCGCTCGCGGTCAATCGAATCTAAATCGAGGGTGGCGGTGATGATGCGCTCCTCGTCGAAGACGGGTTCGACGACGAAGGAGCCGTTCGGCGCGATGATTGAACTTCCGCCGCGCAAGATGAGCGCGTCAGGTGTGTCTGCCAGAGCAGCAGTTTTCGTTAAGCCTGCTGGCAAATCGCGGACGCGCATCAACAGCCCGACGGCAAGCACGAAACATCTGCCTTCAAACGCATAATGGCGGCTCGTGATCTGGTGCATCTCGTGGACTTCGGGGAAGACCGCGACATGGATGTGCTCACCCGATTCGTGCATCGCTTGACGGGCAAGCGGCATCCAGTGTTCCCAACAGACGAGCGACCCGACGCGACCCGACGCCGTCTGCACGGCTGCCAAACCTTTGCCGTCGCCTTGGCCCCACACTAATCTTTCGGTGTAAGTGGGAACGAGTTTGCGATGATGGACGGCTAGCACACCGTCGGAGTTAAAGATAAGTTGGCTGTTGTAGAGCGTGCCGTTGCCCGCGCCGTGCTCGACGCGCTCGTTGACGCCGATGACAATGCTCACCCGCAACTCGCGCGCGGCCTGTGCGAGTTGTTCCGTCTCACGACCCGGCACGACGATGCTGTTTCGCCGCAGTCGCGCGAATGTCTCCTTGGTCGGCTCGTGATTCCAGAGCGCGGCGCCGGGACAGTGGTCGAGCCACGCCGGATAACCGGGCAGCCACGTCTCGCCGAACGCGACGAGATTCACCCCTTCCCGCGCCGCACGCTCGATGTAGTCAACGGCTTTCGCAAGGCTCGCTTCAAGGTCTGAGAAGACGGGACTCGCTTGGATAATTCCGACCATAACCTTATTCGATGGCATCTTCGTTCTTGCGCTCATGATTTTCCCCTTGTTCTTCAGCATAAAGCGCGTCAGGTTTTCAGCCCTAACGCCTGCTCGATAACCGCGCCTTCGCGTCGTGCTTGCGCCCACGTCACGGGCAATGAATAAATCTCGCCGCTCTCTTCCGCTTCAGTTAAACGTGAGAGCGCGGTGACGATGATGCGGCGTTGCAACTCTGTGTGAAACGGAGTGCCGAAGTGATGCCCCATCATGAACGGCAGGAAGACGGAGCGCGGCGGCTTGATGTGTTCCGTCACGTCGCGCGCGACGGTGATCGAGACGGTCGGGATTCCTCTTCTTTCGACGGCGCGCTGCACGAGCGCGATGCTCTGGTGGCAGATCGGTCAAGCCGGTGCCAGCAGCACGGCGTCGGCGCATTCGGCGACGACCTGCTCGGCGATTGACTCGGCAAGCGTGCGCTCCAAGCGTTCGGCGTCCATGTTGTAGCCGATAAAAGAAAAGAAGTTTTCGGTGAGCCCCCCGATGACGCCCTCGCGTGCGAACTCCTGCAAACGTTCGATGGGAAAGATGACGTTTAGATCGCGCAACGCGCCCGTAGTCGGATACTTGAGTTGGTGAATCTTCAAGTCTGCGGGCTTCGCGTCCGATGGCACAGGGCGGAAGGTGTAGTCGCCGATCGGATGCACGGTGTCAAACGGCATGGTGCCTACAGGCTGCACCCCCGCCGTGCTGACGAACGAGAGACGCGCTTCACCGAGAGGCTTACGCAACCCCGCCAGCGGAATGTAATCATCCTTGTGGATCATCGAGCCTGGGTAACGCTTGTTGACCGTCGCCCACAAGCCGGGTCGCAGTTGTACAGTCGCCTCAGAGTTGTCCGTCATGAATCCATTCTCCCGAACGCTGCACGAAGTAGAAGTGCAGATGAAAGAAGAGGTGCGCGAGCGTCGCCGCGTCCCTGTCAGCCAGTGTCTGCAAAATAATTTCACGGTCGGTCGCAGGCACATCGAGCAGCAGTTTCAATGCTTCCATCCAAGCCTTATCAATCTCTTTGCGCCCCGCCGCTTCGTTGCCGTCGCCAAAATGCAGGCGGACGTAGCGAATCAGCTTCTCGGTGTCGTTGTTAGCAACGGCTTCTTTAAGATATTTAAGTGACATCGGCAGATGCTCTATGTTTGTTGCTTTTTGCCCAAACTCATTACCCGTCGCACTTCGTAGTGGAGCGCGAGATGTGAGGTGCGAACCTCGAGCGTCATCAGCAGCGTGCCCGCGAAAACGATTCCCGCGCCGATGAGAAAGAGGATCAGTGTCCCCGTAGCCGTCCACACCGAACCTAGTACGACGGCGGAAGAAATCAAGAACATATCGCAGAGGAACACGAGAATCGCGCAACCGACGACGAAGATAGCGTCATGCGCGAGTTTATGGCGTTTCAAGAGGTCGGGGAATTGTATATCGAGTTCACTGATACGCTCGATTGCCAAGTCGTCTCCGACATTTAAGGAAGAGACTTTCGCGCCTTGATCGTGCTTAAAGTCACGGCTCGTCATGTCAGCCGCGTCCGGGGTGGCGCCCGGGGCAATCTGCGGGCGCTCGCTTGAGGTGCGGTCGCGCACGCACCACATCGCGATGCGGAAGAGGCTGTCAATATGCGGCATCGCCCCCGTCTCGAAACTCTGCCAAGTGTTCACCAGCTCCGGTTCGGAGGCGGCTCGTCGGAGACTACTAAACATAAACCCGTATAAACTCCGGCTCGCCCCGTCATGCGTTGCTACTGCCTCTGGGCGGCTCGAAATCGGGGAAGGCGATCAATAATCTTTTAATAATCCACCTTGAAGTTACAGCAAAGTTGCGTGCTGTCATCTAACTAAAGTTAGAGGCGACTTAAGAATGTTCGGGGTCGAAGATCGACGCTCAGCCGCTCATTCTGCCTCATGAAGCGCGCACCGCGTGATGCGGAAAAAACTCTCCATGTACGGTACTGCTTCCGCTTCAAAGGTCTCCCATCGTCGTGCTCTCTCCTACCGAGTCCAGCCAGCCACCCGTAAAACCCGCCCGGCGTAAGCCCTGCATGAGTGGCGAGCAACGTCGCATCAATTCCCAAAAGAACCCCGAGCGGTAGTTCTCAATCATCATCACGATTGGTCCCTGATCGAGCCCGTAATAGCCTCTGGAAATCCAACCTTTGGGTGTCGTCTCTTTGTCAGAGTAGGTCGGGTTGAAGCTGCACTTGAAGCCGTAGTGACTCGTCATCTCGGGGTACGCATCGTTGAAATACTCGATTGCCGGCAGCACTATTTCCGGCGCGAACGGCAGCGAAGAGACGACCGCCCACGGAGCGATGGTGCCGTCATGCGGTCCGTCGGGGATGCCCCGCGCGATGTAATCGTAAAAGTAACGTTTGACCCCGTTGACGTGCTTCGTCGCCGGACCGGGACCGTCGCTCGCGGTCACGCCCCAACAGTTTTCATGAAATCCTGAGAACCCTTCCGGATTGTGAATCGCGTGCTCGCGCTGTACGTAAGTCGCGCGGCGGCTGTTCTCGAAATAATCTATCCCTTTGGCGCGCATGTAATCATCTTGGATTCCTCGCGGGTCAATCCAAACGAAGGGGAGTTGATGTATGAAGAGCGGGCCGGCGTAGAGGAACTCGTGCCCGTAGAGTTCTCGCCACTGAAAAGTGTTTGTCCACGCGACGTAAGATTCCTTCAGCAACGGGTGAGTTGGTGACCCCAAGCCGAGTGCGTAGAGAATCAGCGCCTCGTCATAGCCTTCCCAGCGGTGCGGGATAAAACCGCGCTCCGGCGTCCAACCGTGAGTCACGGTCAATTCACCGTTCTGCGCCCACTGCCAATCGGCGCGGGCGTAGAGCGCGTCGGCGAGGCGGCGGATCTCTCGTTCTTCTTTCGTCTCATCGTCGAAGTAGGTCGCCGCCGTCAAGATGCCCGCGAGCAGAAACGTTGAATCGATAGTGGAGACTTCGCAGTCATAGCGGCGTCGCCCCGTCTGCATGTCGAGGAAATGGTAGTAGAAACCCTTATAGCCGGTCGCGTCCGATTCTTCGCCCTGCGGGCTGTTCCAGAAAAAGTGCAGCGTGACGAGCGTACGCTCGGCGGCTTCGCGCCGCGTCATCCAGCCGCGCTCGGCGGCGATGGTGTAAGAGGCAAGCGCCAATCCGACGGCGGTGATGCTGCACACGGCGTCCAACCGCGTATTATCAGGCACCAACCCGTTCGCTGCATTCGTTTCATAGAGAAAGTAGCCGAATGTGTCGCGCTCGAGTTTATCAAAAGTCTCTTCGGTTATCATCGCTGTTTGCCACGTCGTAACATTCACGCGAGCGCCACTTGATTTGATTCCGGCGTGTCATTTTCCAATGTGATTGCGGCAACCCCGTGAGGTGGCACGTCAATGTCCAGATTTATCGTCATACTCTCCGCTTTGTACTGCCACATGAACGGCTCCGTCACGAGGCTTGAGGCGGCTTGCAATCGCTCCACGTTCAAGTGACTTAAGTATTCCGGCTCGCCCATCGCCCGCCACAGACGAACTGGATTGGCGTGATCTTCATCAATCCTCTCAATCGTGGCGAAGCGCGGCTCTGACCCGGCGGAGAGACTGACGCGCACATGTTCGGTTTGAATCGGATGACGTGGTAAGGCGTGGTTGGTGAGCAGCACGGTAATCTTCTTTTCACCACGCACGATCCATGCATCTACTGTTTCGTGCGAGCCTTCAATCGGCAGTTGCTCAGTGCCGAGACGGTGGAGCAACTGGTAAGCACGATACATCGGCTTCGGGATGCCGTGAATGTTGAGCAGACCGAAGCCGCCGTGAAATGGCACCGAAGGAAAGTAAGTCTCCTCGAAGATGTCCGAAAACGTCCAGATGCTGTAGCCGTCAATCAAACCGTTCATCTCAAGATTAGTTTTGATGACGAACGGAGCGGCGTAAGGCTCGTCGTGCAAGTGGTCTCGCGGATTAGATGAGGCAGCCCACTCCGTATAGTAGATGGGCAGCCCGCGCGCGCAGCGGCGCACGTCTCGCGCCTGCTCGCGCAGTACGCTGCGTCGGCTCAGAGACAACTGCGTTTCAGTATCATCGCCTTCCTTGCCGAAAGCATCGGTCGGGTAGTGATGCGTCGAAACGAAATCGGCGGGCAGGTTGTTCTTTTCGCAAAACTCCAGAAACTCTTCGACCCATGCGTTCGCGGCGGTGGATGGTCCGCCGACGCGCAGACGGCTGTCCACGCTTTTGATCGATTCAACGGTGTGCCGGTAAAGCTCGAAGTATTCATCTCGCGTGCCCGTCCAGAATACTTGCAGGTTCGGCTCGTTCCAGACCTCGAAGAACCACTGGCTAACTTCGTCGAGGCCGTAGCGATTAACCCAGTGCGCCGCGAGTTTGTGCATCAGCGTGCCCCATTCTTTGAAATCCCTCGGCGGCGTGATGTTCCCTCGATAATGAAAGACCGTCTCGCCGCCACGCGCGAGCGCCGTCGGCATAAAGCTCAATTCGACGAACGGCTTCATGTTGATTGAGAGTAGGGAATCCCAAATTTGATCGGCGTTGAAGTACGAATAGAGCGGACGCTCGGCGTGCGTAATCAGCGTGCCCATGTCGTCGTTGAGCAAGCCATGAAAGCGCACATAACGCACACCCAGTTCATCGTGGCAGCGTTTCAGCTGCGCTTGCCAGTCGGCGCGCAGCGCCAGCAACGCATGACCGCTGCCGATGGTGTGAGACCAGACGTGCAAAAGCGGCGTGGTCGCTTCCGATAAGTTGCACTTGAATTCAATTCGCTTGCTCATTTGTTTTGCTACTCGTCGGCTTTGATCGAATAGACGGCGCTTTGCACGGCTTCGGAAAGCGTCGGGTGAATGTGGATAGCATCACGGATGGCGGCGACGGGCGCGTCCGCGTTCATCACGCCGATGATGGTGTGAATCAACTCCGCGCCTTCGATAGCGAGCGTCGATGCGCCAAGAATCCGGTCGGTGTCCGCATCTATGACCACTTTGATAAAGCCGTCGGTGTCGCCGAGTTCGGCGGCTCTGCCGTTCTTCTTCATCTCGTACCGACCAACTTTGATTCTTTTGCCGGAGCGTCGAGCGTCGCGTTCGGTTAGCGCGACGCGACCGAGTTCGGGATCGGTGAAAAAAGCATACGGCACAATTCGTTCGGTGGTGCGTGAACCGTCTCCGGCGATTTGCGATTCGAGCACACGATGATCGTCCCAAGCCGTGTGCGTGTACATCGGGCCGCCGCGAATGTCGCCCGCGACCCACACTCCTTGAACGCTGGTGGAGAGTCGAGCGTCCGCTTTGACGAATCCCTTGTCTGTAACTTCGACCCCAATCGTCTCCAATCCAAGATCATCTGTGTTTGGATGGCGGCCTGTGGCGACGAACAAGTGTGACGCCTTGATCTCCGTCGGCGCATGGCCTTCGAGTTTGATGACGAGATTGGTACCGTCAGTCTCAACACATCTGACTTCCGTTTGCAGATAGAACCTGATCTCTTCCGCCGCCAGTGACCGCTGCAAAACTTCGGCAACGTCTTCATCCTCATCTTTAGCGATCTGCTGGTTGTGATCGACAACTGTCGCGCGGCTGCCCATGCGACGATAGAACTGAGACATTTCGAGTCCGGTCGAGCCGCTGCCGATGATGACGACGTGCTCCGGCAATACTGTTTCGTCAAGCCATGTCCCGGCAGTTATAACCTTTACTTTATCCATCCCTTCAACCGTCGGTATCCGGCTGCGCGTGCCGGTATCTAAAACCACCTGCTTGGCCGTCAACAATCTGTCTTCAACACGAATCAGAAAACCCGCTTCGTCGCGCCCTTCCAAACGCGCGTGACCGTAAATCAGCTGCGGGTTGGCCGAGTTTTCAAACCCCCTCTTGATGCTGCGCCGAGACTGCTGGACGATTGATTTGGCGCGCGCCAGCACGCCGGCGAAATCCACTTCGACCGTCGGAATACGTAAGCCGAACGTCGCCGCGCGGCGAGCCTGATAAGCGACGCGTGCCGAGGCGAGCGCGGCCTTGGTCGGCGTGCAGCCGAAGTTGACGCACGAGCCGCCGAGGTGCTTGCGCTCGACGAGGCAGACTCGCATCCCGACCCCGGCGAGCGCGTGCGCTAGCGGGATGGCAGCTTGACCGGCACCGATAATCAACACGTCGTAAATGTTTTCTTCCGTCATGCGTGTTCGCCCAGATGAAATTCATACGACGAGTGCGGACGACTCTCGTGTGATAAGCCAATTTAATCAGTGAAATTTATGAAAACGGTCCGCGAAATATCTGAAGACGGACAGCAACACTGTCCTTATTTTCTCAGCACAGCCAAGGCGATGTTCGTCATCTCCGCTCCGCCGCGATAGATACGCTGCGTCGCCTTTTGGAAGTCTGCTTCTCGCGCCTCGAAAATGTTCGGTACAAAAGTTTGCGGGTTTCTATCTATGAGCGGAAACCAACTGCTTTGCATCTGTACCATGATCCGATGACCTTTTTTGAAGGTATGCGTGATGCCGGGCATGGTGAACGCGATTTTCTCGACCATGTTCGGTCGCATCGCCTCCGGTCTCGCAAAACTGTTTCTGAAGCGGGCGCGGAATGGCTCGCCGCGAACGAGCATTTGATACCCGCCCATCTCTCTTTTTGTATCTGCATTAACCGGTAAGTTATCTGGAAAGACATCAATCAATTTAACGACGAAATCCGAATCCGTCCCGCTCGTCGAAACAAAGAGCGTCGGCTTGATGTCTCCGGCAATTGTGATCTCTTCGGCGAGAGCTTCTGTCTGATATGTGATTACGTCCGGGCGCCGCGAAGCGTGCCGTTGGTCATCAGTCATGTATCCGCGTGTCATGCCAATGTTCACGTCTTCCGTGAACGGCACAGGATGCGCCGGGTCGGAGATGTATTCATCGAAAGCTTTTGACGCAAGTGGTTTTTGGAAAGACAACCCACCATCCGCCTGTATGTAGAGTACTCTTTCGGTAACGTTAATCGGACTCCAACTGCTCCTCTGCGTTCGGTCGTAAGACTTCCACTCGTTCGTGCCGGTCTCGAAGACGTTGATTTCTTTGATCTCCTTAATCGTGCCTTTGTTTTTTAAGAAATAGTTGAAGAACGGAAGTTCGATCTGTGAGCGATAGAATTCGGAAGTGCTTGTTCCGAAGTCAACATTGCCGAGCGATTTGCCATCGGAATGCGCCCAGCCGCCGTGAAACCACGGTCCCATGACGAGGATGTTGTAGATGCCCGGATTTTGGCGTTCGATATGCTCATAGGTGCGGAGCGCACCGTACAGATCTTCGGCATCGAACCAGCCGCCGACCGTCATCACCGCGCATTTGATGTTGACGAGTTTCGGCAGAATGTTTCGCTCTTGCCAAAACTCGTCGTAGTTCGGATGCTGCATCAACTGATTCCAAAATGCGATGTCCGTGCCGAGCTGTTGACGATAACGGTCGTCTGTGTTGGCGAGCGACCCCAATTCGAGAAAGTATTTGTAGCCATCGCGTGTACCGTGATCGAAAGGCTTAAGCTCTGCTGTTTCGGGTGTGACAGGTTTCGGGCGCGGTTGGCCGAAGCCTGTATAGAAATTAAAAGCGTGCGGCAGAAAGAATGCACCGTTGTGGTGAAAATCGTCGCCGATAAACCAATCACCGATCGGCGCTTGTGGCGAGGCGGCTTTAATTGACGGGTGCGTATCGATGATGCCGCTTGAAGTATAGAAACCGGGGTAAGAGATGCCGTAGATGCCGACCTGTCCGTTGTTGTTCCCGACGTTCTTGATGAGATACTCAACCGTATCATAAGTGTCTGTGCTCTCATCAATCTCTGTTGGCCGGCGATTCTCGATATCAGGGCGCACGTCCATGTATTCGCCCTCTGACATCCAACGCCCGCGCACATCTTCGTAAACAAAAATGTAGCCTTCGCGGGCATATAAATCCGAAGGACCTAAACTTGTTTTGAATTTGTCCCCACCGTAAGGCGCGACGGTGTAAGGAGTGCGATTGAGTAAAATCGGGTATCTCTGCGATTTATCTTTCGGTTCGTAAATGGCGGCGAAAAGCTTCACGCCATCGCGCATCGTAATTTGCACTTCACGCTTCGTGTAATGATCCTTGATGTGATCGGCAAGTTCTTGTTGCTGCGGCGTCGATGGCTGCTGCGCAAGCAACACACTCGGCGGCAAAACAAATAGTAAGAGCAGAAGAAGTATCAATTTCCAAGTAGTATGCATGGTTTTCCTCACCTCAAAGAGGAGTAGTGTTTGAGCCTTCGAGCGTACTGAGCACAACGCCAGCGGAGAGCCTCTTTTGTACCGTACTACCTTTATTGGCACATCAATCAACACGAGGCTAATAAAGCCCGCGAGGATGATGGCGACGCCCGCTCTGAGAAGCCACATCGCGCCCAGCGTAAATCCATCGCCATCAAGCGGTGTCAAAGATACGTGCAGCATGCCGAGCGCGATAATCAACCCGGAGGCGACTTTGTGCAAGGTTCTCAGCATAGATGATCGCGCCGCTTGAGAGTGCAGATCGACAGCACGAAGAACTTAACGATTGCTCATCATCTTTTACCACGGACAGTTACGCTATTCGGTGGCCCGCACTTTCCGTTTCCTCATCGGTCTTAAAATCGACTCGGTTCGCCGGTACACATCCGAATAGTTCGGGCAATTGAAACGGTGGTAGATTTTGCTTCTCCGGTTGCCGATGACAGCGCCGCCGACGCTGACTGAGCCGGTGGCACCGCGCGCACCCAGGATGAAGGCACCGACACTGTGCCCGACACGCTGTCGAGTTCTTCCCTGTCACGCTTGATCTGCTCGTCGTACTACTCGATGCTCTTCACTTCCGGCTGGCGGACGCTACGGCCTGAACTCCCACGGCGACACTGGCCGGGCGTCCGCCCAAAGTCCGCGCGGCGAGGCTTGCGTTGCTGCTTCGGCAGCGGCGGCGAGCGCTTCGGTCTCCCGCACTCTGTTCGTTTTGGTAAGCCCTATTTGGTAAGTCCTATCATGCCAGGTAAGCCCCACTCGGATCATCTCCAAGTTGATGACTCGATCCCCATCAGAACTTGGCCCAATGATCTCTTGTCACGATCTTGTTTAGTAATCAGCACCCGCGTTTCTTTGCCGAAGGCATAATCCGAAAGTGCTTGGCGAGCACGCGTCCCGAACGACTGCCTTCGTTCCGGCGTATCAATACCTTGTCATCTAATCTTGTACTGCTTCTTAAGGCCGTCGAGCATAATCAACGTATCACCGTCAGCGACCACTTGGCCGCTGATCGTTGGCAGCTGCTGTTGCGCGTCGGCTGAAGGACTGCACAGCAGCGTGATGACAATTGTGATTTGAAACGTTGATGTCAGTCTCGGCATGACGACAATCGTTGAAGTTGTTCCTTAGCCGCTAACGCTGAGCGACGACTTCTCTCTCTGTTTATTCCTCTTCCCGCTCGTCACCCGCAGCCTCAGCATCGAGCAGCCGCCGCGCCATCCCGAGCGCAAACATGTACCGCCCCGTCCCGCCCGCTTCGCACGCCTCCACCAGTTCCTCAAGCGCCCCTCGCAACTCTTCGGCGGTCATCGTTAACTTGCTGCGTTCTGCCTCCAGCTCTCTCACTCGTTCGGCCAGGTCATCAATCGTAACCAACCGGTTGCGCTGATGGCGCTCTCCTTGTTGATCTGTTTTGTTCACGCTGCCTTCGTCTCCTCGGTCATCAGCCGCAGCCGTAACCCGATCCGTGATTCCAGCGCCCGCCACCCTCCTCGCCGCATCTTCACCGCCTACTCGTGGCCGACGACGAGCACGATCTGCAGCGCTAGATCGTCCACGACCACAATCGTGCTCAACGAGTGCAACACGCGCATCATCGGCGTCCTCAGCAGATGCGCGTCACCGATCAGCAACATCACCCTCCGGCCCTCCGCACACTGATCGGCACAATACCTCTCAAAATCGCGGAAGAGCGTGGAGATTGACCGCTTCGCCACCAACCCGGCTGAGGTGGCGATGGCCCGCGTCAATACGGCGTCCGTGCCCTGATGCTGTGGCGTCATCACGATCAGTGGCAGGTAGTCGGCGCTGCGCGCGTCGCGGCCTTGGATGGCATCGATGATCGTGGCTCGTGCCCGCTCGCACTCCCAGGTGATAAGGACATGCGAGCGACCTGTGAGCGCCCACCCGAAGCGCAGTTGCCAGTCGTACTTGTGGATTGACGTCGTGACCACGATTGGATTGTACTACCAATCCGGTCGGCGATGGGATCATGAACACAGACGATCAGCAACTCATTGAGACGCGTCGGAAGAGAGTGAAGGCAAAGGCTCGGACGATTACGTAAAGAATTAACTAACCTAACACTTCTACCGTCTCATAGATGAGGAACGTGCTTCCTTACAACAAGAGGTTTTACTCATGGTTGATTGGAAGGCGCTCACTTGCCGCGATTGCGGCTTACTCCTATCGACACGCACGATTCGGTCAGCTAAAGCACTTACATCGTGCAAATCGATGCACTCCGTTGACAACGAGGCCACTATTTATCAGCATTTTTGTACCACCACGCGATTGGCATGACCTTTGTTACCTTTCCTCGTGAATTTTCGCGACATCGCGGATCGGATTGTTGAAAATCAGGAAAGGGTACCAAGATGAAAAGCAATGATGGTGGATTGTTGACAAGGGCGCTGATGCTTGCGCTCGGACTGTTTCTAATGCTCCCGACGGTCGCTTTCGCCGCCCAGGGCCAGGATGGTTACTGGGGCAGAGGTAATGACCAGAGGCGTGAGCGTCGTCAGGAGAGGCGTGAGCGCCGAGAGGAAAGGCGCGAGGATAGACAGGAGCGTCGCGGGCGTGAATGGGATCGTGATGACAACTATGGCGGCTCGTTCCAACTTCGCCAGACGGCCCTCAACGCGGGCTACAACAATGGCATCGAAGAAGGCCGCAAAGACCGCCGGAAGGGTGACCGCTTCGAGTACCGCGATGAGGGCGACTACCAGAAGGCGACGGAAGATTACAACTCCCGGTTTGGTGACCGCGAAATGTACCGCCGATATTTTCGCGAGGGATTCGGGAACGGCTATCAGGACGGCTATCGGGGTAACTAAAACGAACTGACGAGATCAAGTCATCACGGGAGTCGGGAACGAAGTGGTTTTCCGACTCCAGTTAGTGTCTTGATCAATGCTTCATGCTGGAAAGCCCGCATCGAACAGAGACCGATGCGGGATCGGTCATCGACACATCTTCGGCTTCACCCGGGGAGTGCATGGAAGACCGCTCATCACATAACAACAAGGAAAGGATTGAACAATGAAAAAGTTTCTTCTCCTGAGTGCCATCGCATTGCTTTTGGCAGGCTCTACCGAGGTGTTTGCGCAGGGTCACAATCGCGGCGTCCGCTCTAACGACCGTCAAGACCGTCAACGCGTCCGGCGCGGCGTCCGCTCCGGCCAGATCACGCGTGACGAGGCTCGTGAGATACGCGAACGCGAGCAGCAGATACGCGCCGAGCGGCGCGGCTATCGTTCGGACGGTACGCTCTCTCGCGAAGAGCGGCGTGAGATTCGCAGCGACGAGCGTGAACAGGATCGCTACATCCGTCGCCAACGCCGCGACGACGACCACCGCCCTCGCTACAATCACGGTCGCAATGATCGTCGGCGTGGTCACGGCTATTACCGCCGCGGTGCCGGCTCGCGGAGCCACCCAGTCTTCGGCCGTCGCAACCGTTATTAACTTTACGCCCGGAGTTGCTCCGATCACCGAGAGCCCGCGTGTGCCGAATGGACGCGGGCTTTTTTCTGTGCAGGCGATCACTGCGGACATTGCTGACCGCTGCAAGAGTGCATCTCCGATATACTTGCCTGGTCAGTGATCACTCTTAATGTCATGAGGCCAGGATGTCCAAAGAGAGTTTTGAAGTGGTTCGTGGGCTTTACGATTCTTTCGGTCGGGGCGATGTGCCAGCGGTGCTCAATCAAATGGACGAAGCGATCGAGTGGGCGCAGCCCGCTCAAGTCATCCCTGTCACGCGAACAGTAACGGTCTTGGTGGCTGCCGAAGCTGTGCCGGGGCAGAGCGCCAGCACGAGCTCGAAAGTCACAACGGCTACCATCTGTCATTTCATCATTTCCCGCGTCTTCACCAATTCTTCTGATTATTGCTGTGCCGCCCGCTGAAGCAACTTCCTCATTTCGGCGGCGAGTTTGTCTCCGTCCAGCATCCGATCCGGCGGTAGTCCCCGTAGCTGGTGCATGAAGTAGTCAGGTATCGGCGGCTCACCTTCCCATTCAGCGTCACGACCATAGACGTAGTAAACGTCCCACGCTGGCTCGTCCATCTGCATCACCCGCTGGTACGCAGCTTTCAGCTCCCTCTTCTCATCCCAGTAGTGTCTCACGCGCTCGTCAGGAAGCTTGGTCGTGGCCGTCGGGACGCGCTCCTCTTTGTCGGCGGGAAGTGACGGCACCCAGACGGCGTAGACGCGCAGGTCAGAGTCTTTGATCTGATCTAACACTTTGTTCTTGACTTCGGAGGCCCCCCGAATGACGCAGGCGGGTCACGTGGGCGACAGAAGCACGACGAGCCGCACCTTGCCTTTGTCGTGGTTGAAGGCGGCGCGCAACTCACGCATGTCCTTCGTGTAGCTGCCAGGTGTTTCCCGCGCGGGAGTCGGATTCGTTTCGGCCATCTTCTTCGTCTCTTTCTGCGTGGCGTGTTGGTTATCACTCGATGTAGAAGCCGCGCACCCGCCCCACGACGTGATGCATATGACGAGCAGCAGCGACACGTATTTGCGTTTCATGCAGGGACCTCCACGGCGGTTAAACCGGTTGGCTTAGGACGGTCATCTCAGCCGCCAATCTTTTGATCGACTTATTCACTTCTCCGAGGCAGCACGCCCCTGACGGGTTTCTCTCCGGGCATGCGCACATCCCCTGCTTGATGAGCGCTGCGATGCGCTGTGGGATCGCACTGCGTCCCGTGCGCGCGATCTCTTCGCGCACTCCCACCTCGTCAAAGCCGAAGCAGTAGCAGAGCGGAATCTCTCCCTCACACTCTTTCAGCCCGACGCGCACGCGCAAATCTTCCGTCATGAAGATCGAACCACCTCGCTCGGTGAAGTAGACGATGCGGCAATTGGCGCTGGTGCAGAAGCGATATTCACCGTCATCGACACGGTCGAACAACTCAGGCTTGAGCATCAGCAGCATCGTCTTGCGCGTGACAGGGCGGCTCGCCCCGCGGCAGGTCAGGCAAGCGTGCTCGGGATCATCCTGCGGCGCGGGCGCGTTCTGATGGTCTGAGACTAAAGCTTCGGCGACGTTGAGCGCCCCGTCCGACGCCTTCTCATGTGAGCAACAGTCCATTAAATTTCACCTCTTCAGCTCTGCCGGGTAGCCAGTCTCGTTGATCGCCTCGCACAGCTTCTCCGGCGTCGTGACATGCGCATCGTATTCGACGACCGCCTCGCCCCGGTCATAGCTCACCTCAGACCTGCTGACGCCGGGCGCCCTTTCGAGTGCCAGCTTGATAGTCGTCTCGCAACCGGCGCACGTCATGCCGCTGACCTTGAAAGTGGCCCGCGCTGCGGCGGCGCGCTGAGGGGCTGCTGCTTGCGACGAAGCCCCCGCTGTGGCTGGCATACCGGTCATGCGTCGGGCGAGAGTCCCAGCGTAATACGGCGAGAGCGCGAAGGCGAGCACCGCGACCGACGCAGCCCAGAGCTCGACACGGCTCGCGGGGCTGATGGGTTTGGTGGCGCACGCTTCGCCTGGCGCGCACGCCTCGCGGCGGAAGTAGGCGCGGTAGAAGCCGAAGGTCAGAGCCAAGACCGCCGACCATAAAAGGTACGGTCTTGTGAACTCGAATGCGGCTGCCGCGCCGAAAGCGCTGATGCCAAAGGCGACGAACAGCAACGGACCCGTGCAGCAGAGACTCGCGCCAAGGGCGGCCAGCACCGCGCCGCCAATTGCTAAACTTTCCCTTTTCACTTCTTCTTTTTCTCCGCACTTCCGGCGACTTTGGGTAAGTGACCGAGTTCCTCCATCACCGGACAGGCCGCCTCCTCACCGTGATCCGTCAACTCACATTCGCACGCCGCCAGATGCCGTGAAAGAGTGCGGCGGAAATCCCGCATCTTCTTCATCCGCTCGTCGAGTCCAGCGAGCTTTGCGCGCAGAAGGTCGCTCACGTTGCGGCACTCGCCCACGCCGCCGCGCGTGGCGAGGAGCTGCCCGATCTCCTCCAGCGAGAGACCCATCTCCTGTGCCTGCCTGATGAAGTGGACGCGCTCGATTGTCTCCTGTGGGAAGAGGCGGAATCCCCCTCCCGTGCGCGGGGCACGCGGCAGCAGCCTGAGCCGTTCGTAGTAGCGCACCGTATCAATGCTCACGTCCGAGCGCGCCGCCACCTCACCGATGCGAAGCTCCGAGCTAACCATGAGAGGATTGTACACTCTGGTGTTAAGTCCAGAGTCAAGCGGAAATTTTTGGCGGATGGTTTGATTGGTACGGCGGTCGTACTCATCCGTCGGATGCTGCTCTTACGCACCGTATAGATCCCGATACGCTGCGACATTTCACGTGTCTGGGCGTGTCACCTTCCAGTATAATGCTCCACATTAAGTACGCAGGAAATGGAGCTATCCTAACGAAAGAAGAGGCTGCGCTGTTTCTAGGGAAATCCACCCGTGCCGTTGTATGCTATGTGAAAGCCGGAAAGCTCACTGCTCACTACGAGAAGAATGAGAAGACTTCCTACGCCGTTTATGTGTAATAGCTAGGATTTGGTAAGACAGATCCGCCGTGCAGACTCAGAGTTGATCAGCCACGCACCCGCTCATCATCATCATGTGTGCTGTGCAGGCTCAGGCATCGATGGTGGTTCAGGAAGGAACGTGGCGAGGCTGTCGCGCGGCTGAGCTGTCAGATGGGTCGTGCCTCAACACTTCGTGACTGCCAGATCACATACTGTCTAATACACTCATCCATGTGCAGAGTTTGCACCAGAGTTGTGGTCGGGACTTTCCGCATTATACTCCGTCATCGGACACCTCCTGGTACGATCCTGATCCGCCGCGAGTCAAGCAAAGACCTGCGGTAGGAGGTGCCTGCTTCATACCATTAATGCTCTTGACACGTCCCGATCAAAGTATGAACAAGCTTAATCGAGGTATTGACGCTTATGCGGCCCTTTAGCTTAATCCGTGTGTTGGTTTTATGTTTGACCGCGCTACCCGCATGTTTCCTCGGAATTCTGATTCTGAAATTTAGCGTTGACGTGCCTTTTTGGGATCAATGGGACATCGCTCACTTTTTCGAGAAGATTTCTCGTGGTTCGCTCTCTTTCGGCGACCTGTTTGCGCAACAAAATGAATACCGGCAATTCTTTCCATACATCATTTTCATTGCTTTAGGATGGCTGACTGGTTGGGACGTCAGGTATGAAATGCTACTCAGTTTTTTTCTCGCCTGCCTTGTCGCCTTCAACATTTTCCGCCTCGGGGAAGTAACACTTGGCGGAAATCTGGTGCCACGGCTTCTGGTATTTCTGCTTTCAAATCTTCTCGTACTTTCGCCAATGCAGTACGAGAACTGGTTGTTTGGCATACAGGTCGTTTATTTTATGCCTATTGCCTGCATCACGACGTGTATGGTGGTTACTTACACCAGCCTCGGGGCGAAAACCAAATTCCTGATCTGCATGTGTCTCTCCACGATCAGTACTTTCTCATCCGCCAATGGGCTTCTCTGCTGGGTGTTAATTCCTCCGGTCCTTGTGCTGTCAAATCCACAGCATGATTTGATGAAGAAGAAATGGTTGCGGCTAGGATGGATGGTTGGCTTCACACTAAATGTCTTGCTTTACCTCTACGATTATCAAAAGCCTTTACATCACCCCTCTCTCGCCGAAGCCCTGATTCATCCGATGCAGGCGATTTACTACTTCATAGTTTTTCTCGGTACGCCGCTCGGGGTAGGCAGGCATCCGCTTCTGGTGGCGAAAGTTGTAGGTATTGTATTAACGCTGGCCTATGTGTTGTCATGCATATACTCATTGAAGTTCTCATCGGACCCTGCTCTTGCACGTCGCACGATTTGCTGGTTAATGCTCGGGACATACTCTGTCATCACAGCCATGATGGTTACATTTGGAAGGTTGGGATTCGGTGTCGAACAGGCTCTTTCCACAAGGTATACCACTTTCTCCCTCTATCTTGTCGTGGCGCTGGTTTATCTGTTGCCGATCATTATTGAGGACATCATGAATAGAAGCTACCTCACAATCAACAGATCTGTGATTGATCAACTTATCTCTCTCGCAGCCGTTGTCCTGATAATGTTGCATCTCCTGATGCTTGTTCCCGTCAGCCGTCAAATGAGTGAAAGGAGGCGTGTGCTCTTACAAGCGAAAGCCAGCTTGCTATTTATTAACTTTGTCCAAGATGAATCTTTGACAAAGAATTTATTTCCAAATCTTCCCTTATTGAAGGAGCAGGCAAATTCACTCGACAACTTATGTTACTTAAGGCCGGGGTTGATAAAAAGCAATCGGGTTCAAGACATTCAGGGAAATTTTCACTCGGTTTCAAAAGATTACGGGTCATTCGACGGCCTCTCGAAAGCAGGCCACAATGTGTATCTTGCTTCCGGCTGGGCAACCCTGCCATATCGAAAAGAGCCGGCCGACGTTGTTCTTCTGGCTTATGAAAAAGGTGAAGATGACTCCGTCGTTTTTCAGTTGGCTCACATAGAAACTGAAAGAGAGTTGGTTGCTACAGGTGAAGAATTTATTGCACGTTCAGTTTTAAGATGGCAAAAATCTTTTACTTTAGATAAACTTCCAACCAATCCGGTAATGGTATCTGCCTGGGCGTTTGACGCCAACACAGGAAAAGCTTTCAAACTCGACGGTGTGCATGTAATCCAGCGCGCTGAGTGATTCAGTGACGGTCGATACATTATGCAGAAATATAGAAATGTGCACAGCATGAGCGTCTTCTTCCCAGCGTTTAATGATCAGGCATCCATCGGGCCGCTGGTAAGGAATACGCTTTCCGTTCTCGCATCGCTCACCGATGATTATGAAGTGCTAATTGTTAATGACGGGAGCACTGATGCGACACCCACGGTGGTGGACGAATTAGCTCGTACTCTGCCCTGTGTAAAGGTAATCCATCACGTGGAAAACATGGGGTATGGTGCTGCGCTGCGTAGTGGATTCGCCAATTCAGACAAAGATTTAATTTTTTACACGGACGGCGATGGGCAGTACGATGTGCGCGAACTTGTGGTTTTGCACCAACTAATGACGGACTCGATTGACATAGTTAATGGTTATAAGATAAAACGCTCCGACCAGCGGAGCCGTAAAGTGCTAGGTGCGGTCTACAATCAATTAGCACGCTACTTGTTCAGACTTCCCATTCGTGACGTTGATTGTGACTTCCGACTGTTACGGCGGCGCGCAATTCAGCAAATCAAACTTGTTTCTTCAAGCGGCGTTATTTGCGTAGAGTTAGTGCGTAAACTACACGCGGCGGGCTGTGTTTTCGCGGAAGCCCCTGTGCATCATTTCCCTCGTGCGCACGGACGTTCGCAATTTTTCACTTTGCAGCGCGTTGCTCGCACTACGCTCGACTTCTTCTTCCTTTGGCTGCGGCTCGTCGCGCTCCAACGTTTTGTTGCTGGCTCACCTCGCTCTCAGAAGATGTTTGCGAAGGATACGCCTGCCGCCGAAGAAGTTCGCGCCTCCCTTAAGTGATGTGTCCGCGCTCTCATCAAGTCAGTGTGGTGAAACGTTTTCGGGAGCTGCACGTCGCAATTTGATGGTCATCAACTGCCCTCAGATTTCATCAATGGCAATGTCTAAAACTTATAACGAATATAAGGGACGCTCTGTCCTCATTACGGGCGGCCTCGGTTTTATTGGCAGCAATCTGGCGCGCGCGCTCATCAAACTCGGCGATGTTGAAGTATCGATTATTGATTCTCTCATGCCAGGCCAAGGCGGCAATCTCTTCAATGTCGATGACATCAAGGGCCGCATCACGCTGCACAAAGCCGACATGGGAGTTGATTGGGTCATCAACCACCTGGTTGGCGGCGTGGATTACATCTTCAACCTTGCGGGCAACGTCAGTCATCTCGATTCAATGCTCTATCCGCAGGGCGACCTTGAGCAGAACTGCGCAGCTCAACTGACGCTGCTCCAAGCGTGTCGCAATTTCAATCCTCACGTGAAGATCGTTTTCACCAGCACGCGCCAGGTCTATGGCAAGCCCGTCTATCTGCCGGTTGACGAGCAGCATCGTGTGGCGCCGCTCGACATCAACGGCATCCACAAGCTCGCGGCCGAGAACTATCACCTGCTCTATCATCGTCTCTATGGTATCCGCGCCGTGTGCTTAAGATTGACTAATACTTATGGACCCCGGCAGCTTCTCTGTCACAATCGTCAGGGCTTCCTCCCGTGGTTCGTGCGGCAGGCCCTGGCCGGCGATGAAATCGAATTGTTTGGTGAGGGCAGGCAGCGGCGTGACTTGAATTACGTTGACGATGTAGTCGAAGCGCTTCTGCTGGCCGGCGCGAGCGAAGTTGCGGAGGGCGAAATCTTCAATCTCGGCGGTGAAGCTCCCGTTAGTCTATCCGAAGTGGCCCAAGAATTGATCTCACTAACGGGGCGTGGCGCTGTTCGTTGCGTACCGTTTCCGCCCGAACGCCAGTTGATAGACATCGGGAATTGCTACTCAAATTACCGCAAGATAGAGGCGATGCTGGGCTGGCGTCCCCGCACCAGCTTACGCACTGGACTAGCGCTGACGGTAGAGTTTTACGAAAGGAATCGCGCGCACTACTGGGAGCCAAATGCTAATACCCTTTCTGAATCTCGCACGGCAGCACGCGGAGGTTGAAGCAGAGGTAACACACGTCCTGACGCGCGTCATGAGCAGGGGCGTCTACATTCTCGGTCCCGAGGTAGAAGCGTTTGAAGACGAGTGGGCAAGGTTTTGCGACGCACGTAGCGCGGCGGCGGTGGGAAACGGGACCGATGCTTTGGTGCTGGCGCTGGTTGCTTCCGGCGCTGTGCGTAAGGGGCACGCCGACGAGGTTATCACATCTCCGCTGACGGCCGCGTACACAGCGCTCGCGATCATGAACGCGGGAGGCGTTCCCGTCTTTGCCGATATAGACGCGGAGACTTACACCCTCGACCCGCAAGCTGTTGAAGCGGTGATTACCCCCCGGACGCGCGCCATCGTGCCTGTTCATCTCTACGGTCAGATGGTGGACATGCCTGCCATTTGCGATGTTGCAACGCGCCACAATTTGATTGTCATCGAAGACGCAGCGCAGGCGCACGGCGCGCTGCTTGGTGAGAAACGAGCAGGCACGTGGGGTCAGGCAGCCGCCTATAGTTTCTACCCGACGAAGAATCTCGGAGCCTACGGAGATGGTGGCGCCGTCGTGTCCAACGACGTGCGGCTGATAGAACGGATTAAAACCCTTCGTCAAGGCGGACACGCCCGCGCATTGCCGGATAAGATCGAAGGACGTAATTCGCGCCTAGATGAAATACAAGCGGCGCTGCTGCGCGTAAAACTCAAGCACCTCGAGAAATGGGATCGACAGCGACGAAATCTCGCAGACATCTATCACCAGGCGCTCTCCAATTCACGAATCAAGATTCCTGTTGCGCGCTCTCTGAAGGCACACGTTTATCATCTGTACGTCGTTCAACACCCGGCGCGCGACCGTTTACGCTCTCACCTTGCCGAACGCGAAATCGAAACGATGATCCACTACCCTCATCTTCTACATCAGCAACCATTATTTTGGCGAAGCGAACAGCGTGCCATGCCCGTTGCCGAGCATGTGGTGAAGAGAATTTTCTCGCTGCCGCTGTATCCTCAGTTCGGCAGGGATGAATGTTGTGCGGTTGTCGATGCGATTCTTGACTTTGATGAGTAATCCTAAAGAGAGGTCGCGCCGAGTGCAGCAAGGAATAGAGTCTCATCCATGCGGCTTTTCCGCAACGCAAACAAGTGAGAGGCCGGCTCGTAGATTCAATTGTGGATGTTTTAACCACCACGCTTCACTGCGCAGCACGCCTGTCAGTGCGCGATTTAACCAACGCAGATGCGAGGAGAGGGGCTTCACATCGGAACCACTGCCGGCCAATCCGATCCGCTTCAGCACAAGCCGCCGCAACACAGCTACAGGTAATAACAGAGTGTTAGCATAAGTCGCGCGTAGAATTTTGAAGCCTGCGCGCTCCATTTTATCGACAAGCACATCAAGACTGTAGCGCCGCTGTGTGCCTAAAGCTTTATCATGATCACTATACATCCAGTCGTATGCGGCGGCGCGGACGAAGGCGATGCCGCCTGGGCGAAGCACGCGCAGCATCTCGCGCAACGCGCGTTCGTCTGACGACTTGCCAGGCAGTTGAACCAATACGTCGAAGCTTGTAAGGAGATCGAATACAGAATCAGCAAAGGGTAAGTGGGTGACCGAAGCTTGACCAAGATACTTGTGATCACGCTCACGACAAAAATTAAGCGCCATATGCGCCAAGTCAATTCCTACTACTTTCCCCTCTCCGGCATAACGCTTGAGCCATGCGAGCATGCCGCCGGTCCCGCACCCGGCATCAAGAATAAGTCTGCTCTGTCGGGGGGGACACACTGGATCAAGCAGGACAGAGGTAATCTCACGCATCCCCGCAAACCACCAGAAATCTTGCTCCAGCGCGTACAAGTATCTGTAATCTTCGGTCTGCATAATGTGTTTCTCGCATGTGGATTTGCAATTGTCAACGCGCTCACATAACAACCCCAAGCTAACCGCAGTAGTTTGGTAGTTAAGGTTGCAATAACAATTAGTGTTTTCTGGCTGGAGCTTTTGCTTCCGACCTTTTTACTTTGGCTCTCGTGCAAACTGTGATGTGTGTCGATCATCAGTGCCGATCTAGACGAGGAATTTCGTGACTTGGCCAAAACGCCCGCACCAGACGTTCGCCGATACGTTTCTTCCTCTTGTTGCCGCTTCATTGGGCCGCTTCACTGTGGCTCAACCGGTTTCAGCACGAGTCACCCGACAGCTTACTATGCGGGTGCTAAGAATTTTCTCGGTGTTGCCGATACACATCGGCGTAGCTTTGGGTCTGTCGCTCTTCGGTCGCTGGCAACCGTTAGCCGCACTGTTATTATTAATCGTGCTATCGCGAAGCATTTTTATGAGCTACCATTACGCTCCGGAAACACGCTACATGGTTGAAGTTTATCCGCCAATGATTGCTGCCTACGGCGTGACGGCGGCCGCGATCTGGCTTCATGCTCGCAAATTTTGACGTCGGGTTCATCACGGCACGCAGGCTATTGCTGCCACCGTGTAGTAAACGGGTGGATCGATAAACAGAACCGGACGGTGTGACGCGACCGGCTTTCGTACTCGCGCGCTACTGGATTGAGGGCCGTCGGCAGAGACCGAATATGTGGGCAACCATCAAGCGAAAATCATGAAACGCTTCAAACGCCTAACCGCTTTGCTCTTCACCTGTTTTCTCGCGTTCGCACCGCCGGGAACTTTAATTCTCGGTCTGATTTTCATTCTAGGTTTGGTAGGAAATGTTTGGCTCATCGTCGGTATCATTCTCATTCTGATCTTACTTGGGAGTGCATGGTTTGTTGCCCGGAGGTAAGGGTTGCGTCTATGAAAGGGGCGTTCTGTGAAGCAACCGCCCCACGTCAAGGACTTTTGTTTCTTTGTCCCTCTGGGCATACCCCTGCGTTAACACTGTTGCGGTTCATTACCTTCACGAGCGAGGTACTCTCAGCATTCTGTTCGCGCTCATCTGTAGATGATCTCAATCGCCGATGCATTATGGTCTGCGACTGATGGGTGATCCCACATGTCAAACGGTTCTCGTCGTGCGACCAGCTCGCAATCACTGCGCTCACCCGTCACTGTCCTAGCGAACCTGCTCGCGCCTCACATAGCCCGACGGGCTACGTGGGGGTTCAGGCGGCCTTGAGATGGCCGGCTGCTGTGCCGGTGCCTGTCACCGCCTCCGGATCGAATCGAGTTCCATCGCGCCACAGCGCATACCTCGGTCTCCGGCTTTTTCGTCCGCAGCAGCACCCAACTCGCCCGACTGTTACCCGCCATGGTGATCTTCGGTGATCTTCCCCAGCCGCTGTCTCTCCCCTGAGCTGTCCTCCTTCGACACTAGGCCGAGGGAGGCGCGGACTTGTTTGGCGTCGCTGAACCGGCTTGCCACATCCACTGTTGCCACATACGTCAACAGCCATGGCGGAACCGACTCCTGGTACGCTGCAAAACCGATTCACGACCGGATCGTCATTGATGGTCTCTGCCAGTTTCTTGTCCGCTTCTTTGATCTGCTCATTCAGAGTCTTCATCACCGCCAGCAGCGGCGTCACGTCAAGCACCAGCGGCTCAGGCAGTTCCAGTATCTCTACGCGCGTGAGGAAGCCTTCAGGATATCCATTCGGGATCCGGCACCCCTCGCGCCGCGCGAGAGCCTCGATCTGCGACATGTATTTGGCGAGAGTCCTCACTGGTGTGTAGCGGACGGCCAACTGAGCTCGGATCTGCCGCTGCTTGTCTAACGTCCGATGCGCCGGGCAGGCGAGCGCCGATTCGGCAGGCCTCACATAGCGTGCGAGCGTCGCGCTTGTCAGTCTTTACTCTCTTGCTACGAGTGGCGTACATCGGGGGCGCATTCGGGTCGGCGACGATCACCTCGTGCCCCATCCCCTCAAGACACTTGGCGACCCATTCACTCTCGGTCGAAGCTTCGATGAGGATGCGCGCCTGCGGATGCCAGGCAAACATCTTTTTCAGACTCACTCGCTCAGTTTTGATCCGTTATTCAATCAGTTCATCGTCGCAGGTGAGGATGCAAACTTGACTGCTGATCTTGTGAACGTCGATACCGATGTTGTCCAGACTGATGGCTAACCCCCACTTATTTGTAGCACTCGCGTGCGGGATATTTGTGGAGCAGTATTTCACCACGAAGGTAGTGATTGGCTTCTTCATTCCTTTTGTCAAGAATAAACTTCTCCTGAAGACTCGATGGTGCCTTGTCATGCTTGTTGGGTTAAGGGCGGTCATAAAATTCAATCCTCGCCGATCTCTACACCATGACGCTTCGTCGCCCTCCGGATGAGTTGCTTGATCTGCTCCACTTCGTTCGCGCTGTTCGGCTGGTGTTAATTAACGCGCCCCATCCAGGATATTTTCTAATCCCGTGCTCATCAAATTCACTCCTCTGCTGCTATTTGTAGCATATTGTGAGTGAAACGTATTTGGTCACACAGATCGCGTTGTGTAGTCATTATCGTCTGTTAACATGCTTATTACCTTTCAAATGGCCTTATATGTCGCCCAAACTCAATCGTGAAACGCCTACCTCTCGAGTGCTCAATACTGGTTGCTATAAAGCTTGTTCCACCTGCACGCAGATAGTGCGATTGAGCACTTTCCTCCTCCTCATCCTATTGCTTGTTACCCTTCGATGAATAACATAGCGTCATGAAGTCTGCTGACTTTAATCTGCTTGAGCAACTAGCCTCAGGCATCGTCATCTTCGAGCTATTCTACAGACGCGGGTCCGAGTTGTTGGTGTTTCTAGCAACGGGCGAGCGGCTGCTGAAGCTGAACAAGCTTGGAGTAGTACTTTAGATTTGGACGCAGAAGCACTGGAGCCTGTTACGAACTTTTTGGACTCAACAACCAGCATTTTGCTTGGAAATTGCTGGCTTCGGTATCTCGAAGTGAACCGCACGAGTGTGAATCGGTGTGGCAATGTGGTAGTACCCGCATCTGGCTCCATATTTTGTGGTCGCAACTTCCTTACTTCATAACAGGCTCTAGATGGTAGGCACTGAGTACTATGACATGTCTGTTGTACGCGGTGTGTTAACAGCGGAAGGTGAGATGTTGCGATAAGCAGCGTGCGGCAAGGTAGATCATCTGCTGGAAGTCTAAGGTGAG
>Ga0136614_10000146_pt1 | contig 29352 bp, 28 predicted proteins | sample AntDrymUQ2792106_2_FD_106643 | JGI IMG/M metagenome (GOLD analysis project Ga0136614, IMG submission 106643) | Polar desert sand microbial communities from Dry Valleys, Antarctica - metaG UQ279 (21.06) | ecosystem: Environmental > Terrestrial > Soil > Desert | place: Antarctica: Dry Valley... | reverse complement strand
GGCTCCGGTCGGCGGCCCAGGCGCCCGACCGGCCCGGAGACCGATACCGCTGCGATCACGTCGCCGCCGCGGCCGCGTACCGGCGCTGAGATCGACCCGACACCGGCCTCGCGTTCGGCGCTGCTGTGTGCGTAGCCGAGTCGGCGAACCTCGGCCAGCGTCTTGACCGGGAACGAGGCCCGGCCGAGCAACTCAGCATCGGTGTCATCGCCGGCGGACCAGGCCAGCAGCACGTGCGCCGCCGACCCAGCCGTCATCGGTAGCCGGGCGCCCAGTGGAACGGTGTCCCGCAGGCCGCTCTCCCGATCGGCCGCTGCAGTACACACCCGTACGTCGGCCTCCCGCTCGAACAGCTGAGCGCTCTCGCCGGTCTCGCGGCACAGTTGCTCGAGGATCGGCCGGGCCCGCGTAGGGAGGTCCGGTCCGGCAGCGTCGGCCAGATCGGCTAGCAGCGGGCCCAGCAGCCACGCGCCGGACTCGTTGCGTCGCAGGAAGCCGTGGATTTCCAGGGCGACGGCGATGCGGTGCGCCGTGGCCTTCGGTAGATCGACGTGCTCGATGAGCTCGGCGAGCGTTACGGGGGACTGCGCTGCCTGACGAAGGACCAGCACTGCTTTGTCCAGAACGCCGATACCGCTATTCTGTCCCACGAAGCGATACTAGCGTCTCGCGATATGAGACGACGCACTTCGGACAAAGGTGGACACAATGGCCGGCACCCTGGCGGAGAAGGTCTGGGAAAGTCACGTCGTACGACACGCTGACGGTGAACCCGACCTGCTCTTCATCGATATGCATCTGGTTCATGAGGTCACGAGTCCACAAGCGTTCGACGCGCTGCGGACTGCCGGTCGTGGAGTTCGTCGGCCGGATCTCACCCTGGCGACCGAGGACCACAACGTTCCGACGCTGGATATCGACAAGCCGATCGCCGACCTGGTCTCCCGCACCCAGATCGAGACGCTGCGTCGCAACTGCGCGGAGTTCGGGATTCGCCTGCACGCCATGGGGGACGAGGAGCAGGGGATCGTGCATGTGATCGGGCCGCAGCTCGGACTGACTCAGCCCGGGCTGACCATCGTTTGCGGAGACAGTCACACCTCCACTCATGGGGCCTTCGGTGCGCTGGCCTTTGGGATCGGCACGAGCGAGGTCGAGCACGTGCTCGCGACCCAGACACTGACCGGCGCCCGTCCGAAGACGATGGCCGTGAACGTCGACGGCGGGCTTCCGGCTGGGGTCAGCGCCAAGGACCTGATCCTCGCGCTGATCACCCAGATCGGAACCGGTGGGGGACAGGGATATGTGATCGAGTACCGCGGCGCCGCTATCGAGGCGCTGTCCATGGAGGGCCGGATGACGATCTGCAACATGTCGATCGAGGCCGGTGCCCGGGCCGGCATGATCGCACCGGACGACACCACCTTCGAGTACCTGTCGGGCCGGCCGCATGCGCCGAAGGGAGCTGCGTGGGACGAGGCCGTGGCCGATTGGCGGACCCTGAGATCCGACGACGACGCACGTTTCGACACCGAGGTGCGCCTCGATGCCAGCGCGCTGTCCCCGTTCGTGACCTGGGGGACGAACCCTGGGCAGGGGGCACCGCTGAGCGACTCCGTGCCGAACCCGGACGATTTCGCGGACCCGGGAGATCGGGTATCAGCCCAGAAGGCGTTGGCGTACATGAACCTCGAGCCGGGGACTCCGTTGCGAGAGGTCACCGTGGACACGGTCTTCGTGGGCTCCTGCACCAATGGCCGGATCGAGGACCTCCGGATCGCCGCGGACCTGTTGCGGGGCAGAAGGATCGCTCCTTCGGTACGAATGTTGGTCGTGCCCGGCTCGATGCGGGTCAAGGCCGCCGCAGAGGCAGAAGGTCTTGACCAGATCTTCCTCGACGCCGGGGCCGAATGGCGCAGTGCTGGTTGTTCCATGTGTCTGGGCATGAACCCGGATCAGTTGGCCCCGGGCGAGCGGTCGGCGTCGACGTCCAACCGCAACTTCGAGGGTCGCCAGGGCAGGGGCGGCCGCACCCATCTGGTCTCCCCGGGAGTGGCTGCCGCGACTGCAGTGACCGGGCACCTGGCCGCACCGGCTGACTTGGAAGCCTCATCGTGAACGCGTTCACCGTGCACCGCGGCATCGTTGCTCCCCTGCGCCGGACCAACGTCGACACCGATCAGATCATCCCGGCGAGCTACCTCAAGCGGGTCACCCGTACCGGATTCGAGGATGGTCTCTTCGCCGCATGGAGAGCCAACGAAGCGGATTTCGTCCTGAACAAGCCGCACTATGCCGCGTCCTCCATTCTGGTGGCAGACAACGACTTCGGTACCGGCTCGTCAAGAGAGCACGCAGTGTGGGCGCTCATGGACTACGGCTTCCGGGTCGTCATAGCCCCGCGCTTCGGCGACATCTTCCAGAACAATGCCCTCAAGACGGGTTTGCTGGTCGTCGAGCAGCCGGTCGCAGAAGTCGAGAGGCTGTGGCAACACGCGGAATCGCATCCTGATCAGCCGGTCGACGTCGACTTGGTGGCAAACGAGATCCGGTACGGGAACGCCACCACCTCCTTCGGCGTCGACCCCTACGCGCGCTGGCGGCTGCTGGAGGGACTCGACGACATCGCTCTGACCGAGCGGCACAGGGACCTCATCAGCGAGTTCGAAAACGGCCGTCCGGAGCGACTTCCCAGCATCAGGTAGCCGACTACCGTACGAAAGCTGTTGCCAGATACGCCGAAACGCCGGGCGGATGGTTGAGTCTGAGCCGCCAAGGGCCTAGTTTCGATGTCGGAGTGATGTACCCATCTACACCGAGAGCACCGCAACGGTGCAGCTCCGCAACGTCCGGGAGGACACGTGAACAAAGCTGAACTGATCGACGCGGTGGCGGACAAGACCGCCGTCGACAAGAAATCCACTGGCGCCGTCGTCGAGGCGATGGTCGATACGGTCCTACGCGCGGTTGCCAGCGGAGAGCGCGTGGCCATCACCGGTTTCGGGGTGTTCGAGAAGCGGGCGCGGGCAGCCCGTACAGCACGAAACCCACGAACCGGGGTCGCGATCCGGCTCAAGAAGACCTCGGTACCGGCGTTCCGTCCGGGACAGGGTTTCAAGGATGTCGTCAGCGGTGCCAAGCGCCTGACCAAGACGACGACGGCGAAGCGCACGTCTGCCGCATCCGCCAACAGGACCACCGCGGCCAAGGGCACCGCCAAGAAGGCGGCGCCGGCCAAGCGGGAAACCGCCACAAAGATGGCCACGTCGGGCAAGCGTGCTGCGGCCAAGACTTTGGCGAAGAAGGCTCCCGCGAAGAAGGCTCCCGCGAAGAAGGCGGCCACCAAGAGAGCAGCCGCCAAGACTCTTGCCAGAAAGCCGGCAAAGAAGGCAACGAAGCGCGAGAAGTAGCTTCAACCTCGGCCACGGCAGCCGTACTTCTTTACGGGATAGGTCCCCTCAGACGGTGCTCTGGGGACCTATTCCGTAACGCAAGCCGATTGTTCGGTGTCGGCTACGGCCACTTTCTTGGGCGGCGGATAGTAGTCGGCGCGTACCCGACTCCCGTTGACCGCCAACGCCCATACGCCGGCCTTCGCCGCCACCTGGCGCATGGGTTCCGGCGCTTCGGGTGCAGACACCCAGCTCATCAAAGTCGGAATCACCCCGCCCTGACTGGCGATGACCGTCACCTGCTCGGTGGAGTCGAGGTCGGCCAGCAGGCGTTGCGCCGCCGGTCGAGGGTCCGCGGTGAACTCGTCCTCACCGAACATCGGCGCCGCTTCGACGTCCAGCCCGAGCGCTCGGGCAAGTGGTTGCACGGTCTGTACGCATCGCAGCGCCGGTGCGGCAAGCACCCGGGTCGGGGCGAAGCCAGTCAACAGTGGCGTCAGTCCCTGTGCCTGTCGCATACCTCGATCAACCAGCGGTCTGGCGACGTCCGGCCCGTCGAAGTCGCTGCGATGCCCGGCATCTGCGTGGCGTACGAGCACCACCCGAACAACACTCGGTGGGAGATCGTCCAATTCGTCGGCCAGCCGCCGGTCGTGGGCGTAGCTGAGTTTCTTACGGGCGCGGGACAACGGAACCCAGCGGACCTCGTCGACCTCACGGTTGGCGGTGAACTCGCCACCGCGGGGGCACATCACCCAGTAGGTGACTTCTTTGGGTCCATCGATCGTGCGATAGCGGACTGCCGGCATGCGATGCCCGACGATGACAGACAGGCCGGTCTCCTCCGCGACCTCCCGGATCGCCCCGGCGAGCAGCGACTCCCCTTTGTGCAGTTTGCCTTTTGGAAAGGTCCAGTCGCGGTACCGAGGACGGTGGACGAGCAGTACCTCGATCTCGTTCGACTCCACGGTCGGCCGCCAGATGATGCCTCCGGCGGCGAGGACCGGATTGCGCACGAAGGCGGCCTAGCCGACCCGGTCGGCAAGCCTGGCGATCAGGCCAGCCTGGTGGTCCACGTCCCCGGACCGGACCCAGCTACCGTCTGAGGTGAGGTTCCAGCACCGGATGGAGGCTCCCCATGCCGAGTCGGTGACGTCTGAGAGCTGTGACCTGGCCACCCGGTCGGTTACTTGGAGCATGACCTCGATCCGGCGATCGAGGTTGCGGTGCATCATGTCTGCGCTTCCCAGCCACCATTCCTGCTCCTCGCCGTTGCGGAAACTGATGACCCGGGAGTGCTCGAGGAAGCGTCCGACGATCGAACGGACCTCGATGTTGTCCGAGAGTCCGGGTACCCCGGGCCGCAGGGCGCAGATGCCGCGAACCAGGAGCCGGACCTGCACTCCGGACTGGGAGGCGCGGTACAGCCCGTCGATGATGCCTTCGTCCACCAGAGAGTTGATCTTGAACATCACACTCGCCGGACGGCCTTCGCGGGCATGGTCGATCTCCCGTTCGATCCGGTCGAGCAGCCCCTGGCGGATGCCACGTGGCGAGACCAGGAGCGTGCGGTAATTGGTTTGACGCGAGTAGCCGGTCAGGGCGTTGAACAAGTCGGTCAGGTCGGCCCCCACTCGGGAGTCGGCGGTCAGGATGCCGAAGTCCTCGTACAGGCGCGCGGTCTTGGGGTTGTAGTTGCCGGTCCCGAGATGACAGTAGCGCCGGATCACACCGTTCTCGCTGCGCACCACCAGCGCGGTCTTGCAGTGCGTCTTGAGTCCGACCAGTCCGTAGACGACGTGACAGCCCGCCTGTTCCAACTGCCGGGCCCAACTGATGTTGGCGGCTTCGTCGAAACGCGCCTTGATCTCGACCAGGACGACGACCTGCTTGCCGGCCATCGCCGCGTCACTGAGCGCCTCCACGATCGGCGAGTCACCGGACGTCCGGTAGAGGGTCTGTTTGATGGCCAGGACATGCGGGTCCTCGGCGGCCTGCTCGATGAACCGCTGGACGCTGGTGGCGAAGGAGTCGTACGGGTGGTGCACCAGCACGTCACCTTCGCGCAGCGTGGCGAAGACGCTCTTCGGAGTCTCCCCTTCGGACAACCGAGGATGCGTGGCCGGAACGAAGGTCTCGTCCTTGAGTTCTGGACGGTCCAACCGGTAGAGGGCCATCAGTGCCGAAAGGTCCAGTAACCCAGGGACTCCAACCACATCAGACTCGGTGATCCCCAGTTCCGTGAGCAGGAAGCCGAGCACTTCGGGATCCATGCTGTCGGTGACCTCGAGCCGAACGGCTGGACCGAACCGACGCCGGGCGAGTTCGCGTTCCAGGGCCTGCAGGAGGTCCTCGTCGCGATCGTCCTCCACGTCGAAGTCGGCGTTTCGCGTCACTCGGAAGACGTGCTGAGCGATCACCTCGTTGCCGGGGAACAGCTGCTGGAGGTGGGCCGAGATGAGATCTTCCAGTGGCAGGAAGCTCTGGCCGTCAGCGAGCGTCACGAACCGTGGAACGTTGTTGGGCACTTTGACCCGGGCGAATCTTGAAGGCCCGCCGCCATGGTCGCGGATCAGCACGGCCAGGTTCAGGGACAGGCCGCTGATGTACGGAAAGGGGTGCGCCGGATCGACGGCCAGAGGCGTGAGCACCGGAAAGACGTGGTCGCGGAAGTACTCCCGAAGCCGGGCCGCCTCGCCTCGCTCGAGTTCGTCCCAGTGGACGATGCGGATGCCTTCGGCCTCCAGTGCAGGCGCGATGTCCTTGGCGAAGCAGGCGGCGTGCTGGGTGGACAGATCCTGAGTACGGGCGTTGATCCGCTCCAACTGATCGCGGGAGGACAGTCCGTCGAGCGAGCGCATCGACAGGCCGGTGCTTTGACGTCGCTTCAGTCCGGCGACGCGGACCATGTAGAACTCATCCAGGTTCGAGGCGAAGATGGCCAGGAACTTCGTACGTTCCAGCAGCGGCAGGCTCTGATCCTGGGCCAGGGACAGGACTCGAGCGTTGAAGTCCAGCCAGGACAGCTCCCGGTTGAGATATCGATCGGCCGGCAAGGCGACGTCGGCGGTGGGCAGTGCATCGTCGAGCTCTGTATCACCGGCCGACCTGCTTGCGGAGGTGACCGCTACGGAATCGGGCATCCCCTCATGATGGCGCACCAACGTGAACGCAGGTCAATGACGTTCGGCGACGCGGCATTCACGATTGATAGGCGCCGCCGACCGCCCGGCTCAGGCCAGGGTGATCAAGGTGACCCGGCAGGGGCCAAGCGCGTCGTAGTCGAGCCGTACGCGCTGTCCCAGCCTCAGCAGCCGCAGGCCACCAGCGCCAAAGGCCGAGCCAGGGAAGTCCTCTCGCTGACCGTTGTCGTGCAGGACGGCGCCGGCTCCGGTGTCCGGGTCGAATTCGGCGACGGTTGCTTGCCGGGATCGCGGACGGTCGGGTTCGGAGGACCTCTCTCCCACCGGCGGCTCAACAGGCACAGGCAGCCAACGCCGGTGCCAATAGGGCCAGTTGGGCAGCAGTGGCTGGCCCCAAGCCCATCCGGGAGGCTACTGCGAGATCAGCCGGAGTATCCAGATCGCGGCGCAGACTCGGCCACCCGCCACCAAGACGGAACGCGCCCGACCGGTGATGTGCCTGCGCAGACTTGATTCCGAACCGCGGATCGAGGTCATGTCCGGGCAGCGCAGTCAGCAGAGTCGTACCAGTGCCCTCGACGTCGGTGACAAAGGCGCGGGCGTGCCTGGCGGCCTGATCCAGGGCGTCGGTCAATTCCCCTTCGCGCAGGGCTGCGAGGTCCGCCGACAGCGCCGCCACCCCAGAGTCTGGCCGCTGCGCGGCCACCATGGCGGCGCCGTAACGTAAGGCTGCGTTGAGGCCGTCGTCAGGCGCATCCGGAACGACCCGGGCTCCGAGCGCGGACAGCGTGTCGGCGGCAAGCCGGTCGTCGGTGACCACAACGACGACCGAAACGGTTGCCGAGGCCAGTGCGGCACAGACGGTGTCGCTGGCCATAGCGAGAGCGATCCGGCCGTTGGCCGGAAGCAGGGCCGCGTCAGGCGGCGGGTCGGCGGAGGATGGACTTTCGGTGAGGAGCGGGTCGGCCGGGTGGTCAACCAAGGCCGCGGAAAGTCGCGTCTTGGCCAGCGACAGGCGCTTGACCGGGATCACGATCGACCACATCACGCCTTCCAGCATGGCACCTCGCCGATGAGCGATCGGGAGGAGTCGGCTGGCACCGTGGAACGCGGTCGGCACAGCCGTGGACACATCAGCTGGGGGCTCTGGCTGATGCTGATCGTCTTTCATCCCATGGCCGACCTCGTCTTTCGCCGCGACGTCTGGCACGGCGAGCGGATCCCGGCCAGCGGACCGGTCATCATCGTGGCCAATCACATCTCCATCGCCGATCCGGTCTCCTTCGCACGAGCGGTGTGGGATGCCGGACGGATCCCACAGTTCCTCGCCAAGAACACCCTCTACCGCGGGATCTTCGGAGTTGTCCTGCGTAGTGCGGGGCAGATCCCGGTCTATCGTTCGACCAGCGCAGCGCAGGACTCCTTGCGCGCGGCCGTGGCGGCCCTGCAGCGTGGAGAGGTGGTCTGCATCTACCCGGAGGGCACCGTCACCCGAGATCCCGACTGGTGGCCGATGGTGGCCAAGAACGGGATCGCCAGATTGGTGCTCGCCGTCGATGCACCGGTCATCCCGGTAGGCCAATGGGGTCCGCAGTTGACCCACGACTACCACACCAAGAGATGGTCGGTCTTGCCCCGGAAGAGGACGGTCTGCAATGTCGGCGAACCGGTCGACGTCTCGGCCTTCCGTGGCCGGCCGGTCACGGCGGGCCTGTTGCGGGAGATCACCGACGAGATCATGTTCAGCGTGCGCCGACAGCTGGCCGAGATCCGTCGGGAGCAGCCGCCGCCGGAGTTCTACCGGGATGCCGAGACCGGAGCCGAGGAGTGAGCGGGACTCGCCGGGTAGCCGTGTTGCCGGCCGGTAGTTGGGGGACGACCTTCAGCAAGGTCGTCGCCGACGCCGGGGCCGACGTCGTGCTCTGGACTCGTCGGCCAGAACTCGCCGCCACCATTCAGGAGCAGCGGGTGAACCCGGACTATCTGCCGGGTCTGCGACTGCCCGATGGGGTCCGAGCTACCCACGATGTGCGAGAGGCGTTGTCCGGCGCGGAGTTCGTGGTGATCGCCGTACCGTCGCAGACGCTGCGGGAGAACCTTGTGTCCTGGCGGCCGCATCTTCCGCGCACTGCGACGTTCGTGAGTCTGATGAAAGGGATAGAACTCGGGACCGCCAAACGCATGAGCGAGGTCATCGCCGAAGTCGTCGGGGTGGACGCTGACCAGGTGGCGGTGGTCAGCGGGCCGAATCTGGCTCACGAGATCGCCCAGGAGCAACCTTCCGCGACCGTGGTCGCCTGTTCCGACCACGACCGAGCGGTCATGGTCCAGCAGACCTGCCGCACGGCTTATCTTCGGCCGTACACGAATAGCGACGTCGTGGGCTGCGAGTTGGGTGGAGCGATCAAGAACGTGATCGCCCTGGCTGTCGGCATCGCAGGAGGTATGGGGTTCGGGGACAACACCCGGGCCAGCTTGATCACCCGCGGGCTGACCGAGATGGCCCGCCTGGGGGTCAGTCTCGGCGCCGAACCGGGAACCTTCGCCGGCCTGGCCGGTCTCGGTGATCTGGTGGCCACATGTTCCTCCCCGCTGTCCCGGAACCGGACCTTCGGCGAGCGGCTTGGACGCGGGCAGACCCTGAGGCAGGTGTTGGACGAGACCAGGCAGATCGCCGAAGGCGTGAAGACCTGCCGTTCGGTACTGGATCTGGGTCATCAGGCCGGGGTGTACATGCCGATCACCGCAGCCGTCGTGCAGATCTGCCATGAAGGTGCCTCTGCCGCATCCATCGTCCGGGCGATGATGGCCAGGGAGGCCAAAGCAGAATGAGCGGTGAGATGAGCTCCGACGGCTATGGCGACGGCACCCGGGTCGTCCGATCCGGCAGCACCCCTCCGATCCCGGGAATGCCGTTGCACCACGGACCGGTCTTCGCCGCAACTTTCCATCTGGGCGACGCCGAGCCAGGCGCGGACGGTGCGGATGTCTATGCGCGTTATGACAATCCGACCCTGCGTGATTTCGAATCCTCGCTCGGTGGCCTGGACGGAGGTCGCAGTCTCGCCTTCGCCTCCGGGATGGCTGCGATGACCGCGGCTTTCTACAGCGTCGTGTCTACGGGGCAACGGCTGCTGATTCCGGCCGACGGCTACTTCACCGGTCGGCTGCTGGCCGATGCGCACCTGCGACGATTCGGTGTCCAGATGGCGAGCGTGGCCACCGCGGACGTCGAGCAAAGGTTGCGGGCCGGCGACTTTCCCGGAGCGAGGCTGATCTTGGTGGAGACGCCGAGCAACCCGGGACTGGACGTCTGTGACATCGCCGCCGTGGCCGAGCTCGCGCACCGGCAGGGTGCCTTACTGGCAGTGGACAACACGACCGCAACGCCGCTCGGTCAACGGCCGCTGGCGTTGGGCGCGGACATGGTGCTCGCCAGTGACACAAAGGCCCTGTCCGGTCACAGCGATCTGCTGATGGGGCACGTCTCGGTGCGCGACGACGAGCTTCTCGCGAGGATCAAGGGCTGGCGGAACCATACGGGAGCTGTGCCAGGTCCGTTCGAGACCTGGCTGGCCCACCGCAGCATCGGCACCCTGGACCTGCGATTGGCTCGTCAGGCGGAGAATGCGGCTGCCCTGGCCGACTTGTTGGCCGGTGCCCCACAGGTCACGAACGTCCGCTGGCCATGGCGGACCGACGATCCGTCGTACCCGCTCGCGAGTCGGCAGATGTTGCGGCCAATGGGCGTTGTGTCAGCCTCGTTCCCCTCGGCTGACGCCGTACGCCGACTGCTGGCCGGATCGGAACTGCTCACCGCGGCGACGAGTTTCGGGGGGTTGCATACGACGGTGGATCGGCGCGCTCAGTTCGGCGGGGATTCGGTGGCGGAGGGCTTCGTACGTATCTCCTGCGGATGTGAGGACACCATCGACCTGGTCCGAGACGTGACCTCCGCCTTGCGCGCCGTCGTGGGTGGCTGAGCTGCGTCGACCTCGACGCTCGGCCGCGTGCCGATAAGGTCGCGCGCATGTCGGGGAGGCCTGGAAAGACCCGCGTAGCGGTCGTCTTCGGGGGCCGTAGTCCCGAACACGCGATCTCCTGCGTGTCCGCCGGCAGCATCCTGGGCGCCATCGATCGCGAGGTCTATGACGTACTGGCGGTCGGCATCGCCCGAGACGGTCGCTGGCTCCTGCTACCCGATGACCCCGTGGCGCTGCAGATCCATGGCCGCGAGCTTCCGGAGGTGACCACCGGCCAGTCCGTCGCCCTGAACAACGACCCCGCCCAGCGCGGACTTCGGGTCTTCGATGGTGCCGCCAGCGGAATCGGCCAGCTGGCCCAAGTCGACGTCGTCTTTCCGGTCCTGCACGGCGAGCAAGGGGAGGACGGCACTATCCAGGGCCTGCTCGAGATGGTCGGGCTCCCGTACGTCGGGGCCGGGGTCTTCGCCAGCGCCGCCGCCATGGACAAGGAGTTCGCCAAGAAACTGCTTGTAGCAGAAGGAATTCCGGGCGGTGAATACCTCGTGCTCCGGCGGGGGGACAGTACCGAGCTCGATGCCCACCAGCAGGCTCGGATCTCGTTGCCGGCCTTCGTGAAACCGGCCCGCGCCGGGTCAAGCATCGGGATCACGAAAATCTCCGACTGGTCCGAACTTCCAGAGGCGGTCGCAACGGCGCGCGGGGTCGACTCAAAGGTCCTCATCGAGGCCGGGATCTCCGGTCGAGAGATCGAGTGCGGAATCCTGGCCGAGGTCCGAGCGCCGGGGGAGCCGGTGGAGATCCGGGCCAGCGTCCCCGCCGAGATCAAGGTCTTGCACGGGCACGAGTGGTACGACTTCGAGGCCAAGTATCTCGACGACGCCTGCGAGTTCGACGTCCCCGCTGACCTGCCCGAGGAGGTCACCGCGCAGGTCCAGGACTACGCCGTACGAGCGTTTCGCGCCCTGGACGGACGGGGACTGGCTCGGGTGGACTTTTTCGTGACCGAGAGCGGCGAGGTGATCATCAACGAGGTCAACACAATGCCTGGATTCACCCCGATCTCGATGTACCCCCGGATGTGGGCGGCCAGCGGTGTCTCCTACCCCGAGCTGATCGACCGACTCATCCGCTCCGCCATCGCCGACTGACTCCGATCCCTGTGTGCCTTGCGAGCGTGCACGGCAAGGGCACTCAACCCGGGGTAGGAGCGAAGTAGGGGAGTGTCTGAATGATGAGGGGGGCCAGAATCGCCAGGATCGCCCCTCCGTCGGCAGAGGACGGTACGAACACTTCCAGATAGATTCCCCGATCGACGGCTGTGTACGTCGTTCCTGCCGCCGCCGTTTCGAAGAACCACTCGACCTCACTGATGGCCAGCGTGCTGGCCCCAACCACATACCCCGCCGGGCGGGAGACTCCGCATCGCAGGATGGTCGGAGCCTCGCCCCAGGCATACGCCGTCGGCCGAGTCGAGCGGACCGGGCGAGAGGGTTGACCGTCGAGGCTGAAGGGCAGCGTTGTGATCAACGCCGTACAGGCCGCCTCTGTCTCAGGGGTCACCGGCGGGGTGTCGACATCGACAGCTGCCAACGCCGGCTGCCCGAGGATTGGCAGCGGGGCGAGGTCCCTGATGTCGCGCAACGAGAACTGGATGACCAGCAACAGGGCTACTACCACCGGGACCGTGACTGCGGTCGCGAGCAGGGCTGCTCGTCGGAACTGTGGGCTGTCAGGCGAACGCTCAGCCGACGTCGACCCTGGCATCGGACGGCGGCAGCGGGCTCGTCGTCGGCCAGCGGAGCGGCCCTAGAGGTTGACGACGGGGCAGGTCAACGTGCGCGTGATTCCGTCGACCGCCTGGACCTTGGCGACGACGAGCTTGCCGAGCTCATCGACGCTGCGCGCCTCGGCCCGGACGATGACGTCGTAGGGCCCGGTCACGTCCTCTGCAGTGGCCACGCCGTCGAGTTCGGTGATCGCCCGGGCCACCGCTGCAGCCTTGCCGACCTCGGTCTGGATCAAGATGTAGGCATGGACCATGGGTAGACCTCCACGTCGAGGGCCGAGTCGAGCCACCGAAGCTGCCCCTGTGGGCAACTGGTGCTTCGCTCATTCGGGAGGAACCTACCCGGTGACCCGGTCTCCCGTCGCGCCCCTGCCCACAGGATGCGCTGCTGCCTTCAGGCCGTACTGTCTCCACTCCCGGTATCGCCCACCGAGGAGGCAGCCATCACCGTCAGCGAACTCGGGGAGTTCGGCACCGTCGAGCGAGTGATCGCCCGGTCCGGGCTGGCCCATACGACCGTCGTCGGACCAGGCGATGACGCCGCTGTCCTCAACCTCGGGGGCGGTCTGCTCGTGGCCAGCACCGACCTACTCGTCGAGGGCCGGCACTTCCGCCGGGACTGGGCTCCGGCCAAGGACATCGGGCACCGAGCAGCCGCTGCAAACCTGGCCGACATCGCCGCGATGGGTGCCCGGCCCACCGGGCTACTTGTTGGCCTTGCCATGCCCGGCGACCTACCGATCGCGTGGCTCGATGACCTGTACGAGGGGTTGCGCGAGGAGTGCCAGCCCTTCGGAGCCGCAGTGCTCGGTGGGGACGTGGTCGAGAGCAAGACGCTGATCCTCGCGGTGAGCGCGCTCGGGGACATGAAGGGGGCCAGACCGGTCACGCGAGACGGGGCTCTCGTCGGCCATCGGGTCGCAGTCGCCGGGCGGCTGGGGTACGCAGCGGCCGGGTTGGCGGTCCTAGGCCGAGGATTCCGGTCACCCGGATCGGTCGTGGCTGCCTACCGGCGTCCGGAGGTGCCCTATGCGGCCGGGCCGCAGGCGGCGGCACTCGGCGCCAGTGCCATGTGTGACGTCAGCGACGGGCTGCTTCGTGATGCGGGAACCGTGGCTGCGGGCAGCAGCGTCCGGATCGTCCTCGATGTGGCCAAGTTCATGGTCCCGGACGTCCTGCGTGACGTCGGTACGGCGATGAACACAGACCCGCTGCGCTGGATCTTGACCGGAGGTGACGATCACGCTCTGCTGGCCTGTTTCCCGCCGCACGTCGAACTGCCCGCACCCTGGCGTGAGGTCGGTTGGGTCGAGGCAGGAACCGGCGTCCGCGTGGCCGGTCTGCCCGATGAGGGTCGGGAACTGGCAGGCTCAGGTTTCGCGCACTGGGGTTGAGAGCCGCCGGCCGGACGTGCGGCACGAGGAGGCGAGCCAGATGACCGTCGTGACCATCTCTGCGACGTTCGGAGCCGGCGGAAGCGAGGTCGGACCGGCTGTCGCCGATGCGCTGGGGTTGCCGTTCGTCGATCGCGCGATCCCCATGCGAGTCGCGGAGAAACTGGGCGTCTCGATTGCCGACGCCGAGGCCAAGGACGAGACCATCAGCACGGGGTTGACTCGGCTGATCTCCACGATGGCGCTGGTTCCGGACCTGGCAGCCGGCGCTGGACCGATCGAGTACAACCCCGTGCCGGACGAGCGGATCTTTCGGGAGCAGACCGAGAAGGTCCTGCACGAGATCGCCGAAGGCAGCGGCGCAGTGATCCTCGGTCGGGCCGCCGCGCTCGTCCTTGGCGAGGTGCCGGGGGCACTACACGTGCGGTTGGATGCGCCGGTCGCGGCGCGGTTGGCCCACATTCAGCGCGAGCACGGCCTGACGCGGCAGCGAGCTGAACGCCTGATCCGGGACAACGATTCGGCACGCGAGGCCTACGTCCGGCACTTCTACCGGTGCAAGATGAACGAGGCTCGGCATTATCACCTGATCATCGACTCGGTACGGCTGCCGATGTCCACGGTCATCTCCGTGATCACCGATGCGGCGCAGGCCCTCGGAGACAACCGAGAGTCGGTGGACTAGCCGCGGACGACCTTGCCCGCCTTGATGCAGGACGTGCACACCTTGAGCCGCTTGCGCGAGCTAGGGCCGACCTTGGCCCGTACGGTCTGGATGTTCGGATTCCACCGACGCGAGGTGCGCCGATGGGAATGTGACACCGACTTACCGAAGCCAGGGCCTTTGCCACAGACGTCGCAGACCGCAGCCACGGATGATCACTCCTCGAGATAAAAGGCACGTACGGCACACCGGTTTCGGACACGGCAGCGCAGCCAAGGATAACCGACCCCGGCTTGTTCCGGCCACACGGGGCGACGATCGCCGCTTCTCGCCGGTATCGCAAGCCGTCGGCGGTGGTGATTAGGCTCGCTGCCCACCGATGGGCACCGTCGGGAGTCGGTCGAGATGACGGAGGTGGAGCGTTGGAGGTCTTCGACGCTTGCGCCGTACGTCGATGGGCACGAATGGCCTGCGACGCGCTGGCTCTGGCGGCTGCCGAGATCGACGCCATGAATGTCTACCCGGTGCCGGATCGGGACACTGGCACGAACCTGCACCTGACGCTGCGCTCGGCCGTCGATGCGCTCGAGCACGGCGATCAGCAGGCCGGTCTGGGCGCCGCCTTGGATCTGATGGCCCGCGGCGCGCTGCTCGGCGCACGCGGCAACTCCGGGGTGATCGTCTCGCAATTGCTGCGTGGAATCGCAGACCGCCTCGGGCGCGGGGGTGCGGCCGACGGTGCCGCCCTCGCCGCTGCGCTGTCGCATGCCACCGACCTTGCCTATGTGGCGGTGGCCGTACCCGTCGAGGGCACCATCCTGACCGTGGCACGAGCGGCTGCTGATGCGGCGACGGCCGCGGCCTGCACCGAGGGTCGGCCGCGGCTGGCGAACGTGACCCGTGCCGCCGCGGAGGCCGGTGCGCACGCTCTGGCCCGCACCCCATCGCAGTTGCCCGTACTTGCGCACGCGGGCGTCGTCGATGCTGGGGGTCGCGGGCTCTGTGTCCTGCTGGACACCCTGCTCAGCACCGTCGTCGGCCACGATGCCCCAGGCGGGGAGTTACCGAGCAGGCAACCACCGATGGCCTCGGGGCGACCGGGACCTGCCGCTCGGTCAGTGCCCGTGCCCAACGCCCCCGCGCTGGATCGCCCGCAGGGGCTCGAGTCCGGGCCAACGGGGCGCGAGATCTCGTTCGGGTACGAGGTGCAGTTTCTTCTGGACGAGGCCAACGACGACGCTGTCGATGCCATGCGGATCGACCTCGCTGCCCTCGGTGACTCGCTGGTGATCGTCGGCTCCGGCACCCCGTCCCAGCTGTCGCCGCCGGCCGAGTTGTCGCCGCTGTGGAAGGTCCACGTCCACGTCGACGATGTCGGCGCCGCGATCGAGGCCGGCGTACGCGCGGGACGGCCACACTCGATCAGCGTGACCCGGTTCGCCGACCATGCGGCCGCGACACCGGTATGCGGGGCACACCCCGGCCACGCGGTGCTGAGCGGACACGGGTCCGGCCGCGGCCTGGTCGCCGTCGCACCAGGCCCCGGACTGGCCGGCCTGTTCGCCGGGGAGGGGGTCGAGGTCGTCGACGGCGCAGCCCTGCTGAGCGGTGCGGCGACGCAGAACGGCACAGCCATACAGGACGGCACAGCCATGCACAACGGCCGAGCGACGCAGTACCCTTCCGCCGCTGATGTGCTGGCCGCGATTCGCCGTACCGGCGCAGCCGAAGTCGTCGTCCTGCCGAACCACTCCTCGGTGACGGCGATTGCCGACCTGGCTGCCGCGCAAGCCCGGGACGGGGGACAGGACGTAGCCGTCGTGCCGACCAAGTCCCCGGTCCAGGGACTGGCCGCCGTCGCCGTCGCCGATCCCACCCGGCGCTTCGCCGATGTCGTCATCGCCATGGCTGAGGCAGCCGCGGCCACCCGATGGGCCGAGATCACCGTCGCCGTACAAGCGGCGATGACCATGGCCGGCCGGTGTGCGGCCGGAGACGTCCTCGGCCTGGCCGAGGGCGATGTCGTGCTGATCGGCGACGACCAGGTCACAGTCACCTGCGACTTACTCGATCGGTTGCTGTCGGCAGGCGGTGAACTCGTCACGCTGGTGATCGGCGCGGACGTCCCGAGCGGGTTCACCGACGAGGTTCGGGTACATCTGCGGCGCGCACATCCCGGCGTGGACGTCATGGACTACCGGGGTGACCAACCACACCAACCTGTACTTATCGGGGTCGAATGACGCTCGCGGTGACCAGGGACAGTCCGCTTCGCGGGCTGCTCGGAGGCAAGACCGCGACGGTGCTCGCCGAGCAACTGAGCCTGCACACGGTCGACGACCTGCTCGGCCATTACCCACGTCGGTACGCCGAGCGCGGGAAGCTGACCGATCTGGCCTCGCTGCGGATCGGCGACGAGGTCACGATCGTGGCTCGAGTCAGGTCGGTGACCCAGCGCCGGATGCGCAACAAGCGCGGAACGCTCACCGATGTCGTGGTGGGCGACGGTCGACGCTCGCTCTCGCTGGTGTTCTTCAACCAACCGTGGCGGGCGAAACAGCTGGCCGTCGGCGTCACCGGGCTGTTCGCCGGCAAGATCGGGGTGCGCGGCAACCAGATCCAGCTCAGCCATCCCGAGTGCGAGATCTTCGGCGCGACCAACCGCGACCCGGACGCGGTCATCGATCCGGCCGCATTGGTCGACGACGGCGAGCGGGCTCTGACCTACGCCTCCGCGCTCATCCCGGTCTACCCGGCCAGTCGCGGGATGCAGTCGTGGACGATCGCGCGCTGCCTGCGACTGGCCCTCGAGGCGCTCGGCGACGTCGAGGACCCGCTGCCTGACGACATGCGCGGGCGCCGCGGGCTGATCGGGCTGACCGACGCCTGGCGCAGGATCCATCAGCCGCAGTCATTGGCCGACGTCGAGCCGGCTCGGCTGCGGCTGAAATGGGATGAGGCGGTCACCGTCCAGGTGACCCTGGCCAGACGCAGGGTCGCCCAGGCGATCAATCCCGCCTCTCCCCGCCCGATCCGCGAGGGCGGCCTGCTCGATTCCTTCGACGCCCGCCTGCCGTTCGTGCTGACCGTGGGACAACGGGTCGTCGGCGCTGAGATCAGCCATGACCTCGGCGGGCACAAGCCGATGAACCGCCTCCTGCAGGGGGAGGTCGGATCGGGCAAGACCGTTGTGGCTCTGCGCGCGATGCTCCAGGTCATCGACGCCGGAGCGCAGGCTGCCTTTCTAGCGCCCACCGAAGTGCTTGCCGCCCAACATCTGAGAACCCTACGGAGTCTGCTCGGACCCCTGGGGATCGCTGGCGAGTTCGGTGCCGAGGAGCATGCCACCGGGATCACGCTGTTGACCGGGTCGCTCTCGGTCAAGGCGCGCCGGGCAGCCCTGGCCAAGGCGGCAGGAGGCGGGGCGGGAATCGTCGTCGGGACCCACGCGCTGCTCGAGGAGGTCGTGCAATTCGCCGATCTGGGTCTGGTGGTGATCGACGAGCAGCACCGTTTCGGAGTGGAGCAGCGCGATGTCCTGCGGGCCAAGTCCGCGGCTCCGCCGCACGTTCTGGTCCTCACGGCCACACCGATCCCGCGCACCGTCGCGATGACCGTGTACGGCGACCTGGAGACCACGACTCTCACCGAGTTGCCTGCCGGCCGGGCTGAGGTGAGCACCAGCGTCGTGCCGGTACGGGAGAAGCCGACCTGGCTGGACCGGGCCTGGACCCGGATCGTCGAAGAGGCCCGGACCGGCGGGCGAGCGTTCATCGTCTGCCCGCGGATCGGCGACGATGGCGCGACCGGCGCGGGCGCGGCCGGTAACGGTGCAGCCGGGCGGCTCGACGATGGCGACGAGTCCCCGCAGCCGCCGGCCGAGGACGACTCCCCGTCCGAGGACGACGAGCCCGGCCCGACCAAGCGCGCACCGCTGGCGGTTCTCGACGTAGCCGAGACGTTGCGCGAGGGGCCACTGGCCGGTCTTCGTCTGGCTGTCCTGCACGGCCGGCTGCCCGGGGACGAGAAGGATGCAATCATGCAGGCCTTCGCCCGCGGTGACCTCGAGGCGTTGGTGACCACGACCGTCATCGAGGTCGGCGTCGACGTACCGGAAGCCTCGGTCATGGCGATTCTGGATGCGGATCGGTTCGGCGTCAGCCAGTTGCATCAGCTGCGTGGCCGGATCGGCCGGGGCCCGCGGCCAGGGATCTGTCTCCTGGTCACCGAGGCACCGGCCGACAGTCCGGCCCGCCTTCGACTGGAAGCCGTCGCCGCCACGCGGGACGGCTTCGAGTTGGCTAGGGTCGACCTTGCCTCGCGGCGAGAAGGCAACATCCTCGGCGCCGCGCAATCCGGTCGGCAATCGGGACTGCGTCTGCTGTCCCTGCTCGATGACGAAGGGATCATCACCCAGGCCCGAGAGGAGGCGACCTACCTGGTGGCCCTCGATCCGGACCTGGCCGGTCACCCTGCATTGGCTGCCCAGGTGGCCCGGCTGTCCGAGGACCGACGCGCCGACTACTTGGACAAGGCCTGAGCCGTGACGCGGATCGTGGCCGGTGTGGCCCGTGGTCGCCGGCTGACCGTACCCCGCGGTGAGCTGACCCGGCCGACCTCGGATCGGGCTCGGGAGGCGCTGTTCTCCACCATCGACGGGCTGCTGCCGTTGAGCGGGGCGCGCGTCCTGGACCTCTACGCCGGCTCGGGCGCGCTCGGGCTCGAGGCCCTTTCCCGGGGCGCCGTCCACGCCCTACTCGTCGAGGGTGACCGGCGGGTCGCAGCAACCCTGCGCGCCAACATCGACTCGGTCGCCCTGCAGGGGGCCATCGCGGTGATCAGCCCGGTGCAGCGGTTGGCGGCCGCTGAACCGGCTCAGGTTGCCGGAACAGCTTCGCCGTACGACGTGGTCTTCGCCGACCCGCCGTACCGTCTGCCGCCTGACGAGTTGGGCGGCGTCCTCGCCGACCTGTACCGACTGGGGTGGCTGGCAGCGCAGGCGGTGCTGGTCGTCGAGCGCTCCTCCCACGATGACCCCTGGGTGTGGCCGACACCGCTGCAGCCGATCCGCGATCGGCGCTATGGGGAGGCCGTGCTTTGGTACGGTCGCGCCCCGTGAGAGCAGCCTTCTGATGAAGAGAAAAGCGGTCTGCCCTGGGTCTTTCGACCCGATCACCAACGGCCATCTCGACATCATCGAGCGAGCCAGTCAGCTCTACGACGACTTGATCGTCGCGGTCCTGGTCAATCCGGAGAAAGCGGGCGTGTTCGACGTCAACAGCCGGATGTCGATGATCAGGGAGTCCACCGCGCACCTCTCGGGTGTCACCGTGGACTCCTTCCATGGCCTACTCGTGCACTATTGCCGCGACCAGGGGATCGAGGTGATCGTGAAGGGCTTACGGGCGATCAGCGATTTCGAGTACGAGGTCCAGATGGCACAGATGAACCGCGGTCTGACCGGAATCGAAACCGTGTTCATGCCGACCGGACCCGAGCACGGTCATCTGTCGTCCAGCTTGATCAAGGCCGTCTCGCATTTCGGCGGCGACGTCTCCCATCTCGTCCCGGCGCCGGTGCTCGAACGGCTGCGCGAGCGTGGAGAGGATTAGCCGATGGACCGCATCTACGACACGCTGGACGAGATCGTGACGATGATCGAGCAGGCTCGCGGCGTTCCGATGTCCACCTCGGCCATGGTGCCCCGCGACCATGTCCTCGACCTGCTCGACGAGCTGCGGGATCGGCTGCCGCCGGCAGTCATCCAGGCCAAAGCTGTCCTCGACCGGCGGGGCGAGCTGTTGGATGCCGCACAGGTGGAAGCCGACCGGATCGCAACGCGTGCCAGGCAGGACGCCGACGCGCTTGCCGCTCGCGCGCGAGCTGACGCCGAGGACCTGCAGGCCATCGCCGCGCAACGCCGGGCCGAGCTGTTGGCACTCGGACAACGCGAACACGAGCGGCTGGTCAGCGAGGGCACCCGGCTCCGTGGCGAAGTCATCGCCCAGGCCCAACAGGACCACGACGAACTACTCGCTCAGGGTCACAGCGAGCGGGAGCGGCTGATCAGCGAGAGCGAGATCTACCGCAGTGCGGTGTCCCGGGCCGACGAACTGGGAGCGGCAACAGCCGCCGAGGCCGACGTCATGCGCCGGGAAGTCGACAGCTACGTGGACGCCAAGCTCGCCCACTTCGAAGCCACGTTGTCCCACCTGCTGCGCTCGGTCGAACATGGGCGGGCCAATGTCGGAGCTCGCAGACCCGCGGGACCCGGCCGCCCCGCCGCCGCGCCGGAGTGAGCCAACCCGCGCCGTCAGGGGTCGTCGCGGTGGTCGTGACCTGGAACCGTGCCGAGTTGCTGGCCAGATCGCTGTGCGCGATCCTCGCCCAGACCAGCGTGCCGGATCAGATCCTCGTCATCGACAATGCCTCCACCGACGAGACGGCGACCATGCTGGCCGACCAGTTCACCGGTCGGATAGAGGTGGTCAGACTCGCGGAGAACATCGGCGGAGCAGGAGGTTTTGCGGCCGGCATCGTCCGTGCCCTGGAACACGTCCCCGACGTGGTCTGGCTGCTCGACGATGACACCGTCCCCCGCCCGACCGCGTTGCAGGCACTGCTCGAGGCGCGCAGGCACTACCCGGGTCCGGCCCCGGCGATCGTGGCCAGTCGGGTGGTCTGGATCGACGGTCGGGATCACCCGATGAACACTCCGCGTCGCAAGCCTGGCGCGAGTCGGGCCGAGCGGCTCGCGGCAGAGCTGATCGGCGCCACTCCGATCCGGTCGGCGTCTTTCGTGTCGATCCTGTGTTCGGCCGAGATCGTGCGCGAGCGCGGCCTTCCCGAGGTCGACTACTTCCTCTGGAACGACGACTTCGAGTTCACCACCCGTCTGCTGCGGGGGCAGCGTGGCCTGCTGTGCCCCGCCAGCGTCGTGGACCACCACACGAAGACCTTCGGGGGCAGCGATGCCGATCCTGGCGACCGGTTCTTCTTCGAGGTCCGCAACAAGATCTGGGTGTTCAGCCGCGGCACTGGGCTCAATCCCGCCGAACGCGTGCTCTACGCCGGCGCCACGCTCCGACGCTGGACGCGGACCCTCGCCCGCTCGACCGATCGGCCCCGGTTGTTGCGCGCGGCCAGACGCGGCCTGGTCGCCGGTGTCCGTGCTGGTCCGCGCTCATCCGGGGAACGGCTGGCCGAGGTTCTCCCGCTGCGCCCGTCGACCCCCGAAGCCGCGATGACGGCCGACGGCGCGTGGACGGCCGCCGGCGGGGCAGGCGAGGCGTTCTCGCTCCTGATGGCGATCTATGCCGGTGATCGACCGGACTTCTTGGCGCAGGCCTTCACCAGCACCGTCAACGAGCAGACCCGGCGCCCCGACGAGGTGGTCGTGGTCCAGGACGGACCGATACCCGCAGAGTTGGCCGATTGCCTGGCGGTGCTGTCCGCGGCCTCGCCGGTACCTGTCGTGCACGTCGTGCTTGCCGACAATGTGGGACTGGGTCCGGCGCTGGTCGCCGGCCTGTCGCGCTGCTCGTATGACGTGGTGGCCCGGATGGATGCCGACGACGTCAGCGAACCGACCCGTTTCGCCGAGCAACTGCCACTTCTCGAGGCCGGCGCGGACATCGTCGGTACCGGCCTGCGGGAGTTCGTCCACGACCCGGCTGACCCGGCTGACGTCCTGGGTACGCGTACTCCGCCGACCGATCCGGCTCAGATCGCCCGCGCTGCCCGATTTCACGATCCGTTCAATCATCCGACCGTGGTCTATCGGCGCCGCGCGGTGCAGGCCGCCGGCGGCTATCAAGATCTTCCGCTGATGGAGGACTACCTCCTTTTCGCCCGGATGATCGCGGCCGGCGCCCGACCGGCGAATCTGGCCGCGCCGCTGGTCAACTACCGGGTCGGGGCCGGTGCTTATGCCCGCCGTGGGGGGCTCCGTCTGCTCCGCTCGGAGTTCGCCCTGCAGCGGCGGCTGCGCCGACTGGGCTTCACGACTCCGCTTCAGTACGGACGCAATCTGCTGGTACGCGGTGGCTATCGGCTCATTCCGGAGCCGGTCCGCCGGCTGGCCTATCGCGCCTTGATCGCCAACCGGCAGAAGTAGGCAGGCTCGGCGGGCGCAACCACGCCGTCACAGACAGTCGGGTATCCTTGTCGACGGTCCGATCCGATCTCGGCCAACCCCGCTATGACAAGGACCATGGTTCACCACGCGCACAACCGGCGGCGCAGCCCATTCGTCGTGGATCTCCGCGAGTTGGGCCGCCGTCCGGGTTCGTTGCTTCCGGTGCACCGTACGGTCCGCGCACCACAAGGGGTTGGTCTTGATGTGATCGGTGTTCAAGCCGGCGACGAGTTGACCCTCGACCTGCGGATGGAATCCGTGGTCGAAGGTGTGCTCGTCTCCGGAACAGTGTCCGGCCCGGTCGTCGGGGAGTGCTCGCGCTGCCTCGACCCGATCCAGGACGTTGTCGAGGTCGAGGTCGTGGAGCTGTTCGCCTATCCGGACAGCGCCACGTCGGAGACCACCGACGAGGACGAGGTCAGCCGACTGACCGGGGACACGATAGATCTCGAGCCGCTGGTTCGCGACGCCGTGGTCCTGGCTCTACCGGTTGCTCCACTGTGTCGCGAGAACTGCGCCGGACTGTGCGTGGACTGCGGCCAGCGGTGGGACGACCTGCCACCGGACCATCAGCACGCCACCGTCGACCCGAGGTGGGCGGCGCTGGCACAGTACGCAACCAGCACCGGCAGCGATGCCGACGTACCAGAGACAAAGGAGCGTTGATCCGTGGCCGTACCGAAGCGCCGCCAGTCCCGCAGCAACACCCGCTCACGCCGGGCGAACTGGAAGGCGACTGCGCCTACGCTGACGCCATGCCCGAACCGCGCATGCGGCCGGGTCAAGCCCCCGCACGAGGCCTGCCCGCACTGCGGTCAGTACAAGGGCACCGAAGTCCTGTCGGTCTAGCGCCTGCGGATCTGAACGGGGGATCACGGTGAGCGATCCGGCGGTGGACCGCCCGGTCAGCCACCCAACGGGGGACGTCGCTGAGCCATGCCGGTCCGCCCTGCTCGACGCCCTCGGGCTCGAGATCGATGCAGACATCCTCGACCTGGCGCTGACGCACCGGTCCTACGCCTACGAGCACGGCGGGTTGCCGACCAACGAGCGATTGGAGTTCCTCGGGGACTCCGTGCTCGGACTGATCATCACCGACACCCTGTATCGGGCCAATCCGGCCCTGCCCGAGGGACAGCTGGCCAAGCTCCGCGCGTCGGTGGTCAACATGCGCGCGCTGGCCGAACTCGCCCGTGGGCTTGGGCCCTACGGTCTGGGAGCGACCCTCCTGCTGGGGGCGGGGGAGCGGGCCACTGGTGGCGCGGACAAGGACAGCATCCTGGCTGACGCCTTCGAGGCTCTGCTGGGCGCCATCTACATCGACCAGGGCCTTCCCGCCGTCAGCACCCTGGTGCAACGGCTCTTCGCCGACGTGCTGGACGAAGCAGCGACCAAGGGAGCGGCGCTGGACTGGAAGACCAGTCTGCAGGAACTCACCGCCCGGCTCAGTCTCGGGACGGTGGCCTATCGGGTCGTCCACGACGGCCCCGACCACGAGAAGCGGTTCACCGCCTACGTCGAGCTCGGTGGTCAGCGCTACGGAAGCGGAGCCGGGCGGAGCAAGAAGGACGCCGAGCAGCATGCCGCCGAGCAGGCCTGGCAGGAGCTTTCGGCTCTGCGCGGCACCACGGACTAGCGACCGCGATGCCTGAACTGCCCGAGGTCGAGGTGGTCCGAGCCGGGCTGGCTCGATGGGTGGTGGATCGGGAGATCGGCTCGGTATCGGCCCGTCATCCGCGTGCCATCCGCCGATTCCCCGGTGGACCGGAAGCGTTCGCGGCCGCATTGGTCGGCCGTACGGTGCGCGCTGCGGCTCGCCGAGGGAAGTACCTCTGGCTGCCGTTGTCCGACGACCAGGTGCTGCTCGGCCACCTCGGGATGAGCGGTCAACTCCTGGTCGTGCCACGGTCGGTTCCAGAGAGTCCGCACCTGCGGGTCCTGATCGGGTTCACCGACGATGGGCCGGACCTGCGCTTCGTCGATCAGCGGACCTTCGGCGGGCTGTGGGTGGAACCCGCCGGCGAGACTCCAGACCGCGTGCCGCACAGTCTCACCCACATTGCACGGGACCCGCTCGATCCACTGTTCGACGAGACGGTATTCATCAGCCGGCTCCGGCGGCGCCGCACCGAGATCAAGCGCGCACTGCTCGACCAGACTCTGATCAGCGGGATCGGCAACATCTACGCTGACGAGGCGCTTTGGCGAGCGGGGCTGCATGGTGGCCGACCGACCGATCGACTCTCGGTGACAAAGGCCCGGGAATTGGTCACTGCGATCCGCGAGGTGATGATCGAGGCGTTGGGACAGGGCGGCACCAGCTTCGACTCGCTCTACGTCAACGTGAACGGCGAGAGCGGTTACTTCTCCCGCGCCTTGAACGCCTATGGACGACAGGACCAGCCCTGTGCCCGGTGCAGTACGCCGATGCGCCGGGAGTCCTTCATGAACCGCTCGAGCTTTTCCTGCCCCGGCTGTCAGCCCAGACCACGACGCCGGGCGGTGGGTGGTGTGCTGTCCCAGAACCGGACGGGCTATGACGAGCCTCACCGCACGGCGGAACCGGGGGAGGCAGGCAGCCGTTGACCGCAGCGTGGCCGAGTGTCACCCTAGTGGTCTGTTGAAGAACAGTCGCCCGCGAGCAACCCCGCGGGCTTCCCACGTGCAAGCGGAGGATATTCACATGGCCAAGGCCCTCCTGGGTCACGTTGCCACCCCATCGTCGCTGCTCCTCGAGGAAACGGTGATCCTGCGTCGCCGGGTCCGGGCTCTCGAGGTGGAAGTGGCCGATCTGCGCGAGGAGCGCGACCTTCTGCTCGGCGACGGACTGCGCCGGCTGGCAGCTGCGGCCTCGGCACCCGCGGAGCCGGTTCCAGCCTGAGCGCAGCCGACGAGGTCTGCTGGGTGAGGCCTGGCCCGCGCGCTTGCGCGGCCCCCTGAACGGCGCGCCGGTCACCCACCCGGGCAACGGCTCGGTTAGCCTCCTGTACGGCCCTTCCCACATTGCGCTCAGGCGCCGTGTCGGCCAGAGGCGTTCTTCCCGACCCGCTCTGGAGCCGCGTGCACCTTTCCAGTCTGACGCTGAAGGGCTTCAAGTCCTTCGCGTCCTCGACCACCCTGCGATTCGAACCGGGCATGAACGCCGTGGTCGGTCCGAACGGGTCCGGTAAGTCGAATGTCGTCGATGCCATCTTGTGGGTGCTCGGCGAGCAGGGGGCCAAGAGCCTGCGCGGCGGAAAGATGGAAGACGTCATCTTCGCCGGTACGGTCGGCCGCGCACCGCTGGGCCGCGCCGAGGTGACCCTCACGATCGACAACACCGATGGTGCGCTGCCGATCGACTACAGCGAGGTCGCGATCACTCGCCGGATGTATCGCTCCGGAGAGAGCGAGTACGAGATCAACGGGTCGTCCTGCCGGCTGCTCGATATCCAGGAACTGCTCTCCGACTCCGGTATCGGCCGCGAGATGCACATCATCGTCGGCCAGGGCCAGCTCGATGCGGTTCTCGCGGCCCGTCCCGAGGAGCGCCGTGGGTTCATCGAAGAGGCCGCCGGTGTCTTGAAACATCGCAAACGCAAAGAAAAGGCGATTCGCAAGCTCGATGCCATGCAGGTCAATCTCGACCGGGTTGGGGATCTGACCGAGGAACTGCGTCGTCAGCTCAAGCCGCTGGGCCGCCAGGCAGAGGTGGCTCGGCGGGCCCAGTCGGTACAGGCTGATCTGCGCGATGCCAGGCTTCGCCTGCTTGCCGATGACCTGGTCACCCTGCGCGACGCGCTGGACAAGGAATTGGCTGATGAGGAGGTCATCCGCGGACGCCGGTCCGAGGTCGACACGCAGTTGCGTGCCAGCAACGCCCGCGAGGACAAGCTCGAGAGCGCCCTGGCCCGGATCAACCCGGCTCTGGTCGGCTCCCAAGAGGTCTGGTATCGGCTCTCGGCTCTGGGCGAGCGATTGCGCAGCACACACCAGTTGGCCGCTGAGCGGGCCCGGCACCTGTCCGCAGCGCTGCCTGAGCCGCCGCCCGGCCGGGACCCCGAAGCGCTCAAGGCGGAGGCGGTGGCCGCGGAGGAGCAACGCCGGGAGCTCGACGGGCATCTGATCGGCGAGCGGGAACGTCTGAGCGGTGCACTGGGCGGTCGGGCCGAGTTGGAGGAGCAACTGCGCCGGGCCGAGGACGAACTCGTGCGGGTCGCCCGAGCTCAGGCAGACCGCCGAGAAGGCCTCGCCCGTCTGGCCGGGGACTTGCAGGCCGTCCGGAGTCGGGCCGGCGCAGCCGAAGAGGAGATCAGCCGGCTCACCGGAGCCGTGGGCGATGCCCGTACCCGCGCGGAGCGGGCCGCGGCCCAGTTTCAGGCCGTGGAGAGCGAGATCGGTGAGCTCGGGACTTCCGAGCAGAGCCTCGACGCACGTCACGAGGCCGCAGTGGCCCATTACGAGGCTGCCGCCACCGAGGTGTCCCGGCTCAGCGACGCCGAGCGCGAAGCCGAGCGTCAGCGAGACGCCTGGCGCGCTCGGGCAGAGGCGCTGGCCGAAGGGCTGCACCGCAAGGACGGTGCCGGTGCCCTCCTGACCGCCAGCCAGGAGATTCCCGGCCTGCTGGGGTCGCTGTCGGCGCTACTGCGGGTCGAACCCGGTTACGAGGTCGCGGTGGCCGCGGCGCTCGGTCCGATCGCGGACGCCATCGCAGTACGGACTCCACGCGATGCCGCGGCCGCCTTGGGGTACCTGCGTGCTCATGACGCGGGCCGCTCCGGGGTCCTCGTCGCCAGTGCCGAACTGTCGAGCGGTGCCACGCAACCCGCAGCAGCTCGTGCCTTGGAGGAGGTGGCTCCGGCCGCCTCGTGGCCCCCCCTGCCCGATGGTGCCCGCTGGGTCCGCGAGCTGGTGACCGGTCCGGCTGAGCTGTCCGCCGCGTTGGCTGGTGTCTTGGACCGGGTGGCAGTCGTTGACGGCATCGATGCAGCGGTACGGCTGGTCGAGAGCCACCCGCGGCTGCGCGTCGTAACCGCCGAGGGGGACCTGCTCGGGGCGCAGTGGTCCTACGGGGGATCGGTCAGCGCGCCCAGCGCGATCGAGGTCCAAGCCGCACTCGAGGACGCCCAGCGCGAGCATGCCGCCGCCCAAGCTCGCAGCAGCCGGTTGCAGGCCGACCTGGAGGCAACCCGCCGCCTCGCAGCGCAGCGCTCGGCCGCCGTGGAGAGTGCCCTGGCCGCACTGCACGAGTCGGATGCGGCGCATTCCGCAGTGGCGCAGCGACTGGGTGACCTGGGTGCCGCGGCACGGTCGGCGGCAGCGGAGGCGACTCGGCTCGAGCAGTCGCGCGAGGCTGTCCAGCGCGCCCGGGATGCCGATCTGGAGGGCTTGGCCGCGCTCGAAGAACGGTGGCAGGCAGCCCAGATCGCCCCGTCGGCCGACGAGCCGTCCACCGCCGACCGCGACGAGTTGCAGCGAGCCGTCGCCCGCGCGCGACAGGAGGAGATGGAACTGCGGCTCGCCGTACGCACCACCGAGGAACGCGTTCGCGCGCTGGGCAGCCGTGCTGAGTCGTTACACCGGGCCGCCGAGCAGGAGCGGGCCAGCCGGATGCGACAGGAGGCAACCGTCGCGGCCCGACAGCGGGCGGCAGCCATCGCCGGACAGGTGCACATCGCGGCGGAACAGACGATCGCGCACGTGAACGCCTCGTTGGAACGTGCACAGGCGCAGCGGGATGGATTGTCCGCGCAGAAGTCCAGCACGGAGGGCGAGCTACTCGGGGTTCGGTCACGGGTCCGGGAACTGACCGCGGACCTCGACCGGCTCACCGACGAGGTCCACCGCGACGAGGTGGCCAGGGCCGAGCAGCGGTTGCGGATCGAGGCACTGGAGGACCGGGCCGCCCAGGAATACGGCGCAGATGTCGACATCCTGATCCGCGAATACGCCCCCAGCGCGCTCGTGCCGCCGTCGCTGGCCGATCTGGCAGCTGCACAGGCGCAAGGATTGGAGCAACCCAGCGCCATTCCCTACGACCGTCTGAGCCAGGAGCGGCGCGTCTCTCGTGCTGAACGTGACCTGGCGCTGCTCGGCAGAGTGAATCCGCTTGCCCTGGAAGAGTTCGCCGCCCTCGAGGAGCGCCACGCCTTTTTGGCGACCCAGCTCGAGGACCTGAAGAACACCAAACGCGACCTGCTCTCGGTCATCCGTGAGGTCGACAGCCGGATCCTGGCTGTTTTCGCCGACGCCTTCGTCGATGTGTCACGGGAGTTCGAGAAGGTCTTCTCGATGCTGTTTCCAGGTGGCGAAGGACGATTGTTCCTCACCGATCCGGATGATCTGCTGACCACCGGCGTCGAGGTCGAAGCCCGTCCACCGGGCAAGAAGGTCAAGCGGCTCTCGCTGCTGTCCGGTGGAGAGCGTTCGCTGACCGCGGTGGCGTTGCTGGTGGCGATCTTCCGGGCCAGACCCTCGCCGTTCTACATTCTCGACGAGGTCGAGGCCGCACTGGACGATGTCAACCTCGGACGCCTGCTCGGACTGATCGAGGCACTCCGGGATTCCAGCCAGTTGATCGTTATCACCCATCAGAAGAAGACGATGGAGATCGCCGACACCCTGTACGGGGTGAGCATGCGCGGGGACGGGATCACCACGGTGATCAGCCAGCGAATCCGGGAGCTGACCTCGGCCTGAGTTCCACCAACCGCACTTTCTCCGGAGAATGTGCGATCAGGGACGCGGCTGAAGTGACTTTCTCCGGAGAAAGTCACTTCACGGGCGGCTCAGATGAGCAGGTCGACGATCAGGGGCAGGTGGTCGGAGGCGTCACTGCGCATCACCTGCGAGAACGCGGCGATGACCCCGG
>Ga0136614_10000145_pt1 | contig 29353 bp, 32 predicted proteins | sample AntDrymUQ2792106_2_FD_106643 | JGI IMG/M metagenome (GOLD analysis project Ga0136614, IMG submission 106643) | Polar desert sand microbial communities from Dry Valleys, Antarctica - metaG UQ279 (21.06) | ecosystem: Environmental > Terrestrial > Soil > Desert | place: Antarctica: Dry Valley... | reverse complement strand
CGGATGCGACGGCTCTTGTCGTCAGACTCCTTCCGCGCCACCGCCCCGAGGATTCGAGCGTGGAAACGCCCATCGTCGGTTCCGAGGTCGATATCGCCAGTGACAGTCGCCATCTCACGCACGGCAGCCGCATCACAGATCTCGAAGAACTCCTCGAGCTCTTTGGGGTGCCTAACGAGACGATCCTGGTGCCAGACGACGACTCCGTCGATAAGGCCGTTCTCGATGTCGTCGAGCATCCGGCGGTACTGAGGTCGGGCCTTCCCGCTCCAGGCGCTCGCGTCGTTGTCGACGTAGACCCCAGCGGCCTTCCAGCGTTTCCGCTTGGCTAGGGCCTCACAGTCCTCCTGCTGGCGTCTGACGCCAGCCCTGCGTCCCTCTCGGTCATCGCTGATGCGGCAATAGATAGCCGCCGACGTGGCCATCTGGGGACGATACACCGTCTAGGAACATATCTCAATACTCGCATGGGCCAAGCTCACCTCGCCGGGACGCGCCAGGCCGACGCCGCCTCCGATGAGACCCGCAAGTGAGACGTGCTGATGAGGCATACGAAAAGCACGATGTCGGATCAAGCCGGGGTTCTCCGCCAGCATCCCCGCAACGGAATAGACACTGGTGACCTCGAGTGACTCCTCGAGAGTCATCGCCGGGAGGATGCCGGGCAGAGTGCGGGCAAGCATCGTCTTTCCAGCGCCCGGCGGACCCAGCATCAAGAGATTGTGGCCGCCTGCGGCAGCGATCTCCATGGCTCTCTTCGCCATCGCCTGCCCACGAACATCAGCCATGTCTTCGCCGCCGAAAGGTTTCGGTTCCCACGCCCTTGAGAGCTCCGGGGGAACCCACCGGCCTTTGAAGAAGTCGATGCACTGGCGTAGATCGGTCACCGCAATCACCTCGATGTCCTCGACCAGCGCCGCCTCGGCCGCGTTCGCCGCCGGACATATCAGGCCCCTTCGACCCTCTGCGCGGCATGCGAGCGCGGCGGCGAGGGTGCCCCGTACCGGTCGCACCGCGCCGTCGAGCGCCAGTTCTCCGATCGCGATCCACCCGTCGAGCGGCTCCTGCGAGATCCGTTTGTCTGCCGCCGCGATACCGAGCGCGAGCGGCACGTCGAAATGGGTTCCGTCTTTGCGCAGGCCACCGGGGGCCAGGTTCGCCACCATCCTCTGGCGAGGCCAGCGCAATCCGGAAGACTCGAGAGCAGAACGGGTTCGCTGTTCGGCCTCGCGCACGGTAGTCGTCGGAAGCCCGACGATCGAGAATCGCGGAACCCCGGCCCCCACATCCACCTCGACCTGGACGAGGTGAGCTTCCGTGCCGATCAGGGCCACGGTTTCCGTCTTCGCAAGCATCCATACCTCCCGTCACCATCCCGGGAGCGCGGCCTACGCTCAGCAAGGTATCGGGACCCTGAGACACAAGACGCAACCGGTGGTCCGAGCGCACCCGGTGGTCCGAGCACGCCCGGTGGTCCGGCGCACCCGGTGGTCCGAGGCAGGCAACCGGGGATCCAGATGGGACCCGAGAAATACGCGGGCTAGCGCCCGGTGAAGCGCGGCTCCCTCTTCTCGAGCCAGGCGGTGACGGCCTCGCGAGTGTCGTCGCTCGCAAAGCACAGAGCTTGGGTGATCGATTCGGCGTCGAGATTCTCCTCGATCGAACGCTCGCCGGCGCGATTCAGGTTCTCCTTGATCATCGCCGCGGTTCGCGGCGGGAGAGCGGCCACGCGTTGGGCGAGATCCTTCGTGACTGCGTCGACCTCGGCGGGGTCGCACAAGCGATTGAGGAACCCGAGGCGATCGGCTTCCTCGGCGGAGACGGTCTCTCCGAGCAACGCCAGCTCCTTCGCCTTGTTCAACGGAAGGGCCCGCGTCAAGGCCCAGGTCCCTCCGAAGTCCACGACAAGTCCCCGCTTCACGAACAGCTCCGCAAAGGCGGCCGTTCGGGTTGCAACGACGAAATCGCACGACAGCGCGAGGTTGCACCCGGCGCCCGCAGCGATCCCGGTGACCTTCGCGATCGTCGGCTTCGCACAGGTCATCACGGTTCGCGCGATCCGGTGCACGTGGTGCATCCGATCCTTGAGTTCGAACGCGCCCGAGACGAGATTGGCGGGATCGCTCAAGTCGGCCCCCGAGCAGAAGGCGTCGCCCGCTCCAGTGATGACCGCGCACCTGATGGCACCGTCGCCGGTCACGCGTTCGAAGACCTCGCCGATCTCCTCGAACATCGTCCAGGACATCGCGTTCTTCTTCTCGGGCCGGTCGAGAGTGATCGTCGCGACGTGACCTTCCTGCTCCCATCGCAAAGATGCGTAGTCGCTCACTTCGGCTCCTAAAAGGCGTCGGGGATGTGAGTCAGATGCAGCCGGCCGTCTCGAACGATAACGGAGACCACATCGAAGCGGATCTCGACGGCTTTCGGTCGCCGGCATGCGAGCCACGCCGCAGCCAACCTGCGAAGCCGGGCCTGCTTCTGGAGGGACACTGCCTCCGCGGGGGTGCCGAAGTGATCGGTCGCGCGCGTCTTCACCTCGCAGAACACCACCGTGCGACTACGGCCGACGACGAGATCGAGCTCGCCGGCGGCACAGCGGTAGTTCCGGTCGAGAACGCGGTAACCGTTCCTCTCGTAGAAGGTTGCGGCGGCACCCTCGCCGCGACGGCCTAGAAGCGTTCGCTCGTGCATTCGAGGACTCTAGACAGGAGGTGAGACGGTTCTAGCTCGGTGGGAGTCAGCTTTCGGCGCCGGGGGGCTCGGGGAGACGGATCTAGCTCGGTGCGGGAGTCAGCTCTCGGCGCCGGGGGGCTCGGGGAGGAGGTCACGCTCGGCGAGTTGTGACAGCTCCTCGACGTTCAGATCACGGAACGTCACGACCTTCACGTGAGAGACGAATCGCGCCGGGCGGTGCATGTCCCACACCCAGGCGTCGTTCAGCTCGACCTCGAACCACACCTTGGCCCCCATGTGCCGGGTGTCAACCTTCACTTCGTTGGCCAGGTAGAACCTTCGCTCAGTCTCCACGACGAACTTGAACATCGGGAGGACATCCCGATACTCCTTGTACAGCTGGAGTTCCATCTCGGCCTCGTACTTCTCGAGGTCCTCGACGCTCATGCGCTCCCCTCTTCCAAGTCCACCGTATCCACCGATTCTCGCGCTGGATGAGGGCGGAAGACACCATCTTCGAAGAATCCGGTGACCCCATAGAACGACCTGCGGTGTATCTCGCAGGGCCCGTTCTGTTTGAGGGCGTTCCAGTGATAGCGGGTGCCGTAACCCACGTTGCTCGCGAAACCGTAATCGGGAAAGCGCCTGTGATACCGGCGCATGGCGGCATCCCGGTGCACCTTGGCGACGATGGACGCCGCCGCCACGCTCTTCGACACCACATCACCCTTCTTCACCGCGAGCGACGGGCGCTGAAGCCGTCGCATCTTGAAACAGTCCACGAGGATGTAGTCGGGATCGACCTGGAGCCCGTTGAGCGCCCGGCGAAGAGCGTTGAGATTGCTCTTCTGAAGCCCGATCCGGTCGATCCTCCAGGGCTGCACGCGCACGATCGAGACTCCGAGAGCGACATCCATGATCTCTTCTGCGAGCCTGTTCCTCTGCAGTTTCGTGCAGAGCTTCGAGTCCCTGAGGCCCTCGATCCGAACATCTGCCGGAAGGACGACGGCCGCCGCCACCAGCGGACCGGCCAGCGCCCCTCGGCCTACTTCGTCGGCACCGGCGATATGCCGGAAGCCGGCCTCGTCGAGTCGAGCTTCGAGCACTCCGCAAGCGAACGCGTGGGCGCCGGGTCCCCTCTGCTGTTCGTCATCGCCCCGAGAAGTGTGGAGCGCGGCGACATCGTCCGGCGCCACGCGCCTAGCTCTCGCACCCGGAGCGGTGTTCGCCGTTGCGACAGCTATCGGTCCCCGGGCCCCCATCGAGAGTGTCCTCACCGGTTCCACCGGCCAGGTCGTCCGGACCGGTGAATCCGAGCAGATAGTCGTCCCCGCCGCGCCCGATCAACACGTCCCCTCCCGGTCCGCCGAACAGGTAGTTATCCCCGTCATCGCCCGCCAAGCGGTCGCCGAACCGGGATCCGACCAGCACTTCGAGGCCGCTCAATGCATCGACGCCCTGGCCCTCGGCCGTGCCCGCCTGCAGATCCGCGTTCACGCGTCTCGACGCCCCCGCGTACGAGACTGCGTCGAACGAGCCGTCGCCGCCCGAAAGCACGTCGTTGCCCCCGGCCCCGACGAACGCGTCGATGCCGGAGCCTCCGAATAGCGAGTCTGAATTCGGACCACCCACGAGAGTGTCGTCGTCGGGCCGGCCTTCGATCGTGTCCATCCCCCTGCCGCCGAAGATCTCGTTGTTCCTTCGATTCCCTATCAGCGTGTCGTCAGAGCCCGAGCCGGTGAGGTTCTCGACACCGCTCAGCGTGTCGGCTCCCTGCCCGGTCGCAACCCCGGCCAGCAGGTCGACCTGGACCGGACCGGAGGCGCCTGCATAGTTCGCCTCGTCGCCCAGACCACCGCCACCGGCGATCGAATCGTCTCCGCCCCCTCCGGTCAGCGTGTCGAATCCGCTGCGGCCCGCGATGTCGTCATTCCCCCGGCCTCCAACGAGCCCGTTGTCATGCCAATCGCCGCGCAGGCGATCCCCCGATGCGGACCCATCCGCCCACTCGATGCCGTTCAACGCATCGCGGCCTTCTCCGGTTGCGATCCCTTCGGCGAGGTCCACAGACACGGGACCGGAAGCGAGCGCGTAGCTCACCCGGTCACGCACGCCGGAACCACCCTTCAGTCGGTCGTTCCCGGGCCCCCCCACGAAGAGATCGCGCTCCCCCTGCCCCATGATCGAGTCTCGCCCGCCGCCACCATCGAGAGAATCCCCACCGGAGCCGCCGCAGATGCGGTCGTCGCCGCCGTTGCCCTCGATCCGGTCACCGCCGCCCCGACCGACGATCACGTCCGCATGGCGCGTACCAGAGATCACATCGGAACCGTCGGTCCCGACGATCGTCGCGCGCCGTCCGAAGCACGAGGGCGGCGCGGCCGAAGCCGAGGACATCACGCCGCCCAGCAGAGACAGGATGATCAATGAAACCGTCCATCTGCGTCTCACGAGAAGCTAGAGGCCCCCGAAGTCCTCGGGAGGCCAGATCACGACGAATGCGCGCCCGACGATCTTGTCTTCGGCGACCGGTCCGATGTCGCGAGAGTCCGCCGAGTTGTTCCGGTTGTCTCCCATCACGAACACGCGCCCGGCCGGGACACGGCACCCCCCATCGGCCACCTCCATGTTCAGGCGCTCGCAATCGTTCGCGGTGAGCGGGCCGCTGGTGCGGTCGATGCCGCTCTTGATATACGGCTCCTCGACCTTTTCGCCGTTCACGAAGAGGGTGCGCGGCTTTCCTTCGTACCGGACGCTATCTCCGCCAACCGCAACTATGCGCTTGATGTAGTCCTCTTCGGTGCCGGTCGGCAATCCCAGCAGCTCTCGCATGTAGTTGCGAACGTCGTCGTACCAGGGAACGTCTGGCGGCGCCTGGCCAAACACGGACCGAGCGAACACCACCACGTCCTGTGCACTCGGCTCGTCCCACGTGTAGCTGAGCTTCTCGACCAACACACGGTCACCGATGCGCAAAGTAGGAACCATGGAGCCGGACGGGATGAAGAACGCCTGCAGAAGGAAGGTCTTGATCAGTACGGCGATGATGAACGCGAACAGGATGAGGATCGGGAGCTCGATGAGCTGATGGACGAAGCCGTTCTTCTTGGGCTTCTTAGGCTTCTTCGACTCATTCGCCGTCTGGGTCGGTGGCTCGTCTCCGGGAGGAGCGCCGCCGTCATCGCCGGTCGCCGGGCGAGAGTCCCGCTCCGTGGGATCACCGGGCGGCGGGGGGGGCGGCACCCTATCGGGGCTGCGCTCGACCGTCGAAGTGGCGGCGGGCATCTGCGTTGTGGCGGGCGCGTCCGAACCCACCACTCGTGGTTGCTCTGGTGGCCCTTCGCCGCGCGTCATGCCTGAACGTTAAGCCCAGTCACGGCCTTTTGGGGGCCACATGGGCAAATCCCATTCCGGCCTCGCAAAGATCCTTCCCGGATGGCCCTAGGCCTCGCGCTTCTCTCGTACCTTCGCCTTCTTGCCGATGCGCGAGCGCAGGTAGTAGAGCTTCGCCCGGCGAACGTCGCCCCTGGTAGCAACCTCAATCTGGGCGAGCATCGGCGAATGGACCGGAAAGGTCCTCTCGACCCCGACGCCGAACGACACCTTCCGAACGGTGAAAGTCTCGGAGAGCTGGCTTCCCCTCCGGCGGATCACGATGCCCTCGAAGACCTGAACCCGCTCTCGTTCACCCTCGACGACGCGCACGTGGACCTTCACGGTGTCGCCTGGTCTGAAGTCGGGCAGGTCGTCCCGGAGGTACGGCCTTTCGACCAGATCCGTCGGGTTCATCGTCAGCTCCTTCTCTTCCTGATCGGTTACGTCACGACACCTCGAAGTGCCGCTGTGGTAGCCCGGACGGGATTCGAACCCGTGATCTCCGCCTTGAGAGGGCGGCGTCCTCGGCCAACTAGACTACCGGGCCATGCTTGTGGCGATCTGAAGCCGATCCAGCTGGGGCGCCTGGATTCGAACCAGGACTAACGGAACCAGAATCCGCCGGGCTGCCAGGTTACCCCACGCCCCAAAAGTCGGGCACACGCCCACATCGGGCTACGCGCCTGGCGACCGACCGAGGATAACAGTCGTCCCCTGCGCTACGCGGCCGCTCTTCGAAGGCGCTTCACCGTCTCCTGTTGCCCGAGGATCTCGAGCGATTCGAACAACGGGGGCGATATCAGGGTCCCCGTCACCGCGGCCCGGATCGGCTGGAACGCTTGCTTCGACTTGAGCTCTCGCTCCGCGGCGAGCGTCCTCAATGCGTCCTCGATCGCAGCGGTCGCCCACTTCTCGAGACCCTCCAGCCGGACCGCGGCCTCGACCAGGTAGTCGGCCCGACCGTCGATGGTCGTGGCCGCCTTTGCGTCCGGAGACACGTCCTCGAACAAGAAACGCACCATCGGCGGCGCCTCGTCTAGCCTCTTCAAGCGCTCGACGAGGAGCGGAGAAACATCCCTGAGGACCGCTCGGCCCCGATCGTCGCCTGCCTCGAAGCCGGCCGCGGCGCAGAACGGTACGAGCGCCTCGGCGAGGGCCTCCGGCGTCATCTGCCGGATGTAGTGCCCGTTCAACCACTCGAGCTTGTTCACGTCGAACGCAGCGGGATTGCGAGCCACCCGCTCGAGCCCGAAATGCTCCACGAGCTCGTCGAGCGAGAAGATGTTTGTCTTGTCGTCGTAGGACCATCCGAGAAGCGCCAGGTAGTTCACCATGGCCTCCGGCAGATACCCCTGATCGCGGTACGCACTCACCGCCACGTCACCCCACCTCTTCGACAGCGGCTTGCCCCGATCGTCGACCAGCAACGGGAGGTGAGCGAACACCGGAACGCCCGCCACCGCCATCGCCTCGCGCAACAGAAGCTGTCTCGGCGTCGCGGAGATGAGGTCCTCGCCGCGGATGATGTGCGTGATGTTCATGAGGGCGTCGTCAACGGTCGTCGCGAGCATGTACATGGGGGATTCATCCGAGCGCATCAAGACGAAATCCTGGATCTGCGAGGTCTGCGTCGATATCTCTCCGCGCACACTACGTCGCCGAAGACGACCGTTCGCCCATCTGGGACTTTGAACCGCACGACATGGGTGCGCCCGTCGGCCGCGTAGGACGCTCTATGTTCCCCCGACAGCTCGCGGCACTGACGGTCGTATCCCTGGGGCCGGCCCGCCGCCTGTGCCAGCTTGCGGCGCTCGTCCAATTCTTCGGGCGTGCAATAGCAGGGATATGCGGCGCCGCGTTCGACCAGGTCCGATGTCGCGCTGCGATATCGCTCGAGCCTTTCGCTCTGGCGGTAGGGGCCCAGGTCACCTCCCACCTCGGGGCCCTCGTCCCAGTCCAGGCCGAGCCAACGAAGGTCTTCGAGCACGGCGCCGTAGGCCTCGTCGGTGGCGCGCTTGCGATCCGTGTCCTCGACGCGCAGCACGAAAGTCCCTCCGTGATGGCGTGCGAACAACCAGTTGTAGAGCGCGGTGCGCGCGTTCCCGACATGGATCGAACCACTCGGTGCCGGAGCGATCCGGGTGCGGACGCCTTCTGTCACGCTCAGCCGACTACGTCGAGCCAGTCGGCGTACTTCTCGTCTTGCCCCTTGACGATCTCGAAGTACTTGTGCTGGATCGCCATCGTGGTCGGGCCCGGGTCGCCGATGATGCGCCCGTCGATCTCTCGGATCGGGGTCACCTCGGCCGCGGTCCCGGTGCAGAACATCTCATCGGCCGTATAAAGATCCGCCCGCGAGAGAACCCTCTCCCTTACCTGGATACCGAGATCTGCCGCGATGCGCATGACCGTGCCACGCGTGATGCCCGGAAGTGGACCAGAAGCGATGGGGGGCGTGAAGATCTCGCCGCCGTTGACGATGAAGAGATTCTCGCCGGTGGCCTCCGAGACAAAGCCGTCCGGGTTGAGCATGATCGCTTCATCGAAACCGCCCCGAACGGCCTCCAGTTTCGCCATCGAAGAGTTGATGTATCCGCCCGTCACCTTGGCTTGCGGAGGGATCACGTTCGGGTCGTGGCGGCGCCATGACGACACGGTCATCCGAACGCCTTTCGTCAAGGCATCCTCGCCGAGATAGGTCCCCCACGGCCACACCGCGATCGTCACATCGATCGGGTTGTTATCGGGATTGACTCCCATGTCGCCAAAGCCTCTGAACGCGATCGGTCGCACGTAGCAGGTCTGAAGACGATTGCGAAGGATCAGCTGGTGCGTAGCTTCGACGAGCTCGTCGACCGAATACGGGATCTCCATCAAGAAGATCTTTGCCGAACGTTCCATGCGCATCAGGTGATCCCGCAGCCGGAATACCGCCGGCCCCTTCTCGGTCTCGTAACAGCGGATGCCCTCGAAGACCCCGGTGCCGTAGTGCAGCGCATGAGTCAGCACGTGAACCGTGGCGCTAGCCCACTCGACCAGCTTGCCGTTCATCCACACCAGGTCGACCGGCTGCACGGGCATTACGCCTCCCTAGCCTCGGGGTCCAGGACGATCAAACGCGCGTCACGCATGGCGGCCTGGCTCACGATCTCGTCCAGTACATCTTGAGGTATCGGCGAGTCGACCGCCATAGCCATCAGCGCTTCGCCCCCCTCCGTATGCCGGGCCACCTGCATATTCGCGATGTTGACCCCGGCCGCGCCGAGGAGGCTGCCGACGGCCCCGACGATGCCGGGCCGGTCCTCGTACCGGAACAATGCGATGATCGGCGAGAATGCCATGTCCACCTCGTATCCGTAGATCCTGACGAGCTTCTCGTTGTCTCTCTTGCCGACGAGCACGCCGGCCACCGAAACGGTCTCCCCTTCGCATTCAGCTCGGACCTCGATCAGGTTCACGTAGTCGAGCGACTGAGACGACTTCGTCTCCTCCACCGAGATGCCGCGCTCTTTCGCGAGCAGCGGTGCGTTCACGAACGTCACCGGCTCGTGCATCACCGATGAGAACGCACCCTTCAATCCCGTCAAGGTGAGGGCGCGCGTATCGTGCTCCGCGATCCCTCCGTAGTACTCGAATCGAAGGCCCTCGATGCCGGTGCCGGCTAACGCCACGGCGACGCGCCCGAGCCGCTCGGCCAGCCCGAGGTACGGACGCACGGGCTCGGGGATGTCCGCTCCGACCTCAAGGTTGACGGCGTATGGCACGAACTCACCGCGCAAGGCGAGGCCGACCTGTTCGGCGATCGCCATCCCGGCCTTGTCCTGAGCCTCTGCCGTCGACGCGCCCAGGTGTGGGGTCACGACGACGTTCTCGAGGTCGAACAACGGATGCTCCGTGATGGGCTCCGAGACGAAGACGTCGATCGCCGCGCCCGCGACGCGACCGTCCTTGAGGGCGCGAAGCAGCGCGTCTTCGTCGACGAGCCCTCCCCGGGCCGTATTGACGATGCGCAAGCCCGGCTTCGCGGTGGCCAGTTCCCGCTCGCCGATGATGCCGACCGTCTCGGGGGTCTTGGGAAGGTGGATCGTCAGGAAATCGGCGGCCGCGCAAACCTCGGCCACCGAGGGCACGAGTCGAACGCCCATCTGGGCGGCGCGGCTGGCCGAGACGTAGGGGTCGTAGGCGACGACGTTCATGCCGAAGGCGCTCGCCCGCTGGGCGACCAGCGTGCCGACGCGACCGAGACCGACGATCCCGAGCGTCTTCGAGTGCAGCTCGACTCCCTGCCATTTCTCCCGCTCCCATGAGCCCGAGGTGAGGGCGGTATGGGCCTGTGGGATGTTGCGAGCCTGAGCGAGCAACAACGCCATCGTGTGCTCTGCAGCCGACAACACGTTCGACTGGGGTGCATTCACCACGAGGACGCCGTGGCGCGTGGCCGCGTCGACATCGACGTTGTCCAGTCCGATGCCCGCCCGACCAACGACCTTGAGGTTCTCCGCGCGATCCAAAAGAGCCGCGTCCACCTTGGTCGCCGAGCGGATGATTAGCGCGTCGTATCCGGCGATGATCGAGGACAGGTCATCGGGCGAGAGCCCCGAACGAACATCGACGTCGAGTTCCCGCCGGAGCAGATCGAGGCCCGCCTCCGACAGTTGCTCTGTTACCAGCACCTTCATCGCGCCATCGTAAGTCAGGGGCCGCGCCGGTAGCGAAGCGCCGGAGCGGCGAAGGCCCGATAGCAGGGAGCCCGCGTCCCGTCCCACTTCCAACCGGTGCGCTCGTAGAAGCGCCGTGCGCCAACGTTCTCCTCGAGCACCCACAAGACGACTTCGTCGAAACCCGCCTCCCGCAAGTCCCGCAATGCCGCGTCGGCCAGAGCCGTACCTGCGCCGCGACCGAAGTAGGCGGGTCGCAGGTACAAGGCCGTCAGTTCGGCTACCTGCTCGGCCGCGAGATCTTCGTCCCCACAGGGTTGGGAGAATGCGAACCCACCCACCTCGCCGTCGAAGTCGACGACGTAGACCCGGGCGTTTGGTTCGTCTCGTTCGAGTTGAGCGCTCCACGTCGCAAGCCGATCATCCATGTCCCTCGCCGCGAGGAGCTCGTCCGACACGATCCCCTTGTAGGCCGCGCGCCACGATTCGACGTGCGCTCTCGCGATCCCGGATGCGTCTTCGGCGTTCGCCCTACGAATCTCCACGAAGGGCATCCACTGCGAAGTCCACGCTGTGTGTGAGGGCTTCGACATCGTCGGGATCGATCGCCGGATACAACGCCACGCGAAGTTGATTGCGTCCCAGCTTGCGGTACGGCTCGACATCGACGACGCCGTTGCTCCGCAGGACGCGTGCCACGGCGCCGGCGTCGACCTCATCCTCGAAGTCGATGGTCCCGACGACGTGACTGCGCTCGCCCGGGTCCACAACGAAAGGTCGCGCGTAGGCGGCCTTGTCGGCCCACGTGTAGAGACGGTGGGCCGAATCGTCGCACCGAGACGCGGCCCACTCGAGTCCCCCTTGTTCCAGCATCCAATCGATCTGATGCGCCAAAAGGAACAGAGTCGCCAGCGCGGGCGTGTTGTATGTCTGGTCCAGCCGGGAGTTGGTCAGCGCCACGAGAAGGTCGAGGGACAAGGGGATGTAACGGTCCGACTCCCCCAGGGTCTCGATTCGCTCGATCGCAGCCGGCGAGCACAGCGCGAGCCAGAGCCCGCCGTCGGACGCGAAGCACTTCTGGGGAGCGAAGTAATAGATGTCGAAATCCCTGGGGTCCACCCTCAACCCGCCGGCCGCAGAGGTTGCGTCCACCGCCACCAGCCCCTCGGTCCCGGGGCGCTTCACCGGCATGGACACGCCGGTAGAGGTCTCGTTGTGCGTCAGGGCGAAGACGTCGATCCGCTCGGCCACCTCGAAAGGCGGGTGCGTTCCCGGCTCCGCCTCGATCACGACGGGCGGTCGAAGGTGCAACGCCAGAGCAGTGGCCTCGGCGAACTTGGCCGAGAACTCGCCGAAGACGTAATGCAGGCTGGCCTGGTCGATGAACCCGAAGACGAGCCCGTCCCACAACATGGTCGAGCCGCCGTTGCCCAGAATGACCTCGTAGCCGTCCGGCAGCGAGAAGAACTGGCCGAGCCCCTCTCTGATCCGCCCGATGACCTGCTTGACGCCATCCCGTCGATGGCTGGTGCCGAGATAGGTCGGGGCTGCGGCGGTGAGGGCCTCGACCGCCTCCCGCCGCACCTTCGAAGGGCCCGATCCGAAGCGTCCATCGCCCGGCAGCAACTCGCTGGGTATGGCGATGTCGTCGGCGGTCACTCTGTCCTCATCTCCGTGTGGGGATCGACGTCCCGGCGGGGCTGCGAACCCTGAATATCATGCGTAGATGCCCGACCCTCGCTTATCGAAGCGCGTAGCCAGCATCACCGAGTCATCGACCCTCGCGATCGATGCCAAGGCGAAAGCCCTCAAGGCTGCAGGTGAGAACGTCATCGGCTTCGGCGCCGGGGAACCCGATTTTCCCACCCCCGCCCACATCGTCGAAGCGGCTGCGGCCGCGTGCGCCGACCCCGTCTACCACCACTACACCCCCGCCGGAGGGTTGCCTCTGTTGCGCGAAGCCATCGCTGCCAAAACGGCGCGCGACTCGAGCCTCGAGGTGGCCGCGAACCAGGTCCTCGTCACCAACGGCGGCAAACACGCCCTGTACAACGCGTTCCTGTCGATCCTGGATCCAGGAGACGAGGTCATCGTGCCGGCCCCCTACTGGGTCAGCTACCCCGAGATGATCCACCTCGCCGACGGCGTCACCGTCGAGCTGCCCACGACCGAGGCCACGGGCTTCCGCGTCACGATCGATCAACTCGAACGCGCCGTTACCCCCAAGACCAAGGCGTTGCTGTTCGTATCGCCTTCGAACCCGACCGGTGCCGTCTATTCGCGCGCAGAGATCGAAGCGATAGGCAGATGGGCGGCGGAACGTGGCCTCTGGGTCGTTACGGACGAGATCTACGAGCACCTCGTTTACGGCGACAGTCGCTTTCATTCCATGCCGGTCCTGGTGCCCGAGCTCGCGGATCGCTGCCTCGTCATCAACGGCGTTGCGAAGACCTATGCGATGACCGGATGGCGAGTGGGGTGGGTCATCGGGCCCCCAGCCGTCATCAAAGGAGCCGCGTCGCTCCAGTCACACACGACCTCCAACGTCTCGAATGTGGCCCAGGCGGCCGCGCTCGCCGCCGTGACCGGTGACCTGTCGGCTGCCGGCGAGATGCGCGCTGCGTTCGATCGCCGGCGCATCACGATGCATAAGATGCTGAACGAGATCGATGGCGTGTCGTGCTACGAGCCCGAGGGAGCCTTTTACTGCTTCCCATCCTTCGCCGGGGTGATCGGGCGCGAGATCGCAGGAACCTCCATCACGGACACCTTGACGCTGACCGACATCGTTCTTACCCACGCGCGAGTCGCGATGGTTCCCGGGGATGGTTTCGGTGCTCCGGGTTACATGCGTCTCAGCTACGCCCTCGGCGACGACGACATCATCGAGGGCATCACCCGCGTGGCCGAGCTCCTCTCCTGAGTTCCCCGCGCGCGATCGGCTCCCCGCGCGCCGTAGCGATCCCCATCGGCATCGGCTTGGTGGCTGGGCTGGCGAGCGGCCTGCTCGGGGTCGGCGGAGGGATCCTGATCGTTCCCCTGCTGGCGGCCTTCGCGGGCTTGAGCGAGCACGAGGCTCACGCCACCTCCCTGGCCGCCATCGTCCCTATCGCCATCGTGGGGGCCGGACGGTTCGCCGTCGACGGGAGCGTCGATCTCGGCCTTGCCGGACTGCTGGCCGCAGGGGCCCTCGTGGGGGCGCCCCTCGGGGCGCGGCTGATGGCCGGCGCGAGCGAGGGCCTGCTGAAGGTGATGTTCGGGATCCTCGTGGTCGCGGTGGGGTTGCAGATGGTGCTGTCGTGAGCGGCGGAACGCTCGCCTTGGTGGTCGTGGCGGGACTGGTGGTCGGCATCCTGTCGGCACTGTTCGGGGTTGGCGGCGGCTTGCTGATGGTGCCGTTCATGGTCGTGGTGCTCGACGAGAGTCAGCACGTCGCAGAGGGCACATCGCTGCTGGTGATCGTTCCGACCGCCGTGGTGGGCGTCCTCGCCCATCTCCGGCGCGGCTACGTTTCGTTCAAGCACGCCGCGCTCGTCGGGCTCGGAGGAACGGCCGGCGCGCTACTTGGTTCATCGCTTGCCCTCGCCATGGACGCCGAGGCGCTACAGAACATCTTCGCGGTGTTCCTGATCCTCATGGGCGCTCGCACGATCCACCAAGGCGCGATCTCCCTACGCGCCGACCCCGCCACCAAAGCAGAGAAGTAGTCCCCCACCACCGCCCCCAACTTAGGTTCGGGCCGTGGCTCGGGCTCGCGTGAGGCCGCCAACCAGAAAAGCAGCCTCCACCACCGCCTCGCGTCCGGCCAACCAGGGAATGCAGCCCTCGCCCCTCCCGCAATCGTGCAGGAAGTAGCCGGCGCCACCGCGCTCGCAGGCCGCTACAAGCATCGTTTGCGCCATGGATTGCGGAAAACGCAACGTGGAGGGCAATCGTCGACTCCACGATCAACTCACCCGTACTTCCGAACGCCAGTACGGGCTCATCGATCGCGAGCAACTGAACGAGATCGGTTTCACTCCCTCCCAGATCAGTCGGTGGGTGGCGCCGCCAAACTGCAACGAGTGTTCCCACATGTCTTCGCCACCCCGGGCTCCCTCAAGAGCAAGGAACAACTCGCCTTGGCTGCTTGTTTGTGGGCCAGCGAGGGATCAGCAGCATCCCACCGGTGCGCGGCCAGCTTGATGAGCCTCGAGGGATTCGAAGGCAACTACACAACGGAGATAACGACGAGTCGGAGCCTCAAGGCAAAGGCGGTTTCAATCATCATCCATCGCCGCTCGTCTCTCCCACAGGCAGAGATCCGGCGGCGGAAAGGCATCCCCCTCACGACTCCTGAGCGGACGCTCATGGACCTGGCCGCGATCGTCGAAAGAGACCGGCTAGAGATCGCTCTGGAAGACGCCCTCCGCCGAGGCCTGACGTCGAACGACCGACTACACAACCTCATCCAGAGACACCGGTCGACACGCTCTGCTGGAATCGCTCCTCTGCGAGCCCTACTGGAGCTTCGCGCACACGCTCCCCCAACCGAAAGCTGGCTCGAGACACGCTTCATTCAGTTCATGCGCAAGCATCGGCTGCCGAGCCCTGTCCGCCAGTACAGGCTGTCGAACGGATCCGAGTTCGTAGCACGCTTCGACTTCGCCTATCCCGGGGAAAGGTTGGGTATCGAGACCGACGGCTTCAAGCACCATTCTGGACGAAGAGACTGGGCTCGCGATCGACGGAGGCTGAGCGCGATAGCCGCATGCGGATGGCGAGTGCTCCACGTCACCACGGAGGACCTCCGAAAGCGGCCGGAAGAAACAGCGTTCGAGATACGTAAGGCGCTCGGTATACAGACGTTTGCGCTTGAGATTGCGAAAAACGCAACCTAGGGGGCAAACGATCGAGAACGGGTGGGGCCAACGGCCTCGTTAGGCCAGGACCGACCACAGACTTAGGTGCAGGCGGCGGGCCAGGGGGTTCGGCGGTGGCTCGGGCTAAGGGGTTCGGGCTGTGGCTCGAGCTCGGGTGAGGCCGGCCAGGATCCTCAGGTCCCGGCGGAAGATTCGGCCCATCAGCGGCTTGAAGAGGGTCAAGCCGATCGAACCGAGCACGCCCAGCGGGGGTTCGAGCTCCTCGCGCCAGAACATGTGGGTTCGGTCCTTACCGATCGGGGTGAGGGACAACTCTCCTCGTCCGGCCACCCAGCCCTCGTGTGCGATCGAGAGAAGGCGAAGCGGCTCCCACGCGACCACCCGTATCCGGTCCCGAGTTTTCACGCCGCCGATCTTGATCGTCGCTTCAGCCTCGACACCGACGCCCTCGCGCTGCGACCCCAGGACTACGAAGTCGCTCGCCTCAAGCATCCAGTCGTCCTGATGCTCCCAATCGGTGATCAAGTCCCACACGACTTCGGGCGGTCCGGGCAAGGTCGCGGCCATCTCGAGCACGACGTTCCAACCACCGATGGCGCGGCCTAGCGTGGCCATCTCATCCCTCCAGCTTCGAGCGCAGCAGTTCGTTCACGAGCTTGGGATTGGCTTGTCCGCGGGACTTCTTCATGACCTGGCCGACGAGGAACCCGATCGTTCCTAGGTTGCCGGCGCGCACCTTGTCGGCGGCCTCCTGATTCTCGCCGATGACTTCATCGACGACGCTCTCGATGGCCGATGAATCGGTGATCTGTTCGAGTCCCTTCTCGCGAGCGACCGCGTCCGCATCCTTGCCCGAGGCGAACATCTCCACGAGGACGGACTTTGCCTGCTTGCCCGAGATCGTGGCGCCGTCGACGAGCTTCACGAGGCCGGCCAATTGCTCGGGGGCGATCTTCGACTGCGGCAGCTCGATGCCGGCTTCGTTCAGGAGACCGAACAGGTCGGCGATGATCCAGTTCACCACCTTCTTCGCGTCGCCTCCGTAGGCTCGGGCTGCGGCCTCGAACCAGTCCGCAGTCGCTCGCGACGTGGTGAGCAATGCAACGTCCGCCTCACCGAGGCCGTAGTCGCGCACGAACCGTTCCCGTCGCGCGACGGGCAACTCCGGCAATGACGATCGGACCGCCTCAACCCACTCCGGCGACGGCTCGAAGGGGACGAGATCCGGTTCGGGGAAGTACCGGTAGTCGAACGCGAACTCCTTGGTCCGAAGGGAGGACGTCGCGCCCGTCTTCTCGTCAAAGTGGCGCGTTTCCTGGAGGAGCTCGTCACCCGCCATCAATGCCTCGCGCTGCCGCTTCTCCTCGAACTCGAGAGCCCGGCCCACCGATCTGATCGAGTTCATGTTCTTGACCTCGACCTTGGTGCCATAGCCCGCCGCCCCCTTGAGACGCACCGAGACGTTGGCGTCGACGCGCATGGAGCCCTCTTCCATGCGCACATCCGAGACCCCCAGGGTCTCGATCAGCGCACGAAGGTCGGTGACGAAGACGCGCGCCTCGTCGGCGGAATGGATGTCGGGCTCGCTAACGATCTCGACCAGCGGCGTCCCGGCGCGATTGAAGTCCTCGAGCGAGTAGTCCGAGTCCGCGATCCGACCGCTTCCACCTATGTGCTGGGACTTGCCGGTGTCTTCCTCGAGGTGCACCCGAGTTATGCCCACCCGCGTCGTACCGAAGCCACCCGCGATCTCGAGGACACCACTCGACCCTAGGGGATAGTCGTATTGCGAGATCTGATAGTTCTTAGGCATGTCGGGATAGAAGTAATTCTTGCGGTGGAACAGGGAGTGCTCGACGATCTGACAGTTCAGTGCGAGAGCGATCTTCATCGTGTACTCGACCGCCCTCTCGTTGACCACGGGCAGCGAGCCCGGCATCCCAAGGCAGACCGGGCAGGTGCGCGTGTTCGGCTCGCCCGCGAACGCGACCCCGCACCCGCAGAACATCTTGGACGCGGTGGATAGCTCGACGTGGATCTCGAGCCCGACGGTCGTCTCGTACAGGTCGGAGGTCGTCGTGCTCATGGCCGGCCCCCCATCCGAGGATCGCTCATAGAGGTGGCCTGCCCTCCGCGGAAGAGATCCAACCGAAGTCACGTTCGAAGGCGTGAGCGGCTCGAAACATCGTGCGCTCGTCCAGCGCTTTCGCGATCAGTTGAAGACCAACGGGGAGACCGTCGTCGGGCGACAGGCCGCACGGGACACTGATGCCTGCATTGCCGGCGAGATTCACCGGCACCGTGTAGATGTCGGACAGGTACATGGCGAGTGGGTCCGCGGTCCTCTCCCCCACCTTGAACGCTGTCGTGGGCGAGGTCGGGCACGCGATCAGGTCGACCTTCTCGTACGCCTTCTCGAGGTCGCGGATGATCAGCGATCTCACGCGCAGCGCCTTGCCGTAGTACGCGTCGTAGTACCCAGCCGACAACGCGTAGGTGCCGAGCATGATGCGGCGCTTCACCTCGTCGCCGAAGCCGTCCTCGCGAGTGTGTGATGTCATCGTGACGATGTCGTCGGCGGGCGCCCGGTAGCCATAGCGGACCCCGTCGTATCGAGCCAGGTTGGCGGAGGCCTCCGCCGGCGCGATCAAGTAATACGCCGAGATCCCGTACTCGAAAGAGGGAAGTGAGATCTCCTCGATCTTCGCCCCCAGTTTCTCGAGACGCTTGTAGGCCTCGTCGACGCGCGTCCGCACGCCCGGTTGAGCTCCCTCGCCCTGGAACTCCTTGACCACGCCGATGCGCATGCCCTCGATCCCGGCGTCGATCCCATCGAGGAAGTCGGGCACCTCGTCGGGGATAGAGGTCGAGTCCATCGGGTCGTGGCCGCAGGCCAGTTGCAGCAGCATGGCCGCGTCTTCGACGGTGCGCGCGAATGGCGACGCCTGATCGAGGCTCGAGGCGAAGGCGATCATCCCGTAACGGGACACGAGGCCGTAGGTCGGCTTCACTCCCACGATCCCGCATAACGCCGCGGGCTGGCGGACCGACCCCCCGGTGTCGGTCCCCCATGCCCACGGCGCGCCGCCCGCCGCAACCAGCGCCGCCGGACCCGAGCTGGATCCACCCGGAACCCGCTCGGCGTCCCATGGATTGCGCGCCCCCCCGAACCCCGAGTTCTCTCCGGAGGACCCCATGGCGAACTCATCCATATCGAGTTTTCCGAGCATCGGGAGGCCGGCCTCCGAGCATCGGGCAACCACTGTGGCGTCGTAGGGGGGCACCCAGCCGTCGAGGATCCTCGAACCGGATGTGCTCGGCACGCCCTTGGTGACGAACACGTCCTTGAAGGCGAGAGGGATCCCATCGACCGCGCTCAGTGCTTCGCCGCGGGTTCGCCGGTCGTCGGCGGCGCGCGCCTCGTCGACAGCGCGCTCGAAGGTCGGTGCAAGGTACGCGTGGATCCCCTCTTCAACGGCTTGACCGCGCTCGATGAACGCGGTGGTGATCTCCTCCGCCGACGCATCCCCGGATGCCATGGCATGTCCGAGCTCGGCCGCGGGCGTCCACGTGTCGACCATTTACGCGTCCTCGATGATCCTGGGGACGCGGAAACGTCCCCCCTCGGCCTGCGGTGCGTTAGCCAGCGCCTCATCCTGGGTGAGCGATGGTCGCACAACGTCTGCGCGCATCACGTTGCGCAACGGGAGAGCGTGCGATGTCGGCTCGATATCGTCCAGCTCGAGCTCCTGGATCGCTTCCGCGTGTCCCAGGATCTGTGCGAGCTCGACGCTCATGCGCTCGCGCTCGTCCTCGGTGAGATCGAGGCGCGCGAGACGCGCGACGTGATCGACGGCTTTCCTATCGATGGGCATGGTCGCCGTGCATCCTAAGATGTGGGACGAGCCCGGGCCCACGACTGCGCGAGGCAGGTGCACGGGTTGGACTTCCCGGGGGGCCCGGCCATCCGAGGAACCGCTTAATCTTGGCCGGTGAACTTCGAGATCCCCGCCGAGTACGCCGAGCTCCAGCGCGGCGTCACGGACTTCATCGACCGGGAGCTACGTCCCCTCGAGGAGCGGGAACTAGACCCAGAGAAGGACGAGGTTCCGATCGACCTGCGGGACCGCGTGCGCCGGCGCTCCGCCGAGCTCGGCTTCTACGCCGCCGACTTCCCGCAGGATCTCGGTGGAAGCGATCTGCCGCAGCTGGGGATGGTCCTGTTGCGCGAGGCCGCCGCGCGGAGCGGGTGCAGGCTCGCGGCGTTCGCCACCTACGGCCCCGAGGGGCCGACCGGCGTATTGCTGTCCGCCACCGACGAGCAGAAGAAGAGGTATCTCGTGCCACTGGTGTCGGCGGAGAAGTCGATGTGCTTCGCGCTGACGGAACCGGACGCGGGCTCGGACGCGCAGAACATCAAGACGACCGCCACGAAAGACGGCGGCGATTGGATCCTCAACGGAACGAAGCACTTCATCACGAACGGGAAACACGCGGACTTCGCGCTGGTGTTCGCGGCGAACGATCGCGGGAAGAAAGCCCAGGGCGGCATCACGGCCTTCATCGTCGAGCGAGATACCCCTGGGTTCAACGTTGGCCGCGGCCAGGTCGGGATGCTTGAGGGAGAGGGCCAGTTCGAGCTCGTGTTCGAAGGTTGCAGGGTGTCCGAGGAGCAGGTGCTCGGGGGTCCGGAAGCGGTCGGGATGGGCTTCTACGCTGCGATGCAGTTCCTTGCGATGGGTCGTCTCTCCATCGGAGCGATGTGCAATGGCATCGCCGACTACTGCTTGTCTCTCGGGCTGCAGTACGCAAAGGATCGCGAGGCTTTCGGTCGGCCGATCGGGAAGAACCAGTACATCCAGGGGCACCTGGTCGATTCCTTGATCGAGATCAAGGCTTCGAAGCTGATGACGTACGAGTGTGCCGCCAAGTACGACGGAGGCGACTCGGTCATACAGGAATCCTCCATCGTGAAGGTCTACGCCACCGAGATGGTCAACCGAGTCGTCGACCGGATGATCCAGGTCCACGGCGGCATGGGGTGGATGCGCGAGCTTCCGCTAGAGCGGATCTACCGGTTGGTTCGCATCCTCACTCTGGTCGAGGGGACCTCCGAGATCCAGCGGTACATCATCGCCAAGACCATGGGCCTCTAGCTCGGACCAACACGCACGGAGATGCTAGAGAGTGGTCGGTCGGAACCGATTTGTCACTAGAAGAATCTCAAGGAGGGATCACATGGCACAACTTCCCGATGGCGTGAAACTCACCTGGCTCGGTCACGCGACGTTCCTGCTCGATACCGGTGAGGCGCGCATCCTCATCGACCCTTGGGTGCAGAACAATCCCGCGTGCCCCGACGACCTGAAGGACCTTGGATCGTTGGACGCGATGCTCATCACTCACGCTCACTTCGACCACATCGGCGACGCGGTCCAGATAGCCAAGGCGACCTCCCCCGAGGTGATTGCGATCGTCGAGACCGCGACGTGGCTCGGATCGAAGGGGGTCGAGAAGACCATCGATATGAATAAGGGAGGGACGGTCGAAGTCGCCGGCGTGAAGGCCCACATGGTGCACGCAGTGCACTCGTGCGGGATCACCGATGGAGATCAGATCCTGTACGGCGGCGAAGCGGCGGGTTTCGTGATCGAGCTCGCCGACGGCTTCAAGCTCTATCACTCCGGGGACACGGCGGTCTTCAGCGACATGGAGCTCATCGGCCGCTTGCTCGAACCCGACATCGCCCTGTTGCCGATCGGCGACCACTACACGATGGGCCCGCGCTCCGCGGCGGAGGCCGTCAGGTTGCTCGACGTCAAGACGGTGGTCCCGATGCACTTCGGAACCTTCCCGGTGCTGGTCGGGACCCCCGAAGACCTTCGTCGGGAGGCCGCCGATGTCGACGGGCTCGAGGTCGTGGACCTGGACCCGGGAGGGACCCTGGGCGGATAGCGCCCTACCCCTCCTCCTCGTCGTCCTCCTCCAGAAGGTCCGTCGCCGCGATGGCGGCGGCCCAGCCATCTTCCGGGTGCTCGACCGCGATGCGAAGGACCCATCCCTTCTCGGCCGTGCCCTCGTCCCACCTGAACCAGCGAAGGGAACCCAGGGCGTTCCCCAGAGCCTCGGGCTCGACGGGCCACGCGAGCCCGTTCATCAGCGCGGCTCCGTACCACGACATGAAGCGCCCTAGAGCGGCCCCGCGCCGTCGCCCGTGCGCTCCGCCGCTCGCAGCCGCCCAGGCCATCCGCTGGATCGCCTCGGCGGTCTCGAGTGGACCGATGCGGATCGAGTCGTACGCGAGATGGGAGATGGCGCCGGGCGCCTCCCCCTCGGTGATAGCGACGCGCGCAGCCCCGTTGGACTCGGCGGTCCAGGGCGCGACCAGATCGAGAAGGGTGCTTTCGAGCTCCTGATCGTCGATGAGCTGACCCTCTTGTGGAGTCTGCTCCTCCATAGGCGCACGCGGATCCCACGGCTCCGCCACTTCGACGTGGTCGGCCCGGAAGGTGGCCAGCGCATAGGTGGGCTCCCACGGCTCGAGGTGCAACGGAAGGTCGAGCACCTCGGGATGGGCGCGGTTGTCACCGTCGAGCCGGTCGCCGCGCAGGACCCGTTCCTGCGCCACGTAGGCCGCGGCCTGGGGAGTCTCGAGGTGGGGAGCGAGTTCGGCCCATGTATGCGTCGACGCGGCCACTTCCGTGAGAGGACCAAGCGAGAACCGGCTCAACTCGGGATGGACGACGCCCGCCGCGTAATCCCCGGGCGCTTCCAGGGCGAGCCTGTAGTCGATGTGCATGGCGATCGGCCACAGCTGCTTCCCTCGCTCGAGCGCTTCTTCGCAGCGATCCGCCAGCTCAACGAGGTCTTCCCAGGCTTTTCGCTCACAGAGCCCATCGACCGCGCGCAGCAAACCGTTCAGGTCCGCTGCCTCGATGAGATCGTCCAGGCTCATTGCCATCGCACGAGCGTACCCATGTCTGCCCCAGCACCGGGCGACATGAGATAGCGGTGTCAGCGCGCCAGCGCTTTTTCCAGCTCGGGATAGATGGCATCGGCCCACGCTCGGTATCCGCCCGCGCCGGGATGGAAGTCGTCGCCTCCGTAGGCCTCTTCTGGATCCCGAGCGAAGAAGGGCCCGGTCCTCTCGGCGAGGGGAACGGTCGTCGCTCCCGCCGCTCGAGCGCCTTCCTCCACCGCCGCCGCAACGGAGCGACCTCGCCAGCCGGCGAGGGATCGGAGCGGCTCGTGCCACGCCGCTGCGCGCATGTCGGGGGCTCCGGCTACCACGACCGTTGCACCCGTTGTACGTAAACGCTCGACCATGTCCGAGGAGTCGGCCCTAACGTCGTCCAGAGAAGTGAAGTGTGTAACGTCGTTGGCGCTGATCCCCACGAACACGAGATCCGGCTCCGCCTCGATCGCCTCGGGCACCTGCTCGCGCAGCACGTCGCCGATGCGAGCCCCAGAGATGCCGAACGCGAGCAGACGAACGTGGCGCCCCTCGGCGGCCAGGCGTTCCGCAAGGAGCGTCGCGTAAGCGTGCTCCGCCCGACTCACTCCCACCCCCGCGGCCGTCGAGTCCCCCAGGACGGCGAAGGTCAGCGGCGGGTCCGACGCGGCCCCGAACGTTCCACCGATCTCGAGCGCGGGCTCGGTAGCGAGGTACTCCCTCTTCAGCGCCAGGACGATCTCGATCCCGACCATCGCAACGAGCGCGACGGTTGCCGCGATCAAGGTCAGAAGGAACCGCGCCACGAAGCCCTTCAAGATCAGCCGAGGCGTTCGGTGATCTTCTGCGCGGCGCGATGCGCGATGCCGTAGACCGTCAGCATCGGATTGACACCTGAAGCAGTTGGAAAACACGATGAATCGGCGACGAACAACGACTTGACTTCATGCGACTCGTTCGATGCGTCAACCGCGGACGACGCGCGATCGACACCCATCCGACAGGAACCCATCTGGTGATACGAGACGAGGGTGGCCTTCCTCGCGTAGCCCGCCGACTCGGTCGCGGCCGCCCACCGGTCGTGACCCCCCGGCTCATCGGGCCGGTACCCGAGATATCCATCGTGGAGGGAGCAGACCTCGTACGCCCCCGCCGCCTCCATCACACGGGCGGCGTTGATCACCCCCCGCCCAACACGTCGCTCATCGTCGGCCGCGAGCTTGTAGTGCACGCGGGGGTTGCCGTCACGTCCTATCCGGAGTCGGCCGGAGCTCCGGTCGCGCGGGAGCACCGCTACCAGCCCCACCCGCCCGTACTCACCCATGAAGCGGCGATGGTGCTCCGCCGACACCCAGGGGAACGCGGCTGCCGCCGCCCCGGGGTGAACGGGGACGGTTTCGAGGATGGGCCCGTAGTTGTCATCCCAATGCCGGAACTCGCTCGAGTAACGAGCTTGAAGCGTGCCCTCCCACGGTCTGACCTCGTCCTCGAACAGCCCGAGGACACCCGTGCCCGGGTGCAGCCGCAGGTGCCTTCCCACCTCGCCGCCCAGTCCGGAGCGAAGGAGAAGAGCCGGCGTTTCTATCGCGCCCGCCGCAACCACAACCGCGCCCGCCGCGACCTTGACGGCTCGACCCTCGACATCCAACTCGAGGCCGCAGGCTCGACCGTCGGCGATGAGCACCTTGCGGGCATGAGCACCAACGACGATGCGCGCGCCTGCTCCTGCTGCATCCTCCAAGTAGGTGCGCATCGATGACTGCTTCGCACCCAGGCGACATCCGAAACCGCAGTAGCCACACTGTTCGTCCTGAGCGCAGCCGCGCACCGCGCGAGGGAGCAGGTCTACGTGCCACCCGAGCTTCTTCAGGCCCTCCTCCATCACCTCATCGCGCCGCCCCGCCGCGCTCGAGTCCGTGTTGACGCCCAGTCGTTCAGCCGCAGCATCCAGCGACTGCTCGAACTCGCCCGAGGCGAAGGCCTCGATGCCCGACAGTGCGGACCACTCCCGGAGGACGTGATCCGGAGTCTTGAACGACGTCGAGTAATTGACCAGCGTCCCGCCGCCCAGGGCCGAACCGGCCAGGATCCTGACCGCGCCCCCAACGGTTGCGAGTGTGGCTCCGTACAGATAGAGGTCGCGCAAGGCATCGCCTTCGAGGTGGTGGAAGTCGCGTTCGTGGAAGTAGCCGCCCCTCTCGACCACGATCACGTCGAAGCCCGCGCCCGCCAACTCGGCTGCCACACAGCCACCCCCGGCCCCTGAACCCACGACGATCACATCGCAATCGAGCTGGGACTCACCGCGGATATCGAGCGGCTCGAGACGTGCGGATCCCGACGCCGCAGCGTTCATCGGGCCCGGGTAACCCATCCGGTCCCACTCCGGGCCCGGGTGGCCGTAAGCGGACGCCAGCGCAAGAGCGAGCACGGAATCCACCAATTGCCTCTGCTGGGGAATGGGACTCGTGCGCCAGGCAGAGATGACGGCCTCTGCGTCCCGCTCTCCGAGCCAGGACACCGGGACGGGCCGGCCGGTCATCACCAGGGCGCCGGCACGCGAATCGGCAACCCGTAGAGCCCCCACCAGCTGGTTCGCCTCCGCCTCCGAGGCGACCTGGCCGAGCATCGCGAGCATCCGCTGTGGGACCTCGGGCGAATAGCTCGGACCCAGGGCCCCGCGCGCAAGCGCGGCGAATGTAGCGACGGTGGAGCGCGTGGGGACTGCCCTCATGTACGAGTTCTACCCCAACCACCGCGCTTGCGCGCGAAGCCCGCAACGGGGAGCCTTGGCTCCGTGACCGCCACGACCTACACGATCCGCGTCGCAAGCGCGCTGCTCGGAACCGGCTTGACCCCGATCGAGGATGCGTCGGTCGTCGTTCGCGATGGCCGGATCGCTGACGCGGGGCCCTCCTCGACCGTCGCGTCCGACGGGCCCGAGGTCGAGGTCGCGGGGGCGACGCTCATCCCGGGCTTCATCGACGCTCATGTCCACATCGGGTTCGTCTCCCCACGGGACGTTCTATGGGGCGGGGTTACGACCGTCCGCGATCTTGCCTGGCCCCCCGACGAGATCTGGCCTCTGGTCGATCGATCGACAGCGGCGGACTTCGAGGGGCCCAGCATCATCGCGGCCGGACAGATGCTCACGACCCCGGGCGGCTATCCCACGCGGGCGGCCTGGGCACCGCCGGGAACCGGCTACGAGGTCGCGTCACCCCTCGATGCGCCCAAGGCCGTGGATCGCCAGCTCGTACAGGGTGCGAGCATCGTGAAGATCGCGCTCAATCCGCCCGCCGGCCCCACGCTCGGCGCAGCCGAACTCTCGGCCATCGTCACTGCGGCGCACGATCGCGGCGCTCGCGTTACCGGACACATCCATGGACTGGATGAACTTCTAAAGGCTCTCGACGCGGGGGTCGACGAGCTCGCACACATGCTCATGAGCAACGAGGTCATCCCGGATGAGGTCATCTCCCGGCTCGTCGAGCAGGATGTAACGATCGTGCCGACGCTGGCCGTACGCGTCGACGACCTCAGCGTCGCGATCGAGAACACAGCCCGGTTCCTCGTCGCCGGGGGCCGGATCGTGTACGGGACCGATCTCGGCAACGAAGGTCCGAAACCGGGGATCGACCGGCGCGAGATCGACGCTTTGCATGCCGCCGGCATGAGTCTCATGGACATCATCCGATCGGCCACGTCCTCTTCGGCCGAGTATCTGAAGCTCGAGCGGACCGGTGCGATAGCACCCGGGAGGGACGCGGACCTGGTGGCGACCGAGCCGTTGGCCGGCGCGGCATCACTCACGACGATCCGGGGGGTGTGGCGCCGGGGTCTGCGCGTCCGTTAGGGCGAGCGGACCTCTACGAGCTGCACCTTCAGCGCGCCGGTTGGAACCTCGGCCATGACCGCCTCGCCGGCCGACCGCCCCAACACCGCCTGGCCGATGGGCGAATCGGGGGTGAGCACATCGAACTCCCCGCCCTTCTCCTCGCGCAGGCCGAGGAAATAGGTCTCGGTCTCGTCGTCGTCCTGGTACTTGATGGTCACGAGCATCCCGGGCTTGGCCACGCCGGAATCATCCCCCTTGACGATCTCCGCGCTCTCGAGCATCTGGCGAAGCTGACGCACGCGCGCCTCCTGCATCCCCTGCTGATCCTTGGCGGCGTGATACTCGGCGTTCTCGCTGAGGTCGCCGTGGGCGCGTGCGGTGGCTATCGCCTCGATGATCTTCTGCCGGCCCTCACCCTCGAGGAACCCCAGCTCCCCCTTCAACCGCTCGAAAGCAGCCTGTGAGAGTGGTGTCTTCTTCTCGTCCGCCATACGGCCACGATACATAAGCGTTTTCGTTCCGCAAACGATGCGGGTGCCTGGATAGGATGCTCAGCCATGTCCGGAAGACTTACAGACAAGGCTTGCATCGTCACCGGCGCGGGGGCCGGGATAGGACTCGCCATCGCAAAGGCCTTCGCCGCCGAGGGGGCCCGGGTGGTGGTCAACGATGCCGTCGGTGACGCCGCCGACTCCGCGGTCGAGGCTCTGCGTTCGACCGGAGCGGAGGCGGTGGCCAACCACGATCCGATCGGGTCGGTCGCCTCGGCGGATGCCGTCCTGGCGACCGCTATCGAGGCCTTCGGAGACGTCGACGTCCTCGTGAACAACGCCGGCATCTTGCGCGACCGGATGATGCACAAGATGTCGGAGGAAGAATGGGACGCCGTGATCGAAGTTCACCTGAAGGGGACCTGGGCCTGCGGTCGCGCCGTCGTTCGTCACTGGCGCGACGCGGCCAAACAGGAGGTGGACGCCGGCAACCCCCCTCACCGAAAGATCATCAACGTGACCTCCGCCTCCGGGTTGATCGGCTCCGTGGGGCAATCGAATTACGCCGCAGCGAAGATGGGGATAGTCGGACTGACCAAGACGTGGGCCAAAGAGCTCGGGGGGCTGGCCATAAACGTCAATGCGATCGCCCCCGCCGCATTGACCGCCATGACCGAGCCGCTGCTCGAGGATCCAGCCATCGCCAAGCGACGACTGGCACGTTTCGCGCTGGGTCGCTACGGGACCCCCGAAGAGATCGCTCCGGCCTTCGTGTTCCTCGCGAGCGACGAGTCGAACATCATCACCGGGCAGGTGCTGTGTGTCGACGGGGGCCTGGTCATCTAGCCCTGCTGCTACGCTCCCCCGAACATCCGCGCTACCTGGAGTGAGACTTCGAGTGGAACGCGCCTGGCCCTTCGAGAACACGCCCGAACCAACCCGGCGTACGCGCGCCAAGCGCCCGAGCGATTACGTCCGGATGCACGGCGACGGAACGGAAGCTGTCATCGTGCGCATCGGGCTGCACGACGCTCAATTGGTCCTGGTCGCTCCCAACGGGGCGTGGGAGCGGTGGGTTCTCCACTCGGTCGAGGAAGCAGAGCGCGCCGCGGAGTCGCTCGGGGTTCCGGTGCACACCGGTGAGTACCCCGAAGAGCTTCGGGTCCGGATCAACTCCCACCACCGATCGGCCCAGGAGTACCGGGACGCGGCGTATCCCGAACAGGGCAGAGTGGGACCGGTCAGCGGCTATCCCGAGAATCGTCCCCGGGATCCTCGGCCGGATCCCCAGACGAAGGCGGCAGCCGAGACGACCCAGGAGGAGTCGAGCCCCTAGGGCGGACCGACTTCTCCACCTTCACGACGCGAGCGGTCGGGCTCCGTGACTCGATCACCTGCCAGCGCCGGCCGGCGCTCTTCTTCACGAATCTGCGGAACACGCCCCTGAGGCTCGCTCGCGTCGGCGGGAAGATCAGCGCCAGTCCGACCAGGTCGGTCAGGAAGCCGGGGGTGAGCAGGAGCGCCCCACCGAAGAGGATCAGAGCCCCGTCGATCGCCTCGACCGTCGGCATCTCGCCCCTGCGCAGGGTCGCTTGCAGCCGCCGCCACGTAGCCGCCCCCTGCTGCTTCAACAACCATCCCCCCAGTATCGAAACGAGGATGAGCAAGCCGATCGTACTGAGCACGCCGACCCGATCGGAGACCTGCAAGATGACCCACAGCTCGGCGATCGGCACGACGAGCAACGCGATCATGAGTCCGGGTGCCATCGGCCAAGTATCGACCCCCTTCGTCTGGTATAGGTACGCGCATGGCGATCAGGACCTCGTTGAGAGAGCTCGCGTACGACGAGGCGGCGGCGGAGATGGCTCAAGGCGCCACGCCGATCGACCTCAGGCCCGTGGAGGAGTACCTCGACGTCCATATCCCGGGCACTATCGAGTTGTTGTACGAGTTCGGACCGGGCATGCCGTCACGCGCCCGCGACTGTCTCCCGCTGGATTCGTCGCTGCTGTTGCTCGATCTCGGCGTTGGTGATCTCACCAATGCCGCATCGTCGCTGCGCGGCAAGGGTTTCACCGTGGTCGGCTACGTCAGCGATGCGGTCAACGGTTGGGCGGCCGAGAACGGAACACCTGTCTCAACCGAGATCGTCTCGGGACCCGCTCCTCCGGATGCGTTCGTACTGGACGTCGGTGACCCGGGCGCGCAGGTCTCGGATCCGGGGGTGCGCATCCCGGTCGAACGCCTCTGGAGCCGCGCGAGCGAGCTCGCCAGCCAGGGGCCGGTAGCCGTTGCGGCGGGGGCGGGAGTCCGCGCCGCTCTCGCGGTCGGCATGCTCGAGCGCGCCGGCGTCCCCGAGATCCTGTTCTGGCGCACGCTCCCGTAAGAGCGCGCCATTTGATCTGCGCGATCGTCGAGACGATCGCTGCCTGATCTGCGCGATCGTCGAGACGATCGCTGCCTGATCTGCGCGATCGTCGAGACGATCGCTGCCTGATCTG
>Ga0136614_10000142_pt1 | contig 29711 bp, 20 predicted proteins | sample AntDrymUQ2792106_2_FD_106643 | JGI IMG/M metagenome (GOLD analysis project Ga0136614, IMG submission 106643) | Polar desert sand microbial communities from Dry Valleys, Antarctica - metaG UQ279 (21.06) | ecosystem: Environmental > Terrestrial > Soil > Desert | place: Antarctica: Dry Valley... | reverse complement strand
CGCGAGGCCGTACAGATCATCCTCGTTGCTGCCGATGCCGTGCAGCAACAGCAAGAGCGGCGGCTGTCTGCCGGCAGCGCTCGCGGTTTGCGGCGGGCGCACGCGATAGACGAGTGAGAGATCGGCGTCGTTCATTCGTTGGTCCCCTGTCAGACATGATATTGAAGTCGCCTCCAGATGAGCTGATAACTTAGCACGCCATTGTCGGCCCGGCATAACTCGCTCGGCCCACTCGTTTGCGTCAGGCCCGGCGCGCCGCAACGCGCGCGCACGCGCTCTTGACAAGATTTATCCGTTCATAGTAATAACCGACCAGCCAGCCGGTCGGTTCACGTCACCACGTCGCAGCATAAGGAGTCAGGAGGCGCGCAAATGCCCAGTAGGTTAGAAGCTAACCGACGGAAAAAGCAGCCCAAGCAACTATCCAAGCAACCGCTCAAGGACGCACGTCTCTCGCAAATTTACCAGACGGCGGCGGGGATTATTTATCGTCAGGGCTACGAGGCGACCTCGCTCAGTGAGATTGCGAAGGCCGCCGGTCTGACCAAGGCAGGTCTTTACCATTACATTCCCAGCAAAGAACATCTGCTGTTCGAGATCATGAATTACGGGATGAACTTGGTCGATTCCGATGTCATCACTCCGGCGCGCGCCGTCGCCGATCCCCAAGTGCGCCTCCGCACGATTGTGACGGCCTATGCCAATCTGATCATGGAAGAGCGACAGCCCATCACTATCATGATCAACGAGGCGAAAGGTTTGACGCCCGCGCGTCAGCGCAAAGTCCGCGCGCGCCGGCGCGTCTTTTATGAGTTTGTGCGCGACACGATCCAAGAGATCAAAGATGAGGGCGAGGTCGCCGTCTTGGATGTCGGCATGACGGCGATCAGTTTCGTCGGCGTCCTCGTCTGGTTGGCCTATTGGTATCACCCGGAGGGCCGGCTGACAAAGCAACAAGTGATTGACGAGATCGTGGAACTGATGGTGGAGCGGATGGTGGGGATCGATCTCCCCGCCGTCCGCAGCAGTGATAAACGCCGGCTGGCAGCTGCGTGGAATCATTAAATGACGAAACAATCTGACGGTGGCTTCGCCAGTCGTCAGGCCGGAGGAAGCGTCGATTCAACTATTTGGCAAGGAGAAATTTCGATGAACAGTCTGATGAAACTTTTTTTGCTAGCCGTCTTGATGTTGACCGCCGGAGTCGTCCCCGCTTTTTCGCAGGCGTCGAGTTCGACGGCGGAGCTGCGCGGGCAAGTCACCGATTCGACCGGCGCACTGGTCCCCAACGCGACCGTCACACTCACCGACACCGGCAAAGGCACGAGCCGCACCGCTAACACTGACGAGGACGGTCAGTATGTGTTCCTCGCTGTGCCGCCGAGTGATTACGAATTGAAAGTTGAGGCCGCCAGCAGCGGCTTCGCCGCCTCGACAACGCGCGTCACGCTCACCGTCGGACAGCAGGCCAATCTTCCCGTGCAACTGACTGCGAGCGGCTTGGCCGAATCGATCAACGTCGTCGCGGGCGCGGAAGTGGTCGAGACCGACCGCACGCAGCAATCATCCGTCATTGACGAAAGACAGATCACGAACCTGCCGATCAGCCGCCGTAACTATCTCGACTATGCGCTCTTGACACCCGGCGTCACGGATTCGGACAACATTGCCGACGCTTCGGATTTTCGCGTCGCGCAGACGCCGCAATCCGGCTTGTCGTTTGGCGGCAACAACGGGCGCGGCAACTATGTCGGAGTGGACGGCGCGGAGACGATTGATTCGACGGGCGGCGTGATTCAAACCATCGGGCAGGAAGCCGTGCAGGAATTCCAAGTCCTGCGAAACAGCTTCAACGCCGAGTTCGGCACGGCTGCCGGCGGCATCGTCAATACGGTCTCCAAGACGGGGACCAACGATCTTCACGGCAGCCTCTTCGGCCTCTTCCGCGACGACAAGTTCGACGCGCGCAACGCCTTCGACTTCGCGCCCGACGGCCAATCGCCCTTCAGCCGCCAGCAGTACGGCGGCTCGCTCGGCTTCCCCATCCGGCAGGACAAGACGTTCGGGTTCGTCGCGCTCGAACGTTTCAATCAAGACCAGACCACGTTCGTCAACCTCCTGAATGATCCCTCGATCTTTCAGATCACGGCTTCACAAAACGCGCTCTTCAATTTCCTGCAAGCCGGGACGCCGTTTGCCGCCGCCGGCGCGGGCCTGCGCGCCGCGCTAACGACGACGGCGGCTTACCCGCGCACCATTAATCTCTTCAACGACGCGAGCGGGCAGTTTCCCTTCGAGGAAAAGCAGACGCTCTTTAATGCGCGGCTCGATCATCAATTCAGCAGCCGCCACAATGCCTACGCGCGCTTTAGCTTGACCGACCTGATCGCCGAGAATCAGGCGGCGGGCGCTTTGACCGCCGTCTCGCGCGGGCGCACCGTCGATTCCTTCAACGGCGCGGCGCTCATCTCCGACACGTTTCAATTTAGTTCCAACACAGTCAACGAATTCAAAGCGCAATACCTTTATCATCGCTTCGGCGTGTTCCCGAACGACCCCATCGGCCCGGAGTTCAACATCGAAGGCGCGGGCAACTTCGGGCGCGACATCTTCCTGCCGTCGAACACGATTGAGCGCCACTACGACTTTTACGACAACGTGACGCACGTCGCCGGCAATCACACGTTGAAGTTCGGCGGCTCCGTTCTCGTGCAGGATGTCTCCGCCAACAACGACACTTTCTTCGGCGGGCGCTTCAACTTCGGCGCGGCCATCTCACTCTCGAACATCATCGCGCTGAACCCGGCTTTGGGGGCCACCTTTCTCGGCCAATTAAACACGTTCCTGCTGACGCCGGGCGGCCCCTTCGCAACGAACGCGAATGGCAACGCCTTCGCCGACGTTTTGGACCAGCCGATCAGCGCCCTGCAATCTTTTAACCTCAACCTTCCGATTGTCTATCAGCAGGGCTTCGGCGAGACTTCGGCGAATTCAGTCGGCGTGCGGACCGGCTTCTACGGGCAAGACACTTGGAAGGCGCGGCAGAATTTGACGCTGACCTACGGCTTGCGCTACTCGATCAACAACGAGCCGTTCTTTATCCCGACCGACAAAAACGACTTTCAGCCGCGCGTCGGTTTCGCCTACGATCCGTTCTCCAACGGCAAGACCGTCATTCGCGGCGGCGCGGGGATTTTCTCCGGCTACGCTCTCTACGTGGTCGCCAACGTCACGACCGAACTGAGCGCGCGCGACGATCCGAGCAACATCGACATCGTGCTGGCGACCGCCACCTCCGGCGCGTTGGGATTGCCGACTTCGTTCGCCGTCTATCAGCGATTTCAACAACTGACCAACAACTTCTCGCGCACGCCGACGGAGGCCGACCTCGCCACGCTCAATGTGACGCCGCGTCCGGGCGCGCCTTTGGAGGTGCGCTTCCGCGAAGACCCGAACTACAAAACGCCGACTACCTATCAAGCCAGCCTCGGCCTCCAGCAAGATTTAGGGCGCGGCTTCTCGCTCGACCTCGGCTATCTCTTCACGCGCGGCCTCTACCTGACGCGCAATCGCGACCTCAATCAATTCCGGGCGACGGGCGCGCCCAACCCGAACAACCCGAACGGCGGGCCGACCTTCCGCCGCGTGCCGGGCGGTGACTTTATCAACTTTCTACGCTTCCAAGACAACCAGTACGAATCGTCCGCCAACTCTTTCTATCACGCCGGCACGTTCGCCGTGACGCGCCGCTTCGCTAACAATTTCAGCCTCAACACACACTACACCTTCTCGAAAGCCATCGACGAAGTGACCGATTTCAACAGCGATTTTTCGGCGCAGAACCCGCTGAATCTGCGGCTCGACCGCGCTCTCTCGTCTTTCGATCAACGACACCGGGCCGTCTTCAGCGGCGTCTTCCAAAGTTCCTCGCGCAACAAGTTCTTGCGCGATTTCATCTTCTCGCCGATCTTCATCGCCGGCTCGGGCCGCCCGTTCAATCTACTGCTCGGCTTCGACGCTAACGGCGACGGGCGCTCGCAATCAGATCGTCCCGGCACGGTCGGACGCAACACCGGACGCGGCGAAAACTTCTACAGCTTCGACGCCCGTCTCGCCCGCCGCTTCTCCTTCGACGAGACCAAGTATCTCGAATTGACGGCGGAAGGATTCAACCTTTTCAACCGGACGAACTTCGCCGGCGTCAACAACATCGTCGGCGCGCTGCCGCTAGCGGAGCGCACCGCGCTGGAAACCAGAACAGCGCTCGGCATCGAAGGTCTCGCGCCGACGCGCCCGCTCGCCTTCACTTCGGCGGCCACCGCGCGGACGTTCCAATTCGGCGCGCGGTTCAACTTCTAAGACACGAGGAAATTGGACAGGATTGACAGGATGAAAGACACAATGACCGCCACGACTTAATCACTTATCCCGTTAATCCTGTCTATTCTTCCTCTTTGATTTTTCCCGCAGTCTAGGAGTAGCGCATGATCTTTCGTAGCGTTCACGCAGACTTACCGATTCCCGAAACGTCTCTGACGCCGTTCGTCTTGCAGAAGGCGGAGAGGCTTGGCGACAAGCCCGCGCTGATCGAGGGGACCAGTGGCCGCCGTCTCACTTATCAACAACTGTCAGACTCCATCCGGCGCGCGGCAGTCGGCCTCGCCCGGCGCGGCTTGCGAAAGGGTGATGTTCTCGCTATCTACAGCCCGAACCTGCCGGAGTACGCCATCGCCTTTCACGCCGTCGCGAGCCTCGGCGGCATCAACACGACGGTCAATCCTCTGTACACGGCTGACGAGTTGGCGTTTCAACTCAACGACGCAGGCGCGAAGTATCTATTGACCGTCCCGCAACTGCTGGACAAGTCGCTCGCAGCCGCCGGCAGGTCACAGGTTCAAGAAGTGTTCGTCATCGGCCAAGCCGAAGGCGCGACTTCCTTCGATGAACTGCTCCAAGATAACGGTGAACTGCCGGAAGTTGATATTGATCCGCGCCACGATCTCGTCGCGCTTCCCTATTCGAGCGGGACGACGGGATTGCCGAAGGGCGTGATGCTCACGCATTACAATCTGGTCGCCAATCTGCTCCAAACAGAACAACTGAAGCTGTGTACCGGCGACGATACGTCGCTCTGCGTCCTGCCGATGTTCCACATTTACGGATTATCCGTCATCCTGAATTTGGGGTTGTACACTGGAGCCACCATCGTCACCATGCCGCGCTTCGAGCTGGAGCAGTTTTTGCGGATCGTACAGGACTACCAAGTGACGCTCCTCCCCATCGTGCCGCCCATCGCGCTCGCGCTGGCGAAGCACCCAATCGTTGACAGTTACGATCTCTCGTCAATCAAAATCACCTTTTCGGGCGCAGCCCCGCTCGGGGCCGCAGCCTCGCGCGCCTGCGCCGAACGGCTCAATTGTTTGTTCAGGCAAGGCTACGGCATGACCGAGACCAGCCCCGTCACCCACGCCTCGCCGCTTGAGCCGGACAAAATTAAGCTCGGCTCGGTCGGCCAATGCGCGCCCAATACTGAATGCCGGCTCGTCGATCTTGAAAGCGGCGCTGAGCTAGGCACGAATCAGGAAGGTGAAATCCACGTGCGCGGCCCGCAAGTGATGAAGGGCTATCTCAACCGCCCCGAAGCGACGGCGCAGACGATCACCCCCGACAATTGGCTCCGCACCGGCGACATCGGCTATGCCGACGCCGACGGTCACTTCTACATCGTGGATCGCGCGAAAGAGTTGATCAAATACAAAGGCTTTCAAGTCGCGCCGGCAGAGATTGAAGCTGTCTTGCTCACGCACCCATCAGTAGCCGACGCCGCCGTGATTCCCTATCCGGACGAAGCAGCCGGTGAAGTACCAAAGGCTTTCGTCGTGTTCAAAACAGGAGAGGCGATTGAGGCCGAGACACTCATCAATTTTGTCTCCGAGCGTCTCGCGCCCTATAAGAAAATTCGCCAACTTGAAGTTATCGATCAAATTCCCAAATCAGCATCGGGTAAAATTCTGCGGCGCGTGCTAGTCGAGAGGGAGCGAGAAAGAAAGAAATGATAAACGATGAACGATGAACGATGAATGAAAAGCACGTGTCTTTTATTCATCGTTCATCGTTCATCATTTCCATTTGTGCGATGTCACATCTGAAGAATTTTCGCGGCGTCGAAGGGACCAATTTCTTCGAGCAGGATCGCGGGTTGCGAATGCTGCTCGACGAGCTGCTGCCCCGCGCCGTCGCGGAGGAGGTTTATTCGTCGCTCGCGCGCTGTGGCAGTCTCGTCGGCGGGCGTTGGCACGAGTTGGCCTGCGCGGGCAATCGCGCGGAGCATTTGCCGCGCATCATCAAATATGATCGCGCGGGCAACCCAATCGAGCGCGTTGACATGGGGCTGCCCGTCGCGCAATTGCGCCGCGAAGTGGCGGAGTTCGGATTGCTGACGCGCCGCGCAGCCACTTGCATAAATTCGCGCTCGTCTATCTGCTCGCGCACAACGGCGAGGCATCTCTCGCCTGCCCCATCAGTTGCACCGATGGCCTCATCCAAGTTCTCGAAGCCAAAGGCGCAGAAGATTTACGCGCGACATATTTACCGCGCCTGCGCTCCATCGAGACGCCCTTCGCCGGAGCGCAGTTCGTGACCGAGCAGGCGGGCGGCTCCGACGTGGGCGCGATTGCGGCTGTGGCCCGACCCAACGCGGACGGCTCTTGGTCTCTCACCGGCGATAAGTGGTTCTGCTCGAACCCGGACGAGTTCTTCGCCGTCGCCGCCCGCGTCGTGGATGAGGGAACCAATGCTGCCGCCCGCAGCGCGCCCGGCACGGAAGGGATTGGAGTGTTCTTTGTGCCGCGCGTGCTGCCCGACGGTCGTCTGAATAAGCTCTCGTTGCTGCGGCTCAAGGACAAACTCGGCACGCGCTCGTTGCCGACCGCCGAAATCAAATTTGAGAACGCGACCGCCTATCCCATCGGCGAGCCGCACGAAGGTTTTAAGACGCTGATGTACTATGTCCTCAACGTCTCGCGCGTCCACAACGCTGTCAACAGTTGCGGCTTTCTGCATCGCGCTTTCCTCGAAGCGCGCAACTACGCGCGGCAACGCGAAGCCTTCGGTCACACGATCATCAATTACCCGCTCGTGCAAGAAACGTTGTTGCGTTTGCTCGCGCGCTTGTGGCGGCAACGCCTCTTGACGTTTCGCTTGATCTCGTTGCTGGACCAACACGGCCTCGCGCCCGCCGATGAAGCGCAGGCGATGTGGCAGCGTTTCCTGATCAATCTGGCGAAGTATCGCACGGCTGCGACGCTCACCAGTTCGATCCGTGAAGCGCTCCTCATCTTGGGCGGCAATGGCATCGTCGAAGATTTCACCGTCCTACCGCGCCTCTTGCGCGACGCCATGATCATTGAGACGTGGGAAGGCACGCACAATACTCTCTGTTTGCAGATCGTGCGCGACGCGAGCGGCTCGCGCCTGCTCGAACGCTGGCAGGCCGAAACCAGCCGCGCCCGCGAAGGCTGGCCGCATGACTTTCTCGCCGCAACGCGCCGCCGCTTCACCGCCGCGCACGAAACATTGCGGACGATGATCTCCAGCAATCAGTTTGCCGACAGGCGTTGGGCTGCGCGGCACGCGCGCCGCTTCGTCGATCAACTGGGGAATTTGTTGGAGTTGGCGTGGCTGGCGGAGTTGGCCGTGCGCCACGCGCATGGCGCAGAGCCGGACATGACGGCGGCGCTCTTAACCGTCGTCGCCGCCGATGAGCTACTGCCGGCGGAGCAGATGTTCGCCTCCTTCAGCGAAAAGCTCGACGGGTACGCCGCAGCGCTCATTGACGAAACGCCCGTGACCGCCGACGTTTCGCAGTTGTAGAGCATTCTTCTGAGGACACCCACAATGCACAGCACGACGCAAAGGGTCTCTTCATGCTCGGAAGATTTGCCACAGAGAACGCAGAGAACAGAACTAGAGCCTGAATTAACTGATCGGCCTCTGCGTTCTCTGTGTCCTCTGTGGCTGATCCCTGCTTAGGTAATGAAGAGACCCTTCACGACGCATTCATTATCTGTCTCCATCTGTGTCCGCTGTGATGAGTAGTCGTCAACCCAAAATTGATCTCAAGAGAAATCTCCAACATGAACTTCATTTTGTCCGAACGCTGTGAAAAGCTCCGTCAACAACTGCTCGACTTTATGGACGAGTACATCTATCCCAACGAAGCGACTTACTACGCGCAGATCAACGAAGGCGACCGCTGGCAGCCTGTTCCAATTATTGAAGAGTTAAAAATGAAAGCGCGCGAGGACGGCCTGTGGAATCTCTTTTTGCCGGAGAGCGAAATGGGCGCGGGCCTCTCGAATTTCGAGTACGCGCCGCTGTGCGAAATTATGGGGCGCTCAGAGATGGCTCCCGAAATCTTCAACTGCTCCGCGCCCGACACCGGCAATATGGAAGTCTTGGCGCGTTATGGAACTGACGAGCAGAAAGAGCGTTGGCTCAAGCCGCTCTTGGCGGGCGAGATACGTTCGTGCTTTGCGATGACCGAGCCGGAAGTCGCTTCCTCAGACGCGACCAACATTCAATCGAGCATCACGCGCACAGGCGATGAGTACATCATCAACGGCCATAAGTGGTGGGCGTCAGGCGCGGGCGATCCGCGCTGCCGCTTGATCATCTTTTTAGGCAAGACCGATCCACAAGCTCCCACACACAAACAACAGTCGATGATTTTGATCCCGATAGATGCGCCGGGTGTGCAAGTGAAACGGATGCTGACCGTCTTCGGCTATGATCACGCGCCGCACGGCCATGCGGAGATGACGTTTGAGAATGTGCGCGTGCCGGCGTCGAATATCTTGCTTGGCGAGGGGCGCGGCTTCGAGATCGCGCAGGGGCGCTTGGGGCCGGGACGGATTCATCATTGTCTGCGGCTCATCGGCGTAGCCGAACGCGCGCTTGAAGCGATGTGCCAGCGTGCCAAATCGCGCGTTGCCTTCGGCCAGCCGCTCAGTCAACATGGCACGCTTCGTGCCGAGATCGCCGAATCGCGGATCGAGATCGAGCAAGCCCGCCTCTTAACTCTCAAGGCCGCGCACATGATGGATACAGTCGGCAACAAAACCGCCGCCGCAGAGATCGCGATGATCAAGATCGTCGCTCCGCGCATGGCCGTGCGCGTTATCGACCGCGCCATCCAAGCGCACGGCGGTGCGGGCGTGAGCGGCGATTATTTCTTAGCGTCGGCGTGGGCGATGGCCCGCGCGCTGCGCCTCGCCGACGGGCCGGACGAAGTTCACCGCGAGGCGGTTGCGAAAATCGAATTAAGGAAAAGCTGATGAGTAGCAGCCCGCGCCAAATTCAGCCGCGCATAATAACTAACCGCCGACGGACGCAGGGGAACGCAGAGGAAATTCCAGAACTGAAATTTGTGATCTCAGATTTGAGATCACATCCCATTTCTATTTGTGCCTCTGCGTTCCCCTGCGTCCGTCGGCGGTTAATCCTTCCGCGTGCCGCCTCTAAATATCGTAGTACAACGCGAACTCCATCGGATGCGGGCGCATCCTGAGCGGCGTGATTTCTTTCTCGCGCTTGTAAGAAATCCAGCGCTCGATCAGTTGCGGCGTGAACACGTCGCCCTTCAAGAGAAACTCATGATCGGCTTCGAGCGCGGCGAGCGAAGCGTCGAGCGATCCGGGCAAGGATGGTACGTCCTTCAATTGCTCCGGCGAGAGATCGTAGATGTCTTTGTCGAGCGGCTCGCCCGGATCGATGCGGTTCTGCACGCCGTCAAGGCCGGCCATCAACATCGCCGCGAAAGCGAGGTACGGATTGCACGAAGGATCGGGCGGACGAAACTCCAAGCGTTTCAGTTTCGGGTTCTGCGAAAACATCGGGATGCGGATCGCTGCCGAGCGATTGCGCGCCGAGTAAGCCAAATTCACCGGCGCTTCAAAGCCGGGGACCAGACGCTTATAACTATTCGTCGTCGGCGCGGCGAAGGCGACGATTGCCGCCGCGTGTTTCAGCAAGCCGCCAATGTAATAGCGCGCCATGTCGGAAAGTCCGGCGTAGCCGTCGCCGGCAAATAGCGGCTTCTCGCCTTTCCAGAGCGATTGGTGACAGTGCATCCCCGAACCGTTGTCGCCGTAGAGCGGCTTCGGCATAAACGTCGCCGTCTTGCCGTACTGCCGCGCCGTGTTCTTGACGACGTACTTGAAGATTTGCAAATTGTCCGCCGTGCCTAAGAGCGTCGAGAAACGGAAATCGATCTCGCATTGACCGGCGGTCGCGACTTCATGGTGATGACATTCGACCGTGATCCCACACCCCTCCAAGATCAAAGAAATCTCCGAACGCAGATCGGCCAGCGTGTCGGTCGGCGCGACCGGCACATAGCCTTCTTTGGGACGGATGCGGTAGCCGAGATTCGGTCCCAGCATGTCGTCGCCCGCGCGCCCAGTGGCCCAGTGGCCTTCGTCGGATTCGATAGCATAGCCGGCGGAATGCTGCTCGGCGTTGAAGCGGACGGAATCGAAGACGAAGAACTCGGCTTCGGGGCCGAAGTTGACCGTATCGGCCAAGCCCGTGAAGCGCAGGTAGCCTTCGGCGCGTTGCGCCACCGAGCGCGGGTCTAACCCGTAGCCCTCTTTCGTGATCGGATCGACGGTGTTGGCAATCAAGCACAACGTCGGCTCTTCCGCGAAGGGATCGAGCCAGAACCGTCCGGGGTCGGGGACCAACAACATGTCCGACTCATGAATCGACGCCCAGCCACGCAAGGAGGAAGCGTCGAAGCCGAAGCCGTCCTCGAACGAGCCTTCGTCCAGTTGGTGAATTGGATAGGTCAGGTGATGCCACGCGCCGATGAGATCGGTGAACCGCAGGGAGATGAATTTGGCTCCCTGCTCTTCGGCAAATTTCAAAACAGCTTTAGCGCTCATGTAAAGGTTCCTTCTACTGAAATTTTGATGGGTTTCAATCCGCGCCCCGCTTCGCCGTTGAGGATCAAGACTCTCGCCGGGCGCGTAAGCCAGCTATCCTTAACAAGTGCCGTGCCAATCAACCGCCGACAGCGAAATCCTGAAAAATTCGCCTATTTTCCAGTCATTCCCGAGTGCAAGATTCTCAAGATGACCAGAAGTGTTCATTTTGGCAATCTATCTATTCTGACATTTTTGTTGAATATCACGGCTCGTCATACAAAAATGTTTCGCGACTTTGAGCTGGGCGATGTTGACTGCGTCTTGCTCGTCAAATTACTGCCGAGAGATGAATCAATTCTTCGGAGAACTTCCGCCCTGCCAGTTTTGCGAACAATCAGCTTGTACAAATTTGTCGGACAAATACAGACTCCATACAATTTTGTCGAAAATAGTGCAGGCAATTGCTTGCAGACAACAGAGCGGGAGTTTATCTTTCTTCCGGCTGCGTGTTCGTCGCTTCGTTACACTTCAAAGGCGGTATGGCAACAACGTTCTGCTCAGGAGATTCGTCAAGCAGCGCAAAACTCATGGCTCACACTTCAACCATCAACGCCGGCGCGCGGCGATCTGGCGCGTATCCGCAAGAACAGTTTGACGCGCGCAAGTTGACGACGCTCTTCGACATCGGGCGGACGCTCGCCGACGCGCCGAACCTCAAGACAGCGCTGGCGCGCACGCTCGCCACGCTCGACGAGCATCACGGTCTGGCGCGCAGCTTCGTGATGCTGCTCGACGCCGAGACGGCGACGTTGCAGACGGAAGCCTGTCACGGCTTCAAGTCTGATGCGGCGCGCGACGTGAGTTACCGCGCGGGCGAAGGCATCGTCGGGCGGGCGTTCAAGAGCGGGAAGCCGATCATCGTGCCGCAAGCGAGCCGCGAGCCTTTGTTGCTGGGCCGCTTTGCCCGGCATGAAAGACGCGGCCACGAGTCGAGCTTTCTGTGCGCGCCGCTGCTCTTGCAGCGCAAGCCCGTCGGCGTGCTGGGCGCTTATCTCAATTACCAAGAGGCACATGACTTCGAGCGCGAGATGCAATTTCTCTCCATCGTCGCGTCGATGATCGCGCAGGCGCTCCGCGTCGAGCATTTCATCGAAGCCGATAAACAGCGCTTGCTCGACGAGAACACGCACCTCAAACAAGAGTTGCGCGAGCGTTACGACTTCAGCCACATCATCGGCAACTCGAACCCGATGCGGCAGGTTTATGAACAGGTCACGCAAGTGGCGCGCACCAATACGACGGTGCTGTTGCGCGGCGAGAGCGGGACGGGCAAAGAAATGATCGCGCACGCGCTGCATTACAATTCTCTGCGCGCGAAAAAGCCGTTCGTCAAAGTTAGTTGCGCCGCGCTTCCCGAAACGCTGATCGAGTCGGAGTTATTCGGCTATGAAAAGGGCGCGTTCACCGGCGCGCAAGGAAGAAAGAAGGGACGCTTTGAGTTGGCCGACGGCGGCACGCTCTTTCTCGATGAAGTCGGCGATCTCAATATGTCAACGCAGGTGAAGTTGCTGCGCGTGTTCCAAGAGCGCGAGTTCGAGCGGCTCGGCGGTACGGAAACAGTCAAAGTCAACGTCCGCCTTGTCGCCGCCACTAACCGCGATTTGGAGAAAGCCATCGCCGCTGGTCAATTCCGTGAAGACCTCTACTATCGCCTTAACGTCTTCAACATCTTCATGCCGCCGTTGCGCGAGCGCAAGCCCGACATCATGCAACTCGCCGACAGCTTTTTAGAAAAGTACGGGCGCGAGCATGGCAAGCGCATCAAGCGCATCTCGACGCCGGCCATCGACATGCTGACGAGCTATCACTGGCCCGGCAACGTCCGCGAATTAGAGAACACTATCGAGCGCGCCGTGCTGGTTTGTGAGACGAATGTGATTCACGGCCATCACTTACCGCCGACCTTGCAGACCGCCGAAGGCTCCGGCACAGTTACGAACGTCTCGCTCGCCTCCGCCATCGAAGCCTACGAGCGCGATCTGATCCAAGACGCCCTCAAGACCACGCGCGGCAATCGCACCAAAGCCGCCAAGCTGCTCGACACCACCGAACGCATCATCAGCTATAAGATCAAGAAGTACCGGATCGACCGCGACCGCTTCCGCCATTGAGGAAATGATGAATGCGGAATGATGAATGATGAATATCATGACAGACCTTCGTTTCATTCATCGTTCATCATTCCGCATTCATCATTTCTTCTTCTGTGGTGAATCCACTTCGTCCTTATCATTCAAGTTTCGCTTAAGAACAGCAGCGCGCCTTCCGCACTCTCGCCTCCCTTTGTTATCGCGGACGAGAAGCGATACATTGTCGGCGCGGCGTTCCCCCACACCGGACAACAATTTTTTGGCATGGACAGACAACCGACCGTTCTGAAATTCGGCGGCACGTCCGTCGAAGATACCCGGGCGTTTGCGCGCGTGCGCGAGATCGTAGCGGCGCGACTCGACGCGCGCCCGTTAGTGATCGTCTCGGCAATGAGCCGCGTGACGGACGCGCTGTTGATGAGCATCGAGGGCGTGGCGCGGGGCGAGATGACAGAAGCCGCGCGCTCGCTTGAACAACATTACGAGCGGCATCGGACAGTCGCGCGCGAGTTGCTGCCTGCCGAAGCTGCTGCGAGATTCGAGCTGACGCTCGCAGCCGTCCGCGCAGAGATCAAAAAGCTGTTGCAAGAGTTGGCGGACGACAACACACCGCGCCCGTCGCTGCAAGATTTGATTCTGTCTTACGGCGAGCGTTTGTCGGCTACGCTGCTTGCTGAGACCTTGCGTGCCGGGGGCGTGGACGCGCGTTATGTGGACGCGCGTCGCTGTCTCATCACCGATGAGGAACACGGGTGCGCTGCTCCGCTGATGGAAGAGACCGCACAGCACGCGCGCGCAGAGATCGAACCGCTGCTGGCGGCTGGTTTGGTCCCTGTCCTCGGCGGGTTCATCGGCGCGACACAAGCGGGCGCGACAACGACGCTCGGGCGCGGCGGTTCGGATTACTCGGCGGCGATCTTCGGCGCAGCGCTCCATGCGCGCGAGATTCAAATCTGGACGGACGTGCCGGGCGTGTTGACCGCCGATCCGCGTTTGGTCCCCAACGCACGCACGATCTCGCGCCTGTCCTATGCAGAGGCGGCGGAGTTGGCTTTCTTCGGCGCGAAGGTCTTACATCCGAAGACAATCCTGCCAGCGGTGGTACGCGGCATTCCCGTCCGCATCTGCAACTCGCGCGACACCGCAGCGCCCGCCACCGTCGTCTATTTCGACGCCGAGATGACGCCGCGCACCGTCAAAGCCATCGCGTTCAAGAAGGGCGTCACTATCGTCCACGTCACTTCGGCGCGAATGCTCGGCGCTTACGGTTTCCTACGCGCGATCTTTGAAGTCTTCGACGAACATCGGACGGCAGTGGACGTAATTGCGACTTCGGAAGTCAGCGTCTCTTTAACGCTCGAAGATACGAGCGCGCTCGATGCGGTCGCGCGCGATTTGCAGCGGGTCGGGGCAGTGCGGGTCGAACCGTCACGGGCCATCATCAGCATCGTCGGCGAGGGCTTACGCAGCACGCCGGGCATTGCAGCCCGCGCCTTCCACACGATCCGCGACATCAACGTGCTGCTCATCTCGCAAGGCGCATCCAGCACCAACCTGACCTTTGTCGTTGCGGAAGAACACGCCGCAGAAGTCGTCGTGCGCCTGCACGAAGCCTTCTTTGAATGCCCGACGGCGGAACTCGTCGTGCCAAGTTCAAAGTTCAAAGTTCAAAGTTCAAAGTCCGAGTCCATGCCGAGTTCTGCACACGAGGTTTCGGATTAACGGCATCAGACACAGAACCTTAAACTTTGAACTTTGAACCTTGAGCTTTGAACTTTGAACTTTGAACTTTGAACTTATTCGCACTCACACGCCAACTCATCGACATTCCTTCCGTCTCTGGCGAGGAGGCCGCGGTTGGGCGTTTTCTCGCCGATTATCTCAAGGGGCTGGGTTATGAAGTCGAGTTGCAGGAAGTGGCGGAGGGGCGCGCGAATGTGATCGCGACACTGGGCGCGCAATTGCCGTCCGTCTTTTTCTCGACGCACATGGACACCGTGCCGCCGCACATCGCTGTGCGCGAGGATGGGGAAAACATCTATGGGCGCGGCGCGTGCGATGCGAAGGGGATCATCGCGGCGCAGATCGCGGCGGCTGAACGCTTGCGCGCAGAGGGGACGGATGAGATCGGTTTGCTGTTCACGGTCGATGAAGAGTTAGGGAGTCTCGGCGCGCGCGCCGCCAATCAACATCGGCTGGCCGCGTCGAGCCGCTATCTGATCAACGGCGAGCCGACCGACAATTTTCTCGCTATCGGTTCAAAGGGATCGTTGCGCGCCGCCGTCAAGACGACTGGCCGCGCCGCGCATTCCGCTTACCCGGAGGCGGGCGAGTCAGCGATTGAAAAACTGCTCGACGCGCTTGAGCGCGTCCGCGCTTGTGCATGGCCGCGTGATGATTTTTTCGGCGAGACCACATGCAACATTGGCACGATCACAGGTGGCACACGCCCGAACGTGATCCCAGCGGCGGCGCAGGCCGAGTTGCAAATACGTCTGGTGACAAATTCCGCACCCGTCAAAGAAATGTTGGAACGCGCGGTCGCGGGGCGCGGCGAAGTTGAATATCTTTCCGTCGCCGAGCCGGTGCGGATGCTCGCCGTCGAAAATTTCGCATCGTCCGTCGTGCGTTTTACGACGGACATCCCATATTTGACGAATTGGGGACAACCGCTCCTCCTCGGTCCCGGCTCGATCCTCGTCGCGCACACGACGGACGAACACGTGCCGAAGCGCGAGCTTGAGCAAGGGGTCGATTTGTACGCGCAACTCGCGCGCACTTTATTGGAACGAGTTGCGTGAGATGAGGGGTTGAAGAATTGATCCACGAATCACACGAACTGACACGAAAAATTCGCGCGACTTGCGATTCGTGTTTCTTCGTGTGATTTCGTGAATCCATTCGGGCGGTGCGATGAAGGGCTTTGACTGATGAAAATAGCGCTCCTCGGACATGGCGTGATGAACCGGCTCGTCGAAGTGCGGGCCCGGGCTGAAGGGCATGAGGTCAATTTCGTTTCGACTTCGCGTGAAGCCGCGCGTGAGATCAACGAGTTAGTCGAATTGTTATGCGGACACGACGCGGCGATTGATTTCTCGGTGGCCGACGCCGTGCCGCATCATGCGGAGGCGTGCGTCCACGCGGGCGTGCCGCTCGTCGAAGGCACGACCGGCTGGAACGAGCAGAGGGAGCGCGTCCGCCGCCTTGTCGAAGAGCATCAAGGCGCGCTCGTCTATGGCGCGAACTTCTCGATTGGCGTCAACATTTTCTATCGGCTCGTCGCTCGCGCCGCCAAATTCTTTCAGCGCTTCGACGACTATGCACCTTTCATCGAAGAGGCGCATCATTCACGCAAACGCGACGCTCCATCTGGGACAGCGCTTGTTCTGCGTGATCTGCTGGCCGCGCAAATCGCGCGCGACATCCCCATCGCCAGCACGCGCGCCGGCCACATTCCCGGCACGCACCGCATCGGCTTCGACTCCGCCGCCGATCAGATTACGCTGACGCACACGGCGCGCACCCGCGAAGGCTTCGCCGCCGGCGCGCTCCTCGCTGCCGAATGGATCATTAACAAACGTGGCGTTTATGAATTTTCGGAAATGATCGACGAAATGCTAACAACAGTGACGAGTGGCAAGCGACAAGTGGCAAGTGACGAGTGACGAGATAAAGACATGCTTCTGCTCGTCACTTGCCACTCATCACTCGTCACTGCTTTTGGAGGTTGAGATGAACACTGAGTGGCTGCGCGGGTGTGCGACGGCGTTAGTGACGCCGTTTCGGTCAGACGGCGGGATCGACGAAGGGCGTTTGCGCGCTTTCGCTGAATGGCAGATCGAGAGCGGCGTCAAGCTGTTGGTCCCCTGCGGGACGACCGGCGAGAGCGCGACGATGACGGAGGAGGAAGACCGGCGCGTGATCAAGATCGTGATCGACGTAGCGCACAAACGAGGCGCGCGCGTGATCGCGGGGACGGGGAGCAATTCGACCGCCGCCGCGTGTGAGTACGCACGGGCGGCACGCGAACTCGGCGCGGATGCTGTGCTGGTCGTCGCGCCTTATTACAACAAGCCGACGCAGGGCGGACTCTTCGCGCACTTCCGCGCCGTCGCCGGAGCAGTCGCAGGTTTGCCCGTCGTCGTCTATAACGTGCCGGGGCGTTGCGGCGTCAACATCACGGCGCAGACGACGCTCCGGCTCGCGCGCGAGATCGAGAACATCGCCGCCGTCAAAGAGGCGTCAGGCAATGTCTCGCAGATTATGGAAATCTTGCGCGAGCGGCCTGAAAATTTTCGCGTGCTGTCGGGCGACGACGCGTTGACGTTTCCGCTCCTCGCACTCGGCGCGGACGGCGTGATTTCGGTGGCGTCGAACGAAGCGCCGGCGTTGATGTCCCGCATGGTCGAACAGTCGCTCGCCGGCGAGTGGGACCAATCACGCGCGCTGCATTACCAATTGCTGCCGTTGATGGAAGCGAACTTCATCGAGTCCAGCCCCGGCCCCGTCAAAGCCGCGCTCGCGCTGATGAATCGGATCGAAGAAAATTTCCGCCTGCCACTCATCCCGGTGCAGGATGTGACGCGAGAGCGGATGCGCGAGATTTTGGTCGAGCTTGAAATGCTGAAGGAGACGGCGCATGGAACTGCGTGAGCGCATTGAGCAACTGGCCGCGCAAAATATCGAGCGTTACACGGACGAACATCGAGTTCTGTTCGGCGAGTTCAAAGCCGCGCTCAATCGCGGCGAGGCGCGGGCGGCTGAGAAAGATGCTCAAGGAAACTGGCACGCGAACACATGGGTCAAGCGCGGCATCCTGCTCGGCTTTCGCATGGGCGCGCTTGTCGAGATGTCGCAAGAGGACGCGCCGCTGCGCTTCTTCGACAAAGATACGTATCCGGCGCGCGACACCAAGCTCGCCGACAATGTGCGGATCGTGCCGGGCGGATCGAGTATTCGTGACGGTGCATACCTCGCGCCGGGCGTCGTGTGTATGCCGCCGATGTACGTCAACGTCGGCGCTTATGTCGATGCAGGCACGATGATCGACAGCCACGCGCTCGTCGGTTCGTGCGCGCAAATCGGCAAGCGCGTGCATCTCTCTGCCGCCGCACAGGTGGGCGGCGTCATCGAACCCATCGGCGCGCTGCCCGTGATCGTCGAAGACGATGTGCTGGTTGGCGGCAACTGTGGGATTTACGAAGGCGCGATTGTCCGCGCGCGCGCGGTGCTGGCGGCGGGCGTGATCCTGACCGGCTCGACGCCTGTCTATGATCTCGCCCGCGAAAGAATTTACCGGCGCGAAGGGGACCAACCGCTGGAGATTCCGGCGGGCGCGGTCGTCGTCCCCGGCGCACGCGCCGTCCAAACCGAGCGCGGGCGCGAATGGGGTCTCTCGCTCTACGCGCCCGTCATCGTCAAGTACCGCGACGAGAAGACCGACCGCGCCGTGCAGTTGGAAGATGTGTTGCGTTGAAGCCAGTCTTTGGCGTAATGCTTGGCAGAGCGTCAAAGGCTAAACACGAAAGACACGAAGCGCACGAAGAACACGAAGATGAGATGAGAATAATGATTGATGAATGGAAGACAAGTTGCTTCTCATTACTCATTCACCATTCCGCGTTCATCGTTCAATCTTTCCTGCTTCGTGTTCTTCATGGTTAAATTGCTTGACAGTTTTGAGGACGGCGGCGTTGAGTCTCAATCTTAATCAAGAGTCAGAGTTTCGACCGGCGGTGCGGCTGCAAGGGATCGAGAAGAGTCTGATCCGGCAAATCTTCGACCGCGCGTTGCCGGGTAGCATCAATCTCGGCTTGGGCGAGCCGGATTTATTGACGCCCGAAGTCATTCGCCATGAGGCCGCGCGCGTCGTCACGGAAGAACAGAACGGCTACACGACACACGCCGGCCTGCCCGCCCTGCGTGAGTTGATCGCGAATGACTATCCGCAGCTTAACGCGACGCCCGCTCAAGTGATCGTCACCGCCGGCTCGCAAGAAGCTCTCTATCTTGCATTGATGACTTTGGTCGATGAAGGCGATGAAGTCTTACTGCCCGATCCCGGCTTCGTCGCGTATCCGACGATTGTGCGAATGGCGGGCGGCGAACCGCGCTTTTATCGAATGCCCGCCGCGAGCGGTTTCAGTTTTGACACGGAAGAATTTCGCCGCGCGCTCTCGCCGCGCACGAAAGTCGTGGTTTGCATTAGCCCCTCAAATCCGACCGGACGCGCTTTGACGCGAGACGATCTCGACACGATGGCCGCAGCGATGCAGGGGACCAATGCTTTCGTCGTCAGCGACGAGATTTATCGCGAGTTGTATTACACAGCAGAATGTCCCGCATCGATCTCCGAGTTTTGCTCGCAGCGCACGCTCGTTATCAGCGGGCTATCGAAATCGATGAGCATGACTGGCTGGCGCTTGGGGTGGATGTGCGGGCCGCAACCTGTGATCAGCAGTGCTCTCATCCTGCACGGCTACGTCACGACCTGCGCCTCGACCGTCTCGCAAAAGTCCGCGCTCGCGGCATGGACACCCGCTGCCGAACAAGCGCACGCCGCAATCCGCGACACATTCCGCGCCCGCCGCAATCATCTGCTCTCGCTCATTGAGCGAGAGTTACGCTTGCCCGCCGTCGCGCCCGATGGGGCCTTCTATGTGATGCTTGACGTATCGGCTCACGGCCATTCGCTCGCCGTCGCCGAAGCCTTGCTCGCGCACAAAGTCATTACCGTCCCCGGCGTGGCGTTTGGGAAAGAGTGCGAGAATTACTTGCGCGTCTCCTTCTGCGCCGACGAAGAGAAGTTGACGGAAGGCGTGCGGCGGATGAAAGAGGCGCTAAAAGAAATGAAGACGGGTGGCGATTAGTTTTTGTGAGGTCATCGATGAGCAAAAAATATCGAGTCGGCATTTTAGGCGCAACCGGCACAGTCGGGCAGCGTTTTGTGCAACTGCTGGAAAATCATCCGCAGTTTACGGTCGCGGCGCTGGCGGCGTCGGATCGCTCGCAAGGCAAGAGTTATGCGGAGGCTTGCTCTTGGAAACTCGCGGGTGAGATGCCGGAGGGCGTGCGTGAATTGCGCGTGCAAGCGCCGGAGCCGCCGTTGGATTGCGATCTGATCTTTTCGAGTTTGCCGGGCGAGATGGCGCGCGTTACTGAAGAAGCGTTCGCGCGGGCAGGTTTTTCGGTGATCAGCAATTCGTCGGCGTTTCGCATGGATGAGGACGTGCCGCTGTTGATCCCGGAAGTCAATCACGGGCATCTCGCGCTCGTCGAACGGCAGCGTGAGCGTTTCGGTGGGCGTGGCTTCATCGTCACGAATCCGAACTGTTCGGCCATCGGGATCGTGATGCCGCTTGCGCCGCTCCATCGACGTTTCGGCGTCGAAGCAGTCGCAGCGACGACGATGCAAGCCATCTCCGGCGCGGGTTATCCGGGCGTCGCATCGTTGGACATCACGGACAATTTGTTTCCGTTTATCTCCGGCGAAGAAGAGAAGATTGAGAATGAAACGCGCAAGCTGCTCGGCGAGTTGAGAGACGGCAAAATTGAAATGGCCGCGTGCAAGGTGAGCGCGCAATGCCATCGCGTCAACGTCACCGACGGCCACACGGCGGCGGTGCGCGTTAAGCTCGCGCGGCCTGCGACCATTGAAGAAGTGAAAGAAACGCTCGCGTCTTTCACTTCCCTGCCGCAAGAATTGAAGCTGCACACTGCGCCCGTGCGCCCGCTCGTCGTCCGCGAGGAATTGGATCGCCCGCAGCCGCGCCTCGACCGCGACGCGGGCAACGGCATGAGCGTCACCATCGGGCGCATCGCTAAAGATAACGTCCTCGATCTCCGTTTCGTCTCACTCAGCCACAACACGATTCGCGGCGCGGCGGGCGCGGCGATTCTCAACGCCGAATTGTTGGTCGCGCAAGGACGATTCTAAAAATTCAAGGTTCAAAGTCTGAAGATGATGTTCTTGACTTTGAACCTTGAACTTTGGACAGCGACATGCAGTCGACGCGCACACAACGCATCAAGCATCTAAGTCTTGCGGATGAAAGCCGCGCTATTCGCGCTCCGCTCCAACGACTTGTTCAACATGGCGTTACCTGTAACGCCGCTACTTTATCTTATTCGCCTGCGCTTCGCGCCCGCCTTGCTTAAAAATCAAGCCCGTTACTTGTCCCTGTTCATTTTTGGCAAAGGCGATTCGAGCATCAACAACGCGCATGAAGAACTTCGTCTCCGTTTCTGGGAAAAGTTCTACTTTCGGCTGACCTGTAGCTTGCCCCATCAACCGATTATCCTCTTTCGTCACGGTCAAAATGAGATTAGGGGTGAGTTGGTATTGTCCGACAAGCGCCTCGTAAAGGTTTGAACTAACATTCGGATTTACTCTCGGCACAACATCAAACACGACATCTGCAATTTTCGGAGCGAGTTCTTCACACGAAGCCCGCTCCAGATTCGTCATCAAGGCGACGGCAAAACCCTTTTCAGGCAGCATAAAAAGATAAGTTCTTGTTCCCGCTTGGCTGCCGTCGTTAAAAATCTTTCGCTGTCCCTTGTCCGCGCCGACGAGAAACCCGAATGCGTAGCTTTGCTCTTTGCCGTCGCGTGTCTTTGGCTTTGACCACATTTGAGCGAGCGTTTCCGGCTTGACGAGTTGATTGTTATTGACGGCAATGGTGAATTTTGCCAAATCTTCGGCGGTCGTCACCAAGCCACCGCCCGGAATTTTGATGCTGGTGTCGTGCAGCGGCGCATTTTGAATTTCGCCTTTTTCAGTTTTGCGATAGCCGCGAGCGCGGTTCGGAATAATTGCATAAACGTCGTCAATAAAAGTGCGCGTCATTCCGGCGGGTTTGAATATGTTTTCGCGCACGTAATCAATGTACGACACGCCCGACGCGCCCTCAGTCGCACAACCCAACAGTGTGTAGCCGGGCGTTGAATACGAGTATTTTGTTTCCGGTTCGACGACGAGCGCATCGCCCGCGAACGAGCCGATGGCTTCGTCAATGCTGGCGTACTGCCGCGTGCTGATAATTTCGTCCGGCACTTTGTTATGACGCACGCCCGATTGATGCACGAGCAGTTGGCGCGCGGTGATTGATAACTGTTTATCGGGTGCGTCTTTTAAGGATTGCTTTTCCGGGTAAGCAGTGCAGTATTTGTTAATCGGCGCATCTAAATCGAGTTTTCCGCGTTCGACAAGCTGCATCACGGCGACTGCCGTCAGTGATTTGGCAATTGAGGCCAGACGATACGCCGTATCGCTTCGCGCTGAAACATTATTCTCCACGTCTGCCAAACCGTAACCTTCCGAGAAACTCATTTTGTTGTCGGTAACAATGGCAACCGATAACGCGGGGGCTTTGTGTTGCCGTATCCAAGCCGAGATAAGCAACTCGATTTCTCTGACTTTAGGGGCTGGCAGCCCTTGAACATTCTGAACGGGCTGTGTTGTTTGGGTTGCTGGCTTTTGCTCTCTGCCTTGAGCTAATGACAAACTTGAAAGACTACAGCAGAGTAGAATGGCAATTAGTTTATCAATCATCATGTTTCTCCTTCGCTGGCTACGAAAAGCATCGAACTTATTATTTGCCGGCAAGCGCGGCGAAACGTTTTTGTGTTTTCTCCGACCAGCCGGGAATGATCTCTGTGACGATGCCTTTGTTGTTGACGACGACGGAAAGCGGGACGGAGAGTTCGTCCGTCGCGTAGAGCTGTTCAATCGCGGGGACGCCGCCGACATAGATCGGATAACCGACGCGGTAAAGTTTGAGAAAGCCTTTCACGTCCGCGTCCGGCTCGGCATCGACGTTTAATCCGATCAGATCGACGCCGTTGGTGGCCAGCGACGCGCGCAGACGCTCAAGCTCCGGCATCTCTTTCGCGCACGGCGTACACCATGTCGCCCAGACATTGATCAGCGCGCGCCTTCCGGGTTTTAGATATTGCCGCACGCTCGCGGCTTCGCCCGCCATCGTTTTCAAAGTCATCGCCGGCAGCAGTTGGCCGACCGCGATCTTGAGGCCGCGAGCGAATGCCTCTTCTTTCGTCAGCGGATCGGGAAGACTGGCGCGGCCAAGTGTTAAGACCTGCGTTTTGCCTGTGCCTTCCTTGAGTGTGAGAAATGATCCGGCCTTCGCGTTTGCCGCGTCGAATTTCTCGACTTTGTTGCCCGGCCATGTCACTTCAATCCACTCGGCGCGTTCGTCGCGGCCTAAGCCGAACAGCAGACGCGGATCGTGTTGCGAGATGAAGCCTGAGCCGCCGCTCTTGATTTTGGTGAGCGTGCCTTGCGAAGTCTTGACGCGCACGACCGCGCCGAAGGCATCACGCGCGCTCGCTTTGCCCGCGCCTTCGAGCGCGAGGCGGAGATAATTGTTCGACTGCCCGACGTTGTTGCGGAAGAGCAAATGTGATTGGCCTTGAATCGTCGTCATGAAGACATCTAGATCGCCGTCGTTGTCAAAATCTGCGAAGACGCCCGCGCGCCCGTCCGTGATCGAGTCGATGCCGGAGACGCCGGAGATGTCCATGAATTTTTTCGTGCCGAGATTCAGATACAGCGGATCGCGCTCGTAACCGCTGAACGAAAAGCCTTGCTCGTTGATGAGTTGATTTTGATCGACGCGCAATGCGCCTTTATCTTTTTCGCCTTTGTTGTCCTGCGTCACGACCTGACGCCAGAAGTGGCTTCAAGTGTCTTTCATCGACTTGCCGGAAATGAACCCGTTGGGCGTGTAGACGTCCTCCCAACCGTCGTTGTCGAAATCGATGAAGCCGCCGCCCCACGCCCAACCGCCGGAGAACCCGCCGACTTCAGCCGTCACGTCCTTGAAATTCCCGCCGCCGGTGTTCTCAAACAGATTGTTGCCGGCGGCGAGCTTTTTCAGTACGTTGTCCTTCGCGCTTGAGTTCGGGAAGATGCGGCCCAAGATGCGATTGCCCGCAGTTGAGGACATATTCGAGGCGTGCAGATCAAGCAGGCCGTCGTTGTTGTAATCGCCGAAGGAGACGCCCATCCCGTTGCCGGGATCAAGCACGCCGCGCTCTTTGGCTTCATCAACAAACTTGCCGCCCGTGTTGATGAACAATGCCTTCTCGCCGAAGTCGTTGGCGACGTAGAGATCGATTTTGCCGTCTCCATTCACATCGGCAAATTCCGCTGCGTAAGACCAGCGACGATCATCCACGCCCCACTTCGCCGCCTCTTCGCGGAACGTGCCGTTGCCTTGATTGACGAACAATAAATTCGGCGTCCCGTTCGTCGCGCGGAACCAACTGTCGGGAGTGATCTGCCCGTAGCGGTTGTACGAAGTCACGTAAATGTCGAGGAAGCCGTCGTTGTTCACGTCGCCCGCGACCGCGCTAAAACCGATGGCCGACGCCGCGCCGACGCCGGACTCTGACGACACGTCATGGAACTCCAGTTTGCCGTCCGGCGCTAGCCGGTTCTCTAACAGAATCTGCTGACCGACCGACGAGATGAACACATCCGGATCACCATCGTTGTCATAATCCAACACGAGCGGGGCTGTGCCGGTCGCCAGTTGCGCGACGCCTGTTTGCTCACTAGCGTTGCGGAATTTTCCTTTGCCGTCGTTGAGGTACAGGAAATTGCGCTTGGCCGACGTGACGAAGAGATCGATGAAACCGTCTCTGTTGAAATCCGCCGCCGCCGCGCCGTGCCACACAAAGCCGCTGTTGCCCTGCGTGCCGTAAGCCGGAATGTTGTGGGCGACGCCCGCAGGGACGGAGACTTCCGAAAACAGCTCAGTCATCCCGACCAACGAATCCAAACTCGCCAACGTGAACTGCTCGAATTGCCATCGACCATTCTCCGCCGCCTTGACGACGACGTTCGTTACGCCGCGCGCCCATTCGCGCTGACCGTCGCGGTTGCGCCCGATCACATAAAAAGCGATCCGCGCTTTGCCCTTCGCGCCCGGCGCAGCCGTCGGCACTTTCGCGCCCGGAACCGATTGCGCGCTCATTTCAAACGTCGCGTCTTTCACCTTGAAGCGCGCGTCTTCGATCTCCGAGAAATGCGCGAGGAACTTCGTCCAGTCGCGCATGAAATCTTCCCGGCTCACAGTCGGCAGTGTCGTGGCAGCGCCAGTCGCGCCAGTTGTGAGCGACACTTTCTGTGCATCCGCGACTTGCGGCGACGCATCGGCAGTCCACTGTCGCGCGCCGATCCACTTAACGACGGGACTGATTGGCAACGGCTTGGCGGGGAAAGCGTTCGCGGAGAGTTTTGCGGGCCAGAACTCCGCCGTCTGCTCCAAGTTCCGGTCGCGCGTCGCCACCGATAATTCGAGCAGATCGTTAGCGAGCGATTCCGACAAGTCTTCGATGATTTCGAGCCGCGTGCGATCCACTTGCGTTGCCGTCGTCGCCGTTTGCGCGTACAGAAGGCCCAAATTAGCGACGAACAGCGCGGCGGCGCACAGCATGGAGACAACTTTGCGGCGTTGGCCATGAGAGCGAGTTGTGTAGATATTCATGGTTAAATTTCGGATGATTGTACTGCGTTGAAATCCTCAAGGCGCGGAAACGTTACGACTGTACTCTGCGCGCCTTCAGGCTGTAAAGTTACGGGGCGGCGTTAGCTCCCATCCGCTCGATCACTTCCGTTTGAGTAACATTCGCAGTATTTCTTGCATGATCGGATCGATTATCAATCGCCTTCGCGCCGACACTTCGCGCGCCTCGCTTACTCTGATATTGCTGGTGTGCAGCCTCTGCCCTATCGTTGCACAACCGACGCCCTCGCCGTCGCCGTCGCCCGCCGCGCCGCCACGCACAGGCCGCGCGTACAGCGGCGGCGAGACGCTGAAGAGGCCGCCGCCATCCGCGCCGCAATCTCAGTCGCCCGTCACTTTCACAGACATTACGGCTCAGTCGGGCGTCACATTTAAGCACGCGGCCTCGCCGACTTCGCAAAAATATCTGATGGAGACGATGGGCGCGGGCGTCGCTCTTTTTGATTATGACAATGACGGGCGGCTCGACATCTACTTCACCAACGGCGCGCGGCTCGACGATCCGATGCCGAAAAGCGCACAGCCCGACAAACGCGAGCCGCGCTTTTGGAATCGTCTCTATCGTCAAAAAGCGGACGGCACGTTTGAAGATGTGACTGAACGCGCGGGCGTCAAAGGCGAAGGCTATTCGATGGGCGCGGCGGCGGGCGATTTTGATAACGACGGCTTCACCGATCTCTATGTCACGGCCTACGGCGGCGGCACGCTCTATCGCAACAAAGGCGACGGCACATTTGAGGACGTGACGAAGCGCACCGGCACAGGCACAAGCGGTTGGCCGACGAGCGCGGGCTGGCTCGATTATGATCGCGACGGGCGGCTCGATCTCTTCGTCGTGCGCTACATGGACTGGAATTTCGAGATCGGTAATCTCGTCTGCGGCGAGTTGCGCCCCGGCTATCGCGCTTATTGCCACCCAGACAATTTCAAAGGCGCGACGAACATTCTCTTCCGCCAAAAGGCCGACGGTACGTTTGAGGACGTGAGCCAGAAAGCGGGCATCAACGATCCAGAGAACAAAGGCTTAGGCGTCGCCTTCGCGGACTTCGACGGCGATGGCTTCACAGACATCTTCATCGCTAACGACAGCGTGCGCCAATCGCTGCTCCGCAACAAAGGCGACGGCACGTTCGAGGACATTGCGCTCTTGGCCGGCGTCGGCTACGACGAGAACGGCAAGACCTTCGCCGGCATGGGCGTCGATGCAGCGGACTTCGACAACGACGGGCAGCCCGATGTCTTCATCACCGCCCTCTCGAACGAGACGTACCCGCTCTATCGCAACAATGGCGATCAGTCGTTCACTTACGTCACACAAACCACTGGCGTCGCGCAGATCACTTTGCTGTACGCGGGTTGGGGGACACGCTTTGTCGATCTCGACAACGACGGCCTGCGCGACCTCTTTGTGGCGCAAGGCCACGTCCTCGACACGATTGAAAAGACGACGACCTACCTCAAATACAAACAGCCGCCGCTGTTGCTGCGAAACGCCGGCCCCGTCAAAGACCGCTGGACTTTCCAGAACGTCTCATCATCGGCGGGCGCGGCCTTCAACACGCCCCTTGCAGCACGTGGCGCGGCCTTCGGCGACCTCGACAATGACGGCGACATAGACATCGTTCTCGGAGTGACAGACGGTGCGCCCGTCATTCTCCGCAACGACGGAACCAAAAACCATTGGCTCGGCCTCTCGCTCGCCGGCACGAAATCACACCGCAGCGGGACAGGCGCGCGCGTCTCCGTCACTGATTCAACCGGGCGCAAGCAAACTTTTGATGTCACAAACGCGGGCAGCTATCTCTCGTCGCACGACCCGCGAATTCTCGTCGGATTAGGCGCGGCGACAGCAGTTTCGTCAATTGAAATTCGCTGGCCGAGCGGGGCGAAGCAGACGGTGAGCAATCCGGTGATTGGTCGGTACGTGACGATCAAAGAACCGTAGCAGCGGAATTTTGAATGGGTGCGGAAACACGATGATTTCGGAATCGCGGCTCTCGCTACTTAACGCGCAGCCCGCTGTTTTGACAGGCAACAAAGCGGATCGTATGTTGACGCTTCACCACTCAGACCATTTTTATTTCCTATTGTGCAAGAAAGATAAATTGATGTTCCAAACAATCCCAACGCGCTGCTTCGCAATGCGCGCTCTAGCCTTCTTCAGTTTCATACTCATTTTCTCCATCAACGTTCTCGCGCAAGCTCCACAGCCCACGCCGCAGAGTATGGGCGGCGTCACCACCGGCGAGGCGCGGACTTACACGACGCGGCGGACGGTCGGGATCGTCGATCCGAAAGCGCCGGTCGTTTATGAGGACGTGACGGCGAAGACTGCGCTTGCCGCTTTCAAGCATCGCGCGGGGACGGCGGCGAAGGATTACATTGTGGACACGCCAGCCGGGGGCGTGGCGATCTTTGATTACGATAATGACGGCCGGCCTGACATTTATTTGCTGAATGGCTCGAGCTTCGCGGCGATGGAGGGTAAGGAGAAAGCGCCGCGCGCCGCGCTGTATCGCAACTTGGGCAATTGGAAGTTTGAGGATGTGACGGAGAAGGCGGGCGTGGCGAATGAGCGTTGGGGCTTTGGCGTCGCGGTCGGCGATTATAATAACGACGGGTACGCGGATATGTACGTCTCTAACTTCGGAGTGTCGCGGCTTTATCGCAACAATGGCGATGGGACGTTTACGGATGTGGCGGAAAAGCTCGGCGTCGCGCGGCAGGGTTGGAGTACGGGCGCGACGTTCGGCGATTACGACCGCGATGGGCGGCTCGATCTGTTTGTGCCGGGCTATGTTGAATTCGATCTCAAAAACTTGCCGCCGAATCCGGCGGACGCGAGCAAGCCGGGGGGACTCGCGCAGAATTTTTGCCAATTTCGCGGCGTGCCGGTGATGTGCGGCCCGCGCGGGCTGAAGGGCGCGACCGATACGCTCTATCGCCAAAGAGCGGACGGCACGTTCGAGGACGTGAGCGTGAAAGCGGGCGTGACGGATCAAGAGCGTTACTACGGTTTCTCGTCTGCGTTCGTCCATGCGAATGAAGATGACTTGATCGATCTGATCGTCGTCAATGATTCCACGCCGAAGCAGCTTTACATCAATAAGGGCGACGGCACGTTTGAGGAAGTCGGTTATCAATCGGGCGTCGCGTTGAACGAGAACGGGCGCGAGCAAGCCGGGATGGGTTTAGGCGTGGGCGATTACAACAATGACGGGTGCGTTGATTTCTACATCACGAATTTCTCGGACGACTCGAATACGCTGTACCGCAACGACGGCGAAGGCAATTTCACGGACGTGACTTTTCAATCCGGCCACGGCGAGACGACGATTCCCTTCCTCGGCTGGGGTGCGACGTTTTTGGATTTCGACAACGACGGCTGGAAAGATGTCCTCGTCGCCAACGGCCACGTTTATCCGGCGGTCGATCAATATCAGTGGGGGACCAGTTGGGCGCAGCAGCCGCTCCTCTTCCGCAACATCCCGAATCCGCGCAACATGAAGGACGCGACCGACCGCATCTTCGAGCGCGTCGGCGCAGCTCCCGGCAGCGGTTTAGCCAGCGCGTGGCCCGCGCGCGGCATGGCCGTCGGCGACCTCGATGGCGACGGGCGGCTCGATGCCGTGCTGAACAACATCGACGCCGCGCCAACTGTCCTCCGCAACGTCACGGATTCCAAAAACCACTGGCTTAAATTGCGGCTCGTCGGCGACCCGTCGAAGAGAAGCCCGAAGGACGCGACCGGCGCGCTGGTCTTCGTCACCGCCAACGGCACGCGCCAACGCCTCGACTGCGTGAGCGGCGCAGGCTACGCCTCGCAAAACGATCCTCTTGTTCACGTCGGACTCGGCGCGGCCACGAAGATCGACAAGCTCGAAGTCAAATGGCCCGGCGGCGGTTCGGAGACGTTCGCCGTTTCCGGCGTGGATCGCGTGGTGACGCTGACCGAAGGCAAAGGCAAGAACTCAACCACTATGCACTGAAAGTGCATAGATTGCTGTTGGACTGAAAGTCCGACTCACTCAAGGATAAAGACGTCGCTTTCCTTGTTCGATGGATGCCGATGATGCTCAAGGTAT
>Ga0136614_10000141_pt1 | contig 29775 bp, 27 predicted proteins | sample AntDrymUQ2792106_2_FD_106643 | JGI IMG/M metagenome (GOLD analysis project Ga0136614, IMG submission 106643) | Polar desert sand microbial communities from Dry Valleys, Antarctica - metaG UQ279 (21.06) | ecosystem: Environmental > Terrestrial > Soil > Desert | place: Antarctica: Dry Valley... | reverse complement strand
TGCGCTGCCCCGTCTGGTCGATGAGGCTCTTGTTGTGCCAGGGAGGGGTCGCGTAGGCGGCGGGCGCTCCTCCCTGCCAGGTGGGGTCCACGCGGAAGTCGCGCAGCGCCCACACGATGGACCCGGCGATGTAGCGCTTCGAGGCGTGCACCATCAGGTGGTCGAGTGTGAAGCGCGTCTGGAACTCCAGGGTGCCGGGCTGCTCGACAGGGCCGCTGATGGACCCCTCGGCCCCGAACTCGGTGATCACGAGGGCCATGTTCGGGTTGGCCCGGTGCAGCTCGTCGAGGTAGCCGGCCAGCTCGTCCGTCGTCGTCGGGGGCCGCTGAAGGTCGGCGCGGTAGGAGTCGTACCACCCGAAGTACTCGTTGACCCCGAGCGCGTCCAGGTGACGGTAGGCCGGGTTGTAGAGCGGCTCCTCGACCCGCGACTGGCGATCGATCGCGATCAGGCGCGTGTCGTCGATCTCCCGGGCGGCGGCGGCCGCGTCGCGGATGTAGGTCTGGAGACCAGCCCCCATGAGGCCGAGCTCGGAGCGGTTGCCGGCCGGCTCGTTCGCTAGCGACCAGGCCATGACCGACGGATGGTTGACGTTCTGGGACACGGTGAGGCGCACTGCCCGCGTGGACGCGGAGCGGACTCCGGTGCGGTCGAAGAACACGTTGGGGAGCTGATACACGGGAGCGTCGACCCAGTAGAGGATCCCCGCACGGTCGAAGGCCTCCAGGAAGCCGGGGTGGAGCGGATAGTGCGAACGGGTGACGGTGGCGCTGAGGTCCTTCAGCCGCCGTACCAGCGTCGACCGCGTGCCCGGGGTCAGGGCCGCACCGGTACGCAGGTCGTCCTCGTGGATGCTCGCCCCGCGGAGCTGCAGGCGGCGCCCGTTGAGGTAGAGCACACCCCGCCGGCGCTCGAGCCTCTTGACGCCGAAGCGCAGGCGGTAGACCGCCCGCCGGACCGCCGGCTCCTTCGACTTTCGCTTCTTGGTCGCGGCGGACACGCTCAGCCCGTACAGGGCCGGGTCTCCGGGCTGCCACAGCTCGGGGCGCTCGATCTTGAAGCGGTGCACGAGGGTACGGCGGCCGCGGGCGAGCACGGTCTCGGGCTTCAGCTCGATCCGCCGCGACTCGGGTCCGGACAGGTTCAGCGTGAGCGCCACGTCGCGGTCCTTGGCGCCGAGGTTGCGCAGCGAGGTGCGCAGCTCCACCGTCGCGGGGCACCGGAGGCACCGAAGGCGCGGCAGCACCTGCACGGTCTCGATGTCGATCGTGTCGATCGGCCGGACGTACACCTCCCGCAACAGACCGCCGGAGTTCCACCATCCGCCGGTGCCGTAGCCGTTGAACGCGGCGGGTCGCCAGTGCGTGATGTCCGTGCGGCTGCGGAGCGTCGAGACCTTGGCCGTCAGGGTGTTGCGGCCCCGGCGCAGGCCGGTGAGGTCGAGCTCGAAACCGAACAGGCCGGTGAAGCGCCCGAGCAGCCGTCCGTTCAGCCACACCGTCGTGCGGTAGTTGGAGCCCTCGAAGCGCACCTTCCACGCCTGCACGTCCCCGCGGGCGGGCCGAGACAGACGCGGCACCCGGAACTCCTTGCGATACCAGCCGACCGTGGGCCGGTTCTGGGTCAGGTCGGTGGCGTTCCAGCTGCTCGGCACCTTGATCGGCGACCAGCCGGTCAGGTCGGGTTGCTGGTACCAGCGCTCGGTGTCGCCGGCGAGCAGCGTGTCGTCCGGGCGGAAGTACCAGCGGCCGTTCAGGAGCAGCCGTCCGTCCTGGCCCTCGTGCACGAGCGTGCGCTTGGTGGGCAGGTCCACCTCGAGCGCGGGGGGCGGGACTGGGGGAGTCGTGGTGGGCGGAGGGACGGGCGGCGTGGCCTGCGCGCCCGCCCGGGTGGGCAGGGCCAGCGCTCCCGCAATCACGGCGAGGACCACCGGCGACGCCGGGCGGATGCGGGATGACGAGCGCACGTACGGGAGCGGCGCCGAGGGTAGCGACGGTGCCCGCGGGAACCCTCGCGCGCGCGATTACCGCGACGGGCGCGGCTGCTACCGTGATGCCCGCTGACCGGCTTCCCGCGGCCGGTCTGGTGCTGCGCAGGAACCCTCGTCCGATCGTGAAGTTCTCGGGCGCTCGAGCTCGTCATGAACCGACGCTTCGCGCTAATCCAAGCCATCTTCTCGCTGGTCGCGCTGGCCGCCGTCATCTGGTGGGCCTCGAACCAGGACGCTCCGCAGTTGCCCAGCACCGTCGGCGACTGGGCCTGGCTCGGGGGCGCCCTGGGCCTCTACGTCGTGGTCACCCTGCTGCGGGGGGAGCGGTGGCACCGGATTCTGCACCTGACCGGCGTCCACGCCCGGCGCGCGGACTCGTATGCCCTGACCACCGTGGGCTACATGGGCAACAACGTGCTGCCCGCTCGCGCCGGCGAGATGCTGCGCGTGGTGCTGCTGGCCAAGCGCGCCGACGCGGGCAAGCGCGAGCTGCTCGGGACGGTGGTCGGCGAGCGGGTGCTGGACGCCATCGCGCTCGGCGTGATCCTGGTGATCGTGGTGTTCGCGATCCTGCGCGACACCACCCTGCCCAGCGACAAGCCGCTCGTGATCGCCGGCATCGGGGTCGCCTTGCTCGTGGCCGCCGGCGTGGCCCTCGGCCTGCTCCGCCGGAAGGGGATGCTGTCGCGGGTGCGGGACTGGATCCGGCCCCTGATGGACGGCCCGCGGGCGCTGCTCAGCCGCCCCGGCGCCGCCCTGCTCGCCGGCTCCTTCGTCATCTGGGCCACGGAGGCGAGCGTGTACCTGGCCGTGGCGCACGCCACGTCGCTGGACATCTCGGTGATGGGGTCGCTGTACCTGGTCGCCCTCACGAACCTGTTCGCGATGCTGCCCGCCGCGCCCGGCTACGTCGGGACCTTCGACGCCGCCGTGGTCTATGGGGTCAACGCGATCGGCGGCGCCCGGTCGGCCGCGTTCTCCTACCTGATCCTTCTGCGCTTCATCCTCTTCGTGCCGATCACCGTGGTCGGCCTGGTGGTGCTCGTAACGCGCTACGGCGGCTGGTCGCGACTGCGCGCCGCCGTTCGCCTCGAGGCGTCGAGCGCGTAACAGCCAATGCGCGCCCCCGCGGCACACCTACGCCCGCTGCGAAAGCGGGAGTCCTACCTCTCGCGCGCCCGCCCGACCACGCCCCCGCCGGGGGAGGCGGACGGGCCGGCCGGTCCCGGCCTGTCCAGCGCCCCGATGTGGCTGCTCATCCTCGGTTGCCTGGTCGTCGCCGCGGCCACGCTCGTGTTCCCGGCTACGCCGACCTACGACCCGTGGGCCTGGATCCTCTGGGGCCGCGAGATCGCGCACTTCGACCTGGTCACCGAGGGGGGACCGTCGTGGAAGCCGCTGCCGATTCTCTTCACCGTGCCGTTCTCCCTTCTCGGCGACGACCTGGCTCCCTACCTCTGGCTCTGGATCGCCCGCGCGGGCGGGCTGCTCGCGTGCGTGATGGCCTACCGGGTGGCGCGCCGGCTGATCGGCGGCGGCTGGTACGGCGCGCTGGCCGGCGTGTTCGCCGCACTCGCGCTCTTCTCCAGCTTCAAGTACGTGCGCGACGCCGCGCTCGGCAATTCCGAGGCGCTGCTCGCCGCGCTGGTGCTGTGGGCCTTCGAGCGCCACCTGGACGGCCGCCGCGACCACGCTCTGTACCTCGCCTTCGGCGGCGCGCTCCTGCGTCCCGAGGTGTGGCCGTTCCTCGGGCTCTACGGCCTCTGGCTCTGGGTCGCCGAGCCGTGGCTGCGGGCCCGTCTCGTGGTGCTCGGCGCCCTGGTGCCCGCGCTCTGGTTCCTGCCCGAGTGGTGGGGGGCGGGCGACCCCTTCCGGGCCGGTGCCCGGGCCAACCAGCCGAACCAGGGCAGCGCGGCGTTCGCCGACTCGCCCGCCCTGGAACTGATCAGCCGTTTCCGCAAGGTGGTCATCGCGCCCGTCAAGGCCGGGATCATCATCGGCTTCCTCTACGCCGCGGTCATGTGGGTGCGCCGGCGCCGCGAGGGGCGCACGCTGGCCGTGGCCATCGGGGGGTTCGCGTGGTTCGCCCTCGTGGCCGGCATGACCGAGGCGGGGTTCGCCGGCAATCAGCGCTACCTGATCGTGACCACGGCGGCCGCCTGCGTGCTCGGCGGCCTCGGGGCCGCGCGGGTGCTCCAGGGCGTCGGGTGGGTGGGTGAGCGGACCTTCGGGACGTCGCGCGCAGGCGCGATCACTGCCGCCTCCGCCTTGTTGCTCGCCCTGGCCGTGTTCTCTCCCTTCATCCGTGAGAAGGCCGACAACACGGGCCGGGTGCAGGGCGGGCTCGAGCACGAGGCGCAGCTCTGGCACGACCTGAAGGGCCTGGTCGACGAGGCCGGGGGCCGCGAGCGCCTGACCGCCTGCGGCGGCGTGTTCAGCGGCCCCTTCCAGATCCCCATGGTGGCCTTCGAGCTGCATGTGCACGGCATCGAGATCGGCTGGCGCGAGACGTCCCCGCCCGGCGTGGCCTTCCGGACCCGGACGGTGCCGGACGGACCGCTCGTGGTGCGGCCGAGCGACGACCGCTTCCGGCTCGTGGCCAACCACGGCAAATGGCGGCTGCTGACCGTGCCGCCTGCGACCGGCGGCGAGGGCTGCCCGAGCGCGGGGGACGACGCTCCCACCGCCCCGGCGCCTCCGGCCTGACCACTAGGATCGCCCGGTGGCAAGCGTCGCATCCCGCGCCCGTTCCCTACCCCGGGCCGCCTCGCTTTCCACGGGGCTGGCCGTGCCCGCCGCCGTACTGCTGGGCCTGCTCGCCGTCTCGCTCTACCTGCGCACGATCTCCCTGGGGGAGTCGCTCTGGATGGACGAGGGGCTGTCGATCGGCATCGCTTCCCAGCCGCTGTTCGACATCCCCGGGGTGCTGCGCGTGGACGGCTCGCCGCCGCTCTACTACATGCTGCTCTCGGTATGGATGGACGTGCTGGGCAGCGGTCCCGCGGACACCCAGGGTCTGTCGGTGGCCGTGGCCGTGCTCACCGTTCCTGCGGGGATGTGGGCCGGATGGACGCTCTTCGGCCGCCGCGCCGGACTGATCTGCGCCGCGCTCTGCGCGGTCAACCCGTTCCTCACCAACTACGCGCAGGAGACGCGCATGTACTCGCTGATGCTCCTGCTGTCCCTCCTGACCACGACGGCGTTCCTGCACGTGTTCGCGTTCCGCCGCCGGGCCTACCTGCCTCTCTTCGCGGTCTTCCTCGCGCTGCTCGTGTACACCCACAACTGGGGGCTGTTCCTGGCCATGGGGGCGTTCATCACCCTCCTCCCCTGCTGGTACGTCTCGAACGACCGGCGGCAGTTGGTGCGCGACGCCCTGATCGGGTTCGGAGCCGTCGGGCTGCTGTACCTGCCCTGGGTGCCCACGCTGCTGCACCAGGTCTCCCATACCGGGGCGCCGTGGCTCAACCCGCCGAACTTCGGGGCGCCCATCCAGATCTCCAAGGGCCTGCTCGGCGGCGGGACGCCCACGGTCGCGCTGCTGCTGGCCGGGGGCTCCGGCCTGGCCGTCGTGCTCCAGCGACGGATGGAGGACGACGAGCGCAGGGCGGTGATCGCGGGCCTGATGGTGCCTCTGGCCACCCTGGCCGTGGCCTGGATCGTGTCCCAGGTCTCGCCGGCGTGGACCACGCGCTACCTGGGCGTGATCCTCGGGCCGCTGCTGCTGATCGGCGCACTCGGGCTGGCGCGGGCGGGCAAACTCGGTCTGGTGGCGCTCGCGATCGTCCTCGGCGTCTGGGCCATCCCCAAGACCTTCGGCCTGACCAACAAGTCCAACGCCGCGGACCTCCGGATCGCGTCCGTGCCCGAGCTGGGGCGCGGCGACCTGGTGATCTCGATGCAGCCCGAGCAGGGCCCGCTGCTGGCCTATCACCTGGAGCAGCTTGGGGGAGCCCCCAAGCTGCGCTTCGCGAACGTCATGGGGCCGGTCGCGAACGACCGCATCATGGACTGGACCGACGGCTACGACCGCATGAAGGACGCGACCACGGCCCGGAACCTCGAGCCCCTGCTTGCTAGGCTCCCCGACGGCGGACGGGTTCTCATCGTGCATCCCGTTACCTCACGGGCGGACGACTGGGACGCACCGTGGACGGAGCTGGTGCGCCGGCGCTCGGCCCAGTGGGGGGGCGCGCTCGCCTCGGACAAGCGGTTCGACCGCGTTGCCGTCGTCCCGCCCAGATACCGTCGCGCGACGCGTATCGGAGTGCGCGGCGTGATCTACGAGAAGACCGGATGACCACACAACAGCCCGAAAGCATCGCTCCGGCCCGGGCCAGCCCGGGCCCTCGCGCGCAGACCAAGATCGCGCGCCCGGAGATGCGCGACAAGCCCACGGTGATCCTGGGCGGCGGGCCGGCCGGCCTGACTGCCGGCTACCTGCTGGCCAAGCAGGGGCTGCCCGTCGTGGTCCTCGAGGCCGAGGATCAGGTCGGCGGAATCGCCAAGACCGCGGTCCGCGACGGCTACCGCTTTGACCTCGGCGGCCACCGCTTCTTCACCAAGGTCAAGGAGGTCGACGACCTCTGGCACGAGATCATGAAGGAGGAGTTCCTGGAGCGGCCGCGGATGTCGCGGATCTACTGGCGCGACCGCCATGGGCGCGCGAAGTTCCTGGACTATCCGCTCCGGGGCCCGGACGTGATCAAGAAGCTCGGCCCGGTCGACCTGACCAAGGCGCTCCTCTCCTACCTCTGGGCGGCGGTCAAGCCCAAGGGCAAGGAGGAGACCTACGAGCAGTGGGTCGCCAACCGGTTCGGGCGCTGGCTCTTCAACCAGTTCTTCAAGTCCTACACCGAGAAGGTGTGGGGCGTGCCCACGTCCGAGATCCGTGCCGACTGGGCCGCCCAGCGCATCAAGAACCTGTCCTTCTTCCGGGCTGCCTGGTCGGCCTTCTTCGGCAACCGGGGCAACAAGGTCACCAGCCTCATCTCGAAGTTCAACTACCCGCGCTACGGGCCGGGTCAGATGTGGGAGCAGATGACCGACGACATCCGCGCCCTCGGCGGCCAGGTGCTGCTGGAGCAGCGGGTCACCAAGCTCGACTTCGAGGGAGGCCGGTGCGTGCGCGTGCACGTGGGGGACGAGCACGTGTACGAGCCCTCGGCGGTGGTGTCGTCGCTGCCGCTGCGCAACATGGTGGGCATCGCCAGCCCGGCCCCACGGCCTGAGGTGATGGCGGCCGCCCGCGGACTGCGCTACCGCGACTTCCTCACCGTCGCCGTGGTGCTGAACGGCGAGGACCTGTTCCCGGACAACTGGATCTACATCCACGATCCGAACGTCAACGTGGGCCGGATCCAGAACTTCCGCTCCTGGAGCCCGTGGATGGTGCCCGACCCCACCAAGGCCTGCGTCGGCATGGAGTTCTTCTGCTTCGCCGGCGACGAGATGTGGGAGATGGACGACGATGCCCTGGTCCAGCTGGGCATGCGCGAGCTGGAGCAGCTGGGCCTCGCCCGCCGCGACCAGCTGGAGTTCGGCTTCGTCGAGCGGGTGCCCAAGGCCTACCCGATGTACGACGCCGACTACTCGGAGCGGGTGCACACGATCCGCTCCTGGCTGGACGGCGTGGACAACTTCGTCCAGGTTGGGCGCAACGGCCTGCACCGCTACAACAACTCCGACCACTCGATGCTCACCGCCATGCGCGCCGTGGACAATCTCGTGAAGGGCACCGAGCACGACATCTGGGACGTGAACGCCGAGTCGGCGTATCACGAGGAGGAGAAGCAGGACGAGCAGCAGCCCTACATCAACGTTCCGGAGACGGAGTCGATGAAGGAGCCGCTGCACTCGTAGGCCTTTCTCGGGGCGTTTCTGGCCTGCGGCCTTACGCTCCGACAGCGTCCGCCGTTCGAGACCTCGACGGTCTCGTTCGGCGACCGCCGTCGTCGCCGGCCTAGGAGGAACGCCGCGGCTCTCGCTTTGCTCGTTTCGCTTGCGACTTACAATCGGCGCGTGGATCCTGTCGCTCCCAGTGGGACCGTCGCCTCAGACCTGATCACTCCCGAGGAGCTGCGGCTTGCGGCGCGTAACCACGGGTGCCCGCTGGAGGCGCTGCGCGAGCCGATCACGCCGGCCGGGCTGCACTACCTGTTGATCCACTACGACATCCCTGCCGTCGACTCCGAGACCTTCCGGCTCGAGATCGCCGGGGAGGTCGCGCGTCCCCTGTCGCTCACCCTCGACGATCTGCGCGCGCGGCCGCGGGTCACGCTGCCCGTGACCTTCGAGTGCGCGGGCAACGGCCGGGCACTGCTCGCGCCCCGGCCGGTCAGCCAGCCCTGGCTCACCGAGGCCGTGGGGACGGCCGAGTGGGGAGGTACGCTCCTGCGCCCGCTGCTTGAGGAGGCCGGGGTGGGCGACCGCGCCGTGGAGGCGCTCTTCACCGGCCTCGACCGCGGCGTGGAGGGCGGCACCCACCAGGCCTACGAGCGCAGCCTGCCGCTCGCCGAAGCCCTGGGCCAAGACGTCCTGCTCGCCTACGAGATGAATGGCGGGCCGCTGCCGGCCCAGCACGGATTCCCGCTGCGGCTCGTGGTGCCCGGCTGGTACGGCATGACCAACGTCAAGTGGCTGGGGAGCGTGACGCTGCTCGACGAGCCCTTTGGGGGCTACCAGAACGCGGTGGCCTATCGCCGCTACGACGTGGCCGGCGAGCCCGGCGAGCCGGTCACGCGGATGATGCCGCGCTCCCTGATGGTGCCGCCCGGCGTGCCCGACTTCATGAGCCGGGAACGCGTGCTCGAGCCGGGCCCGGTCGAGCTCCGCGGCCGGGCGTGGTCGGGCTGGGGTGAGGTCGAGCGAGTCGAGGTGAGCGTCGACGGCGGAGCGACCTTCGCCGACGCCGTGCTGGAGGAGCCACTGTCGGCCACGGCGTGGCGGGGGTGGCGCCTGGACTGGGATGCCGTTACGGGGAGCCACGAGCTCTGCTCGCGCGCGACCGACTCCGCCGGCAACACCCAGCCCACCGCTGCACCCTGGAACCTCAAGGGGTACGCCAACAACGCGGTCGAGCGCATTCCGGCCACGGTCGACGCCTGAAAGCCGCGCAGGGATGCACGACGCGGTGGTCGGTGCGGGCTACGCGTAATACGGCAGCGGCCCGCCGGCCGCGGACAGCACCTGCTGATACAGCTCCTCCGAGAGCTTGGGGTGGTCCTTCACGACGTCGAAGAACTCGTGCGGGTCCTGGGTGAGGTCGTACATCGAGCGCTCCTGGCCGCGGTTGTCTCCGATCAGCAGCCAGTCGTCGGTTCGGATGTAGAAGCGGTTGTACATGCCGCCGTAGTGGTAGGGCCGGGGGTCGGACACGCGCTCGCCGTCGAGCAGGGGGGAGAGGTCGATCCCCTGCATCCACCCGGGGCGGTCGACGCCCACCATCGACAGCACCGTGGGGGCGACGTCGTGCGTGGAGGCGAACTGGTAGCTGACCTCCCCGGCGGCCCGGCCGTCGGGGAGTATGAGGATGAACGGCACCTGGGCCAGCTCGGGGTGCAGCTGGGAGGGGACCTTGCCCGTCAGGCCGCGCTCTCCGAGCAGGTAGCCGTGATCGCTGAGGAACACGATCGCGGTGTTCTCGTCCAGCCCCTTGTCGCGGAACGCTTCGAGGAAGGTGCCGAGCCACTGGTCGGTCATCGTCACCTCGGCCGCATAGACCGCGTGCAGGCGCCGGATCTCGTCCTCGGTCAGGTAGTCGGAGCTGCCGTAGCGGGTGACCCCGATCTCGCTCCCCTGGTAGTCGGGGTCCCCGTACATGTCGATGTACTTCCTCGGCGGGCTCCAGGGCTCGTGGGGGTCGAAGCAGTCCACCGTCAGGCAGAACGGCTGGCGCAGCAGGGCGTCGTCCAGCACCTCGGCGGCCTTCTTGTAGACCCGCGCCGCGCAGGTCTGCTCCTCGTCCTCCCCGGCGCCGGTGTTGGCCAGGTACTTGCGCATGCCGGGCGTGTAGCGGCCGTCGCGCAGGGTGGGAGGCAGCCAGCGGTTGACGGTCTCGATCGACACCGACTCGGGTGGATTGATGAAGCCGGACTGCCCCACGACCGTCTCCCAGCGGTCGAAGGTCTTGCGAAACGGCTCGTAGGCCTTGGTGAAGGCCAGGTGCGGGTTGTCGCTGACCTGCGCGGTCCAGTAGCCCGCGTCCTGGAGCACCGACGTGAAGGTGGTCTTGTCCGGACGCTCGATGGGCAGCCAGCCCGGGCTGGTGCCGAGCTCCTCGTTTGGCACGAAGTCCCGGTAGGGGAAGATGCGGCGGCCGGTGAAGATCGAGCGGCGCGCGGGGATGGTGACCATGGCCTCGGGAAAGGCCCGGTTGAAGCGCAGCCCCTGCGCGGCCAACCCATCGATGGTTGGCGTCTTGATGCGGGGAGAGCCGTAGGCGCCCACGTGGTCGGGCCTGAGGCTGTCGACGATCAGCAGAAGCACGTTGAGCTGCTCGTCGGAGTCGCGGGGATCGAGCCCGCAGCCCGCTGCGCCGAGCAGCGTGGCGCCGGCGGCGCCGGCGGCGCCGGCCTGGAGGAAGCCGCGCCGGCTCAGGCGCATGGGTGACCATTCTGGCTCGGGGGACCGGTCGGGAGGGGGCAAACCGAGCGGACGGTAGCGAACGGCCAACCCGCCAAGACGGTCCGGATCGCAGGCCTATTGCTAAGACCCGCGCGCCCGGACGCCGATGGGACGAGGGTGACACCGCGCTGCCTCTCCGTGCTCCTGTTCGCCCTCGCCTCCCTGCTGGCCCCGTCCGCGGCCACGGCCCAGCTGCCCGCTCGCGGCCCGCTCGTGCCCCCGGGCTTCAGTTCGCCCCCAGACAGCGTGCCGCCGGGTCCACGCGGTGACTATCCCGAGGACTGGGCCATCTGCGTCCGAGCGCGGCCCTCGAGTCCGGCGGGGCCGACCGGAATCGACCCCCGCGGCGTGACTCCCGGCTCGCCCAACCCGCTCCTGGGCCTGCGGTTTTTCGTCGACCGGATGGAGCCGGCGTACGTCCAGTGGCGGCGCTGGAAGCGGAGTGGGCAGAACGGCCGGGCCGACACGCTGTGGCGGCTGGCCCGCGAGCCCCGCTTCCGCTGGTTCGGTCGCTTCACGTCCCCGCGCATGGTCAAGAAGGTGCGCGGATTCCTGAACCGGGTCCAGTGCGACCAGCCCGGGGCCACGCCCCAGATGGTGGTGATGCGCCACCAGGGCCCCTCGTGCGGCGAGGGCTATACGGGCGGCGGCGCCGTCGAGGACGCTCGCACCCGCGCCTGGTACGACGACTTCGCCCGGGCCGTGGGGGATGCCCGCGTGGTGATCGCCTTCGAGCCCGACTCCCTCGGCACCATCGACTGCCTCGTGCCGTCGCGCCGCGGGGCCCGCCTGCGCACGCTGCGGTACGGCGTGGACGTGCTCTCGCGCCTGCCCAACGCGACCGTCTACCTGGAAGCGGGCGCCTCCGACTGGGAGCCCGCCCGCCGCACGGCCGGCCAGCTTCGCTTCATCGGCATCCACAAGGTCCGCGGCTTCATGCTCAACGTGACCCACCACGACTGGACCCGGGCCAACATCGCGCACGGCCTGGATATCTCCCGCCGGGTCGGCGGCAAGCCGTTCGTGATCAACACCTCCTACAACGGCCGCGGGCCCGTGCACTACCGGCGCTACCTCGATAGACACCGCTACCGGCGCATCAACGTGTGGTGTCACCCCGGGCTGCGGGGCCTCGGCCCGGCGCCCAGCACGGCCACCTCGCACCCCAGGGTGGACGGCTACCTCTACGTCAACCGGCCCGGCTACTCGGCCGGGCGGTGCAACGGCGGGCCGCTGCCGATCGGCACCTGGTGGGCGCGGCGGGGGCTGATGTACGCCCGCTACGCCACGGGCTGGGAGCGGCCTCCGGCGGGCACGCGCTACGGGCACCGCAAGCGCCTGACCCTCCGCGATCTCGGGGCGTTCGGCTGACCGGCTACACCTCCTCGTCGGTGGCCGCGTCGTCGCCGCGCGGGGCAAACGGGGGCAGCTCGCGCACCTTGGGAATCCGGACCAGCGGCGGCCCGTAGCCCTGGCGGCAGTCGTCGAGCCGGTACAGCCGCACGGTCGGCCCCGGGCGTCGATAGGCCGTGGGGTAGTAGTTGTAGGAGAGGTCGAAGTTGAACGGGACCGGGTCGGAGCCCGCTTCGTAGGGGCTGAACTCGCGCAGCAGGCGACCCTCTCGCTCGAGCGCGCGGTAGTACCCACGCACCCGGGGGTCGCGCGTCCCGAGCGCCCGCTCGCGCACCACGTTTACGGTCATGACGAGGCAGTAGCCGTAGCGCCGGTAGTCGCCGATCACGCCGGGGGCGAGCACCAGGTGGTAGGCCGAGGCGCGCACCCCGCCGTCGGGGCGGGCGAACTGCCCGGGCTTGTAGCGGACGCATAGCCGCCCTCCTCCGGGGCCTCGGTAGGAGAAGCCGTCGGAGGCCCAGCCCTCCCGGGCCGGACAGCGCGAGAGCCATGGGGGCAGGGCGCCCGCGGGGTTGGAGCGGTAGTAGCGCCCGGGCACCGCGGGCTCGATGGCCACTCGCAGCTCTGGCGGGAAGCGATCCTCCAGCCACGACCTGGCCTGCAGGCGGGTGTCCTCGCGCCGGAGCACCAGCGCGGTGCGGACGTCGGCCGCCAGCGGCTGGGTCAGCACCGCCCCCACCAGCACGGGCAGGACGGCCGCCCGCACCGGCCCCGGGACCCCCGGCGCGGCCACGGCATCGCCCGCGCGGACAAGTGCGACGGCGACGAGCATGGCCAGCACCGGATAGGCCGGCAGCAGCCAGCGGCCGAAGTAGCGCGCCTGGAGGCTGAGATAGAGGAACAGCGCGAGGGGCATGGACACGAGCACCAGGCCCCGGACCAGATCTCGGCGGAGCTCCAGGACCGCCCCGGCCAGCGCGGCCACCGCGCCGGCCCAGCCGAGCCCCCAGGTCAGGCTCTCCAGGTAGTAGGCCGCGCCGCCCGAGTCCTGGCCCGGCTTGGACTGGTCGGCGGCCACCTCGGCCTGGTCGCCCAGGTCCACCCACCAGTCTCCGAGCGACCCGAGCAGGTACGGGTTCAGGGCAACGAACACCGTCACGGCCAGAGCTGCGGCAAGCGCCATCCCGCCCACCACCCGCGGGCCGCCCGCGGGGAGGAGGCGGGCACCGGACCCCTTCGTCCCGGCCAGGCGCGCCAGTGCCGCCAGGGCCAGCGGCAGCAGCACCAGGCCGGCTGTGTACTTGAACGCGGTGGCCAGCCCGGCGCCGATCCCGGCGAGCGCGAAGTCGGGCAAGTGCCCGCGCTCGCGCACGCGGACCGCGCCCAGCACGGCCAGCGCCACGCCCGCCAGTGCGCCTGCGTCGGTGACCGCCACGCGGGAGTAGGCCACCGGCAGGAAGGCGAATGACAACACGGCCGCCGCCACCAACGCCTCGCGTCTGCCCCACAGCCGGGTGGCCGCGGCGTAGGCGGCCAGCACGCCCGCCATGCCGAGCGCCGCGGCCAGCGTCCGCGCGGTAACCCAGATCTCGGTCGGGTCCTTGTTGAACTGCTCGGTCACGTTGCCGAAGGGCAGGTCGAAGAGGAAGCCGAGCGGCCCGTACATCACCCGCAGGAGGGCGTAGAGGAGATAGGTGTAGGCGGCGGGGTTCTGGTAGTAGCCCGGGTCCAGGTCCTGCCAGAACATCTCCACCGAGCGGCTCGCGAAGTGCGAGCCCTCGTCGATGCTCCAGACGTACGGCAGGCCGTAGTCGTTGTTCCAGATCCGCAGGGCGAAGCCGGCGGCCAAAATCAGTCCGAGGAGCAGCCGGGACACGCGCGCAGGGTAGTGCCCACGGGCCGGAGTCCGGATGGCCGCTGGTAATGTTGACTCGCGAGTCAATAGGGCTCGCCCGACCGCAGCGGATGCCCGACACGACGGCCACAGAGCGCGACCGGCGCCACCTTCTCAGGAGCCTCGAGCTCGCCGCGCGGGCGCGCGGAAACACCAGCCCGAACCCGCTCGTGGGCGCCGTGGTCGTCAAGGACGAGCGCGTGATCGGGGAGGGCTTCCACACCGCCGTGGGTGAGGCCCACGCCGAGCGGGCCGCGCTGGGTGCGTGCAGCGAGGACCCCGCCGGGGCGACGATGTACGTGTCGCTGGAGCCGTGCTGCCACGAGGGGCGCACGCCGCCCTGCACGGCGGCGATCCTGGACGCCCGTATCGCCCGCGTGGTCGTGGCGTCGGACGATCCTGCCCCGCACGCCTCGGGCCGTGGCCTGGGCATGCTGCGCGACGAGGGCGTGACCGTGGACCAGTTCGACGGCGATGTGGCCTCCGCGGCCCGGCTGCTCAACCAGCCCTTCCGCAAGCACGCGCGGGCCGGCCGGCCGCTCGTGATCTTCAAGTCGGCGATGACGCTGGACGGCAAGGTGGCCACCCGCACCGGGGACTCCCAATGGATCTCCGGCGAGGCGAGCCGGGCCCGGGCCCACCGCTGGCGCGCGGAGTGCGACGCCGTGGCCGTCGGCATCGGCACCGCGCTCTCCGACGACCCCCAGCTGACCGCCCGCGTCGAGGGCGTGGCCCGTCAGCCCCGACGGGTCGTCTTCGACTCCGAGGCTCGCCTGCCGGTCGCCAGCGCGCTGGTGCGCGGGGTGGCCGAGGTGCCGGTGACCGTGGTCGCGTCGCGGGCCGCCTCCCGAACGGCACTCGAGGCGCTGGAGGCGGCCGGGGTCGACGTGATCGTGGCCACAGGCGCCAACGAGGCCGGGCGCGTGGCCCACGCACTCGACGAGCTCGGGTCGCGGGAGGTCCAGTCGCTGCTGCTCGAGGGCGGGCCGCACCTGGCCGGCGCCTTCCTCGAGGCCGGAGAGATCGACGAGGCGCGCATCTTCGTGGCGCCGATGCTGGCCGGAGGGCGTGAGGCGCGGACGGTCGTGGAGGGTATGGGGGTGGAGGCGATCGCCGGAGCGGCCCGGGCGGTGTCGGTGGACGCCGAGCGCCTGGACGACGACGTCCTGATCCTGGCGCGCCTCAACGAATGGTGAACGGCTGATGTTCACCGGGCTCGTGGCCGGGATCGGCACGGTCGAGGCGATTGAGCGCCGCGCGGACGGCGCGTTCCTCTCGGTGAAGAGCCCGCTCGCCGCCGAGCTCAGCTCCGGCGACTCGATCGCCGTCAACGGCGTGTGCCTGACCGCCCGCGAGCCGCGCGAGGACGGCTTCGGGGCCGACCTGGTGGCGGAGACGCTCGAGCGCAGCTCCCTCGGGCCCCTGGCCGTGGGGGAGGGGGTCAACCTGGAGCTGCCGCTGCGGGCCGCCGACCGCTTGGGCGGTCATGTGGTCCAGGGTCATGTGGACGGCACCGGCACCGTGGCCGCGGTCTCCGGCAACGGGCTGGGCCGCGTGCTGGCCGTCGCCGCCGGCCAGGACGTGCTGCGCTACGTGGTGGACAAGGGCTCCATCGCGGTGGACGGCGTGTCGCTGACCGTGGCCGGGGTGGACGCCACCGGCTTCTCGGTCGCGCTCATCCCGGAGACGCTGGAGCGCACGACGCTGGGGGCGGCCGAAACCGGGCGGATGGTCAACCTGGAGGTGGACGTGCTCGCGAAGTACGCGGAGAAGGCGGCGCTGACCGCGATCCGGGCGAAAGGTGCCCCGTGAGCATGCCGTTCAGCACGATCGAGGAGGCCATCGAGGACGTGCGCGCCGGGCGCATGGTGGTCGTCTGCGATGCCGAGGACCGCGAGAACGAGGGCGACCTCACCCTGGCCGCCCAGTTCGCCACTCCCGAGGCGATCAACTTCATGGCCAAGCACGGGCGCGGGCTGATCTGCCTAGCCCTTACCCCGGCTCGCTGCGACGAGCTGGGCCTGGACCTGATGGCGGCGAAGAACGAGTCGCCGTTCCAGACCGCGTTCACGGTGTCGATCGAGGCCCGGGAGGGGATCACCACGGGGATCTCCGCGCACGACCGCGCCCACACGATCCAGGTGGCCATCGATCCGCAGGCGCGCCCCCGCGACGTGGTGCAGCCGGGGCACATCTTCCCGCTCAAGGCCAAGGCTGGCGGTGTGCTGGAGCGCACCGGCCAGACCGAGGCCGCCGTGGACCTGGCCCGCCTGGCCGGGCTCAACCCCTCCGGCGTGATCTGCGAGGTGATGAACGACGACGGCACGATGGCGCGCGTGCCCGACCTGGAGCGCTACTGCTCCGAGCACGGGTTGCGGATGATCACCGTCGCCGACCTGATCGCCTACCGGCGCCGCCACGACAAGCTCGTGGAACGTGTGGTGGAGGCCCAGCTGCCGACCGCGTTCGGGGAGTTCAACGTGGTGGGATATCGATCCCTCGTGGACGACAAGCACCACGTGGCGATGGTCTGTGGAGAAATCGCCGGCGAAGACGACGTGCTGGTCCGGGTCCACTCCGAGTGCCTCACCGGGGACGTGTTCCACTCCTTGCGCTGCGACTGCGGCCAGCAGCTCGACGACGCGCTGGTGCGGATCCAGCAGGAGGGCCGCGGCGTGCTGCTCTACCTGGCCCAGGAGGGGCGGGGCATCGGGCTGCTCAACAAGCTCAGGGCCTACAAGCTCCAGGAGGAGGGCCTCGACACGGTGGACGCCAACGTCCGGCTGGGCCTGCCCGCCGACCTGCGCGACTACGGCATCGGGGCGCAGATCCTGGTGGACCTCGGCCTGGGGTCGATCCGCCTGTTGACCAACAACCCGAAGAAGATCGTTGGCCTGGAGGGCTACGGACTGACGGTGACCGACCAGATCCCGATCGAGCACGCCCCGGGCGAGCACAACCGGGAGTACCTGCGGGCCAAGAAGGACCGCATGGGGCACCTGCTCCACCACCAGGGGCTGGCCCTCGACGAGGAGATGATCCTCGAGGAGCGGATCAGCGACCGCGAGCGCGCGACCGAGGAGGAAGCCGACCTCTACGGTCAGGGACCGGCCCCCCGGGCGCGCGAATGACAGCCTCGGTGCGCGCCCGGCCGAGCCGGGCGCTTCCGCTGAAAGCCTCGGTGCGCGCCCGGCCGAGCCGGGCGCTTCCGCTGTGAGCGACGTCTACGCGGCCTGCGTCGGCCGCTTCTACGAGGAGCTGGCGGTCCAGCTGGTGGAGGGTGCCACGCGTATCTTCCAGGCCGCGGGCGCCCGGGTGGACGTGCATGACGTGCCCGGGGCGTTCGAGTTGCCGCTGGCGGCGCGCTACTGCGCCGACTCGGGCCGGTACGCCGGAGTGGCCTGCCTCGGCGCCGTGATCCGGGGCGAGACCGACCACTACGACTACGTGTGTGCCGAGACCGCCGCCGGGATCGCCCGCGTGTCGCTGGACACGGGGGTGCCCTGCGCGTTCGGCGTGCTGACGGTGGACTCGATGGAGCAGGCGCTGGCTCGAGTGGGGGGCGGCAAGCGTCACCAGGGCGAGGACGCCGCGCACGCGGTGCTCAGGATGGCCGAGCTGCGACGATCGCTCGCCACGTGAGCGACCCCACCGCCCTGACGGTCGACCTCTACAGCGACACCCAGACCCGCCCGACGGAGGCGATGCGGCACGCGATCGCCCAGGCCGAGGTGGGCGACGAGCAGCGGGGGGAGGACCCCTCGGTCAACCGCCTCGAAGAGCGCGTGGCCGAGCTGCTCGGCCACGACGCCGGGCTGTTCCTGCCGAGCGGGACGATGTGCAACGGCATCGGCTTTCGGCTGCACGTCCGTGCCGGGGGCGACGAGGTGATCCTCCACGAGACCTCGCATCCGATCGTGGCCGAGGCCGGCGGGCCGGCCGAGCTGGCGGGTGCCATGACCACGCGGCTGGCCGGTGACGCCGGGATGTTCACCCCGGAGCAGGTGGACGCGGCCATCTGGCCTGAGGACCGCTACATGCCACGGTCGCGCCTGGTCTCGGTGGAGCAGACCACGAACATGGGCGGCGGGCGCGTGTGGCCGCTCGACCAGATCCGCGGCGTGCTGGAAGTTGCCCGGGCGCACGGGATGCGGGCCCACCTGGACGGGGCCCGACTTCTCAACGCCGTGGTGGCCTCCGGCGTGCCCGCGGCGGACTACGCCTCGGGCTTCGACACAGCCTGGCTGGACTTCTCCAAGGGGCTGGGTGCGCCGGTGGGTGCGGTGCTGTGCGGCTCGCGCCAGCTGATCGCCGAGGCGTGGCGGTGGAAGCAGATGCTCGGCGGCGCCATGCGCCAGGCGGGCATCCTGGCCGCCGGCTGCCTCCACGCCCTGGACAACCACGTGGACCGGATGGCAGACGACCACGAGAACGCGCGGGTGCTGGCCGAGGGTCTGGCCGCGCTCGGGCTCGACGTGCTGCCGCAGGAGACGAACATCGTGATCACCGCCGTCGAGGACCCCGTCGCGGTGACCCGCGGCATGGCCGAGCGCGGAGTGCGCATCAGCTCCGCCGGTCGAGGGAGGATCCGCTGCGTGACCCATCTGGACGTGGACCGCGAGGGAGTCGAGACCGCCCTGGCCGCGTTCGGCGAGGTGCTGGCCGCCCGCTGATCCCGCGTGGCGGGGCGCCCGCCGGCTCCGCCACCGAACTTCATCTGGCCCCCGACGGGGATGGTCACGGCCGGCCCACGCTCGTGCAGGCAGCCCCCGCGCCCGGATAGAGTCGCGCCATGGGAGTCATCAAGGGGGACCGAAGCGTCGAGATTGACGCGCCGATAGAGCGCTGCTACGAGATCGCGGCGGACATCGAGAACGCCGTGGAATGGCAGGGCTCGCTGAAGGACGTCGAGGTCCTCGAGCGCGACGCCGACCGCCGGGCGCTGCTGGTGGAGACCGAGTCGGACGCCAAGGTCAAGACCGTCAAGGCCATCCTGCGCTTCTCCTACGAGCCCCACACGGCGGTGCGCTGGGTGCAGGAGAAGGGCGACACCAAGTCGCTCACCGGGTCGTGGACGTTCGAGGACCTGGGGTCGGGGCGGACGCGGGCCACCTATGGCCTGGAGGCTGACCCCGGCCGGATGCTGGGAATGCTGCTCCGCGGACCGGCTGAGTCCGCGGTGCGCGACTTCCTGCTCGGGAACGCCGCGGACGGTCTGAAGGAGAAGGCCGAAGCCTGAGCTATGGCCGGCACCTCGCCGGCCGCCGATGGGATCGCAGCACCCGCTCGTACGCGCGGGGCTGGGAGGTCATCGTCCCGTCCACGCACATGTCGATGAGCGTCCGCCAGGTGGCGGGCGAGTCGCTGTCGCCGCCCGAGAACCAGTTGTGCCAGGCGTAGCCCTCGCTGTGCGCGCGGGCCACGTTCTCGGCCGTGGTGACTTCGGTCTCACCGAAGGTGATCGGGACCTGGAAGGCCGCCACGCCTGGGCCGGGAGACCCGCCGGCGAAGAGCCACACCGCGACGCCGGCGATACCCGGGGCGACGTCTATTCGCGGGAGGAGCTCGTGGAAGCGGTCCACCGCCGGCTGGAGAAACGAGACGACGATGAGGTCCCGGCGGCGCGTCTTCCTCAGCGTCCGGGCCAGCACCTCCGCGTTCTTCAGGTACTCGGCGTCGGCCTCCTCGGGGGTGCGGCCCTTGATCTCGATGTTGATCGGGGTGTGGGGGAACGCGCGCATCACCTGGCGCAGCGTGGGCACGCGGAAGTCGGCGGCCTTGAACCCGTGCGGAGGCCTGCGGTCGCCAGTGGCCACCCCGCGGAAGCGATACGCCGAGGCGGGCAGGTCGTGGCTGTAGTGCTGCTCGGCGTCCGGAGCGAACCAGTACGCCGCGTCCAGCCGCTTGATCTGACGGAGGGGCTTGGACTCGACCGTGCCGGTGCCGTTGGTCTTGCCATCCACCGTGGTGTCGTGCATCACGATGACCCTGTCGTCTCGCGTCACGCCGATGTCCAGCTCGAGCATGTCGGCACCCGCACGCACGGCCTTGCGGAAGGCGTACAGCGTGTTGGACGGGAACTCGTCCTCGCCGCCCTGGTGGGCGATGTTGAGCGGCGCGTCCTTCTGGATCCAACGGTTGGCGCCGTGCGCCGGGGCGGCGGCCACCGCGAGCACGACCAGGACGAGGAGGGCGGCGGGGAGTCTCATGACCGCGAACCTAGCGGACCTGCCCGGACCACGGGCTGTTAGTGCGCACGCCGGGCCGACTCGAGGTCGGGATGCGCCTCTATGCGGGCGATCTTTCCGTCCCGGACCTCGATCACCGCGACCGCGGGCTGGCCCAGGTCGATGCCGCTCCTCACCCCGCGCCCCGCCAGCTGCATGACCACCAGCACCCTTCCGTCCTCCTCGAGGATCTCATCGGCCTCGAAGCGCACGTCGTCCATCAGCCCGTCGAACCCCGCGATGTAGTGGCGGGCCCCGGCGTGGCCCTCGTAGACGTCCGGCTCGGCCGACAGGGAGGGGGGAATCACGATCACGACATCGTCGCTGAGCACGGCCAGCAGGTCGTCGGTACGACCCGTGGCGAAGGCCTCGAGCAGGACGTTGACCATCTGGACGTCCGTCGGGGTCACGCCACGTACGGTACGCCTTGTCGAGCACCGCAGCATGCTGTTATTTTTGGGCGCCGTGCCCAAGGTCTGTTACTCGTGCGGGAAGGGTCCCGCGTTCGGACACAGCCGCAGCCACTCGATGGTGGCCACCAAGCGGCGTTTCAATCCGAACCTGCAGAAGGTCCGCATCTCGGTGGGCGGAGCGCCCCGGCGCGAGTACGTGTGCACCCGTTGCCTGAAGGCCTCCAAGGTCACCAAGGCCGTCTGAAGACTTCAGGCGACGAACGTCGCGAGCCGGTGACGCCGCCGCGCGAAGGTGTACAAAGCTGACGTGCCCGACGAGAGCCTCGTCCGCTTTCGGCGTGTGGTCGCAGCCGGACTCGCGGAGCTGGAGCGCCGACGCCAGGAGGTAAATGACCTGAACGTCTTTCCGGTCGCCGACGGCGATACGGGGGACAACATGGCGCTGACCATGCGCGCCGTCCTGCACGAGCTGGACGGCATGAACGGGCGCCCGATCGACGAGCTGGGACGTGACGAGATCGTGGCCGGAGTGGCGCGTGCGGCCCTGCTCGGCGCCCGCGGCAACAGCGGCGTGATCCTCTCTCAGGTGGTGCGCGGCGCCGCGGAGGAGCTCGCGAGCCGCCCCGGCGAATTGGTGGACCCCGTGCTCATGTCCGCCGCGCTGGCCCGGGCGGCGGACGCCGCCTACGCCTCGGTGCGCGACCCCGCCGAGGGCACGATGCTGTCGGCGGTGCGCTCCATGGCGCGGCGGGTGGCTCACGACCTCGCGCACATGGACGTGCAGCGGCTGGGCCCCGACGCTACGTCCGAGGAGCAGGACGACCTGCTGGCCGAGGTGCTGGAGAACGCCCTCGAGGCAGGCAAGGAGGCGGTCGAACGCGGGCCCGATCAGCTCGCCGTGCTGCGCGAGGCCGGGGTGGTGGACGCGGGCGCCTACGGGCTCACGGTGATAGTGGCCGGGTGCCTGGCGGCGCTCCGTGGTGGCAACCCGCCCGATCTCGAGCACCAGATCGCCCCCCTGGCGCTGCACCGGCCCGAGCACGAGTCCTCGTCGTTTCGCTACTGCACCAACTTCGCGGTCACCGGCGAGGGCCTCGAGGTCGGCTCGTTCGTGCCCGGCCTGGAGGCGATGGGGGATTCCGTGCTCGTGGTGGGCGACGACCGCACGCTGCGTGTGCACCTCCATACCGACGACCCCGAGCGCGCGGTGTCGGTGTTTGAAACCGTCGGCCAGGTGTCGAGGCTCGACGTGGCCGACATGCACGAGCAGGTGGCCGAGCGCGCCGCCCGCCTGGGCGAGAAGGCGTCCGTGGCCGAGGCCCTCTGCGGGGTGGTCGCCGTGGCCAGCGGCGGCGGGGTCACGCGCCTGTTCGAGGGGCTCGGGGTGCTGGTGGTGGACGGCGGGCAGACCATGAACCCGTCCACCTACGAGCTGCTCGCCGGCGTTCATGCCGCGGGGGGCGAGGAGGTGCTCGTGCTGCCCAACAGCCCCAACGTGATCCTTGCCGCGGAACGCGCCGCGGAGCTGTCGGACAAGCCGGCCCGCGTCGTGCCCACCACCGCCCCGCAGGAGGGGCTGGCCGCGCTACTGGCCTTCGATCCCAATTACGGCGCCGAGCAGAACGCCGCCGCAGTCGGCCGAGCCGCCGAGGCGCTGCGCGTGGGTGGGGTCGCCCCGGCCGCGCGCGACGACATCAAGGGCCGCTTCGCCGCCGGCGACGCCGTGGGCTACGCCGGCGGGAAGCTGGTGGCCTGGGGCGATCCCGAGCGCACGCTGGCCGCCACGCTCGATCGACTCGCCACGGGGAGCGAGCTCGTCACCTGCCTGGCCGGTGCGGGCGCACCGCTCGGCCGCGCCCGGGTGGAGGCGCACGTGCCCGAGGGCGTGGAGGTCGAGTACCACGACGGCGGGCAACCCGCCTGGTGGTGGCTGCTCTGCGCGGAGTGACGGCCTTCGGCTCCGGCCAGGCTTTGACCTCCGAGCAGCTGCGCGACGCGCCGATCCGCTCCTACCCGCGCCCCAGCTCGCTCAGCGAGCCGGTCGCGCTGAAGGGGGTACAGGGCAGGGCGCTGGTCGCGCTCGGGATCCAGACCGTCGGCGACCTGGTCGAGCACCTGCCGCACTCGCATCGCGACCGCCGCGACGTGCGCACGGTCGGCGCGCTGGGCCTGGGGGAGGAGGCCACCGTGGCGGTCGCCGTCCGGGACGTGAGCGTTCGGCCGATGCGCGACCGCCGGCGCAAGCGGGTGGAGGCGCGAGTGGCGGACGAGACCGGGCCGATGGTGGCCGTGTGGTTCAACCAGCCGTGGATCGCGCGCCAGCTCGGCGCCGGCGCGCGGGTGCTGCTGCACGGAAGGCTGCGGCGCCGCGGCGAGTTCTGGGTCACCGAGCATGAGCCTCTGGCCAACGGAGATGCTCCCCTCCACACCGTCGGCCTGGTGCCCGTTCACCCGGCCACCGAGGGCATCAGCGCCGCCCGGGTGCGCTCGCTCGTGTGGGACGCCCGGGGCCGCTTCCTGCTGTCCCCCGAGCCGCTGCCCGCGGCGCTGCGGGTGGGGGAAGGGCTACCCGAGCGGGCGGCGGCGCTGGCCGGGGCGCACTTCCCCGATCGCGAGGAGGACGAGCATCAGGCCCGGCGTAGGCTCGCGTTCGAGGAGCTGTTCCTGCTCCAGCTCGCCGTCGCCGGGAGGCGCCGGGCCCGGCGCGAGGGACGGCTCGCCCGGCCGCTCGCCGCCCGCGGGGTGGTGGCCGACCGCTGGCGCTGGTCGCTCCCCTTCGAGCTGACCGGTGACCAGGAGCGCGCGATCAGCGAGATCGACGCCGACCTGGCGCGGGAGCGGCCGATGCAGCGCCTGCTGATGGGGGAGGTGGGATCGGGCAAGACGGTGGTCGCCCTTCACGGGATGCTGCGGGCGGTGGAGAACGGCGCCCAGGCGGCGCTGATGGCCCCCACCGAGACGCTGGCCGAGCAGCACCACCGCACGCTCGACCGGTTGCTGGGGGGCGCGATCGGGCTGGAGCTGTTGACCGGGTCCACCCCGGCCGCGCGCCGCCGCGACCTGACGGGGCGGCTGGCGTCCGGCCAGCTCGGCCTGGTCGTGGGGACCCATGCCCTGATCGAGGATCCGGTTGAGTTCCGCGACCTGGCGCTCTGCGTCGTGGACGAGCAGCATCGCTTCGGCGTGCGCCAGCGGGCCGCCCTCGACGCCAAGGCGCCGGAGGGCCTGACCCCGCACACCCTTCACATGACGGCCACCCCGATCCCACGAACGCTGTCGCTCACCGCCTACGGTGACCTCGACGCGACGGTCCTGCGCGAGCTGCCACAGGGGCGCAAGCCGGCCGAGACCTTCGTGGTCGAAGGCGTGCGCGCCCGCCGCCGGGCCTACGAGCGGATCCGCGAGGAGATCGCCCTCGGTCGCCAGTGTTTCGTGGTCTGCCCGCTGGTGGACGAGTCCGAGGCGCTGCAGGCCACCGCGGCCACGGTGGAGTTCGAGCGCCTGCGGACCACGGAGTTCCGCGACCAGCGGGTCGAGCTGATTCACGGCCAGCTCCCCAGCCGCGACAAGCAGGCGGCGATGAGGGCGTTCGCCGCCGGGGAGGCCGACGTGCTGGTGGCCACGAGCGTGATCGAGGTCGGAATCGACGTGCCGAACGCGACCGTGATCCTGATCGAGGCCGCGGAGCGCTACGGGCTGTCGCAGCTGCATCAGCTGCGGGGACGGGTGGGCCGGGGCGACCACCCGTCGCTCTGCATCCTGCTCGGCGATGCGGACCGCCCCCGCCTGGAGGCCATCGCCCGCGAGACCGACGGCTTCCGGCTCGCGGAGATCGACCTGGAGCTGCGCGGAGCGGGGGACGTGCTCGGCACGCGGCAGCACGGTCTGCCCGAGCTGCGGGTGGCGCGGCTGCCCGAGGACACCGCGCTGCTGGTCCGCGCCCGGGACAGCGCCGACGAGCTGCTCCGTGCCGACCCGGCGCTCGAGCGGCCGGAGAACTCCCTGCTGCGCGAGGCCGTGGTGGCCCGCTTCGGGTCGGAGCTCGACCCCATTCCTGCGTGAGGGTCGTGGCGGGCGAGTTCCGCGGGCGCCGCCTACGAACACCGCGGGGCGCCACCACGCGGCCGACCGCGGATCGGGTGAGGGAGGCGGTGTTCTCGATGCTCGGCGACGTCAGCGACGCGCGGGTGCTGGACCTCTATTGCGGCACCGGCGCCCTCGGGATCGAGGCGCTGTCACGCGGAGCGGGCTCCGCGGTCTTCGTCGACTCGGAGCGCTCGGCTGTGGCTCTGGCGGAGGCCAACCTGGACCTCACCGCAGGCGAGCGCGGTCGCGTGGTGCGCGAGGACGCGCTCGTATTCCTCGGCCGGTCGGGCGCCTTGTACGACCTCGTGTTCGCCGACCCCCCATATGATTCCGCGTCCCGGCTGGGGGAACGCCTCTCAGAGCGCCTGCCCGCCGTGCTCGCCCCCGGGGGCCGAATCGTGACCGAATCAGACAAGCGCAATCCGCTGGAACTGTCATTGCCGCTCGTGCGCGAGCGCACCTACGGGGACACCCGGATCGCCATCCATGGCTGAGAAGAACGGCGGAACCGCCGTCTGCCCGGGCTCCTACGACCCGGTCACAATGGGCCACCTCGACATCATCGGCCGCGCCTCGCGCGTGTTCGACAACGTGCTGGTGGGGGTGGTCAACGCGCCGGTGCGCAAGAGCACGCCGCTCTTCACCGCAGACGAGCGAGTGGCCTTCCTCGAGGCCGAGATCGCGGAATTGGGCAATGTGCAGGTAAAACCCTTTGATACCCTCCTCGTCGATTTCGCCCGGGAGCATGGGGCCAAGGCCATCGTGAAGGGGCTTCGGGCGATCTCGGACTTCGAGTACGAGTTCGAGATGAACCAGCTCAACCGGAAGATGGCGCCCGACATCGAGAGCATCTACTTCATGGCGGCGCCGCACTACAGCTTCCTGTCGTCCAGCGGCATCAAGGAGATCGCGATGTTCGGGGGCGACATCAGCGGGCTCGTCCCCGACGCGGTGGCCGCCCGCTTGCAGGAAGAGCTCAAGCGCTGAAGAACTGGGAGGATCTGAGATCGTGACCTCAACGCGCGTCAACGGGAGCGTGGGGCCGGGCGCCCCGCGGAGCTAGATATGGACGTACTCGTCCTCATCGACAAGCTCGACGACACGATCCACAACGCGAAGGTCGTCCCGCTCACCGACACGGTGCGCGTGGACAAGGAGGAGGTCTACGACATCCTCGACCAGATGCGCGCCACGATCCCCGAGGAGATCAAGCAGGCCCGGTGGATCGTCAAGGAGCGTCAGGAGATGCTGGCCGAGGCCAAGCGCGAGTCCGAGCGTGTCGTCCGCGAGGCACGAGAGGAACGGGTCCGCCTGATCTCCGAGGAGGAGATCGTCAAGCAGGCCGAGCGGCAGGCGGAGGAGATCATCGAGGACGCCCGGGCACGCGAGCGGGAAATCCGCCTCGGAGCCGAGGACTACGCCGACGACATCCTCAACACGCTCGAGGTCAACCTGACCAAGTTCATCGCGGCCGTCCAGCGCGGGCGCGACCGCCTCCAGGGCCGCGAGGAGGCCGAGGTCTCCTAGGCCGGCGCGCAGCCGCGCGCCCGAGTCGCAGGCCCTCGTCGTCCCCCGGGGCCTCCCGCAGGTCCCCGACGTCCCCGTTCAGGTCAGCCGCACGTACGCCTGAGGCCCCTCCCAGAGCCAAATTGGTCGCTATTTGGGAGGTTTCTTGCAGGTTATGCGGCGAAAACATCCGAGGTTGCTGTTTCACTCCCGACCTCCGCGGGGGCTGCCGCAAGGGATCGGCCGGCCCCGCCGATGCCGCCGTTTCCGACCCTCGAAGGGAGATTTATGCACCGAATTGAGCCGAGTGCTGCCGGCCCACGCCGATCTCTATGGATCGCGTTGGTCGCCGCACTTGCGCTCTCCCTGGTGAGTGCCGGCAATGCGTTTGCCGACGGCGATTCAGATGGAAACGGCTCCTGGCATGACAACGGGAGCCCGGGATCGCATCACGGCCCAGAAGGGACTCCGCCGTCCGGCCAGCCGCCGGGCGGTTGGCAGCCTCCGTCGGAAGGACCCGACGAGGACTGCGAGGAGCAGCCTCCGAACGAGCAGCCTCCGCACGAGCAGCCTCCGCACGAGACGCCTCCGCACGAGACGCCTCCCGGCGAGCAGCCTCCGAACGAGACGCCTCCGCACGAGCAGCCTCCGACTGAGCAGCCTCCGAACGAGACACCTCCGCACGAGGTGCCTCCGACTGAGCAGCCTCCGAACGAGCAGCCTCCGAACGAGACGCCTCCGTACGAGCAGCCGCCGAACGAGACGCCTCCGAACGAGACACCTCCGTCGGAGCAGCCTCCGAATGAGACGCCTCCGAATGAGACGCCTCCGAGCGAGACGCCTCCGAATGAGACGCCTCCGAGCGAGACGCCTCCGAATGAGACGCCTCCGACGACGCCTCCGACGACGCCTCCGAGTGAGACGCCGCCGAGCGAGACGCCGCCGAGCGAGACGCCTCCGAATGAGACGCCTCCGACGACGCCTCCGAGTGAGACGCCTCCCACGGACGAGACGCCTCCGAGCGGCGAGCAGCCGCCCATTGGCGAGCAGCCCGGGGACGAGGAGGGCGAGGTGCTACCGCAGTCCGAGGAGGGTGGCGAGGTGCCGGGCGGCAGCGGGGGCTCACCGGCCCCCAGCAGCGGCGTGGCCGAAGCATCGACAGGGAGCCTGCCGTTCACCGGCGGTCCTTCCCCGCTGATGTTGCTCGTCGCGATCGGGATGCTCAGCGCCGGACTGGGACTGCGAAGAGCGGTCACGGATCGGGGCTGAGCCGGAAGCTCGCCAGGGAGCAACCGACGAATCGCGAGGCCGCGTTCCTCCTGCTGGAGGGGCGCGGTTTTCGCGTTTGAAGGGGGGCGCATTCGCGGTAGGGTCCGCCCGTGCCCTCATATCTCCACACCTGCTACCGGATCGGCGAGATCGATCGATCGGTCGCCTTCTACGAGAAGCTCGGATTCCAGGAACGGGGACGGATGCCCATCGGCGACGAGGCCGTGAACGTGTTCATGGGGATGCCCGACGAGGATCCCCGCCTGGAGCTCACCTACAACCACGGCGTGGACTCGTACGAGCTGGGCGCGGGCTACAACCACATCGCGATCGCTGTCGAGGACCTCGAGGGCACCCTGGAGGGTCTGGCCTCCGAGGGGATCGAGCCCGAGAAGCCGCCGTACCGGCCGGGGGGCCGCACCGAGGGGTCGCTCATCTGCTTCGTCAGGGATCCCGACGGATACCGCGTCGAGCTGATCGAGCGCAAGTAGCGGCCCAGATGGGCGCTCCCTCGCCGGAGACGACCTGCGGCTAACCTCGGCCTGGTGACAGCCTCCAGCGAGCTGTTCGACCTGGGCCGGCTCGGCCTCTCCTCGGGCGAGGGGCGGCGGGTGGAGCTGGCCGTGCCGGTGGAGCCGTTCGCGTTCGGTGGGCAGGACTATTCGCTGGCCCAAGGCTCGGTCACGGCGGTCGTGGACGTGGCCCACACCACCACGGGGTACTCCCTTCGCCTGCGCTTCGGCGCCGATCTCGACGGGCCTTGCGTGCGGTGCCTCGAGCCGGCCGGCCACCGCGTCGAGGTCGACGCCCGGGAGGTCGACCAGCCCGGCGGCGGCGAGGACCTGCGCTCGCCGTACCTGGACGGCCAGGACCTGGACGTCGAGGCCTGGGCGCGCGACTCGCTCGCGCTCGCACTGCCCGCCCAGATCGTCTGTCGCCAGGACTGCCTCGGGCTGTGTCCTGTCTGCGGGGAGAACCTCAACCGCGCGGACCCGGGCCATGAGCACGAGGCTGAGCCCGATCCTCGCTGGGCCGCTCTGCGAGGGCTGCAGGTCGACGAGCGGCGCTAGAATGCCTCGCCTCATGGCCGTCCCCAAGCAGAGACAGTCGCACTCGCGCACCAACAAGCGCCGGTCGCAGCACAAGATCAGCCCGCCGGGCCTGCGCCACTGCCCGCGCTGTCACGAGCCGCGCCTGCCCCACCGCGTGTGCCCCAGCTGCGGCACCTACGCCGGCCGCGAGGTCGTCGTGCAGCGGCCGGACACCGACGCCGACGACGAGTAGCCCCGTGGTCGCGGTCGACGCGAACGGCGCCGACCAGGGGCCGGCCGCGGTGGCCGAGGGCGCGCGGGCCGCGTCCGTGCCGGTTCTGATCTACGGCCCCGCCGCTGAGCTCGGCGCCTCGTCGGGCACGTACGCGGTGGTCGACGCCCCGGAGACGATCAGCGCTGCCGAGGAGCCGGCGCACGCGGTGCGCTCGCACCCGGAGGCGTCGATCGTTCAGGCCGCCCGGGCGGTGGCCGAGGGTCGCGCCGACGCGCTCGTGTCCGCCGGCAGCACCGGTCCCACGCTCGCCGCGGCGACGCTGCGCATCAGGCGCCTTCGCGGGGTGCATCGGCCGGCGCTGGCCGCCCTCATCCCCGTCCCCGGACGTCCGGTGCTGCTGCTCGACGCCGGGGCCAACGTGGAGGTCCGCCCCGAGCACCTGGTTCAGTTCGCCCACATGGGGTCCTGCTTCATGCAGACCGCCTGGGGCGTGGAGCGCCCACGCGTGGGCCTGCTCTCCGTCGGCGCGGAGGAAGGCAAGGGCACCCCTGACGTGCTCGCCGCAGCGGAGCGCCTGCGCCAGGCCGGCGGGCTCGACTTCGCCGGCAATGTTGAGGGCTTCGACATCCCGCGGGCGGCGGTCGACGTCGTCGTGACCGACGGCTTCACCGGCAACGTGGCGCTCAAGGTCCTCGAGGGCACCTCGCGCCTGGTCCGCGACGCCATCGGAAACGCAGTGCGCTCGAATCCGCTGTCCAGCCTGGGCGGTCTGCTCATCAGGCCGAGCCTGGGCCGGCTGCGCCGCGAGCTGGACCCCGAGGCCGTGGGCGGGGCGATCCTGCTGGGGCTCCGCAAGCCGGTGGTGGTAGCCCACGGCAGCTTCGGCCCCCACGGCATCTCGAGCGCGGTCCGCCTCGCCCAGCGGGCGGTGGACGAGGACATGGTCGGGCGCACCTCGGCGGCGCTCGAAGCCGCCGGGGCATTGCGATCCGCGGCCGCTGGTAGCGTCGCGAAGCGATGACCAGGGGAAAAGTGCTCCGGTCCTCGCCCGGCCAGCGCCCGGGCTCCGGTCCTCGCTCGGTGCTCCGGTCCTCGCCCGGCCAGCGCCCGGGCTCCGGTCCTCGCTCGGTGCTCCGGTCCTCGCCC